>TARA_R110002012_G_scaffold9716_3_pt1 | contig 150157 bp, 124 predicted proteins | sample TARA_R110002012 | Tara Oceans TARA_R110002012 (sample SAMEA4396515) | marine metagenome | biome: Westerlies Biome; feature: [DCM] deep chlorophyll maximum layer (ENVO:01000326); material: water (ENVO:00002006), including particulate matter (ENVO:01000060) such as... | depth 40 m
TTTCAAGTATCTAAGAGCGAACTAGGAGCTATTTTTAGAAATCCTGACCATCCTAAGTTTATGGAGTGTGGCGATCAGTTTTTACGTAATTTCTTAAATGGTCTTGTGATTCATAAGCGTGGACCGATGCCTCCTAAGAAGAAGTAATTATTCTTCATTCTAGCTATGTAAAACGTTTACCTATTATAGCTCTAGCATTTGTCTAAAGTGTTTTTTATAAGTTCTTAGAGCATTATTTGAGAATGTTAAGTGCTATAGTATAGCGGCATAAATTTGTTTTTTTACCAAATGCTTTAAAATTTAAAAGCACCAATGGCTACAAGGTTGTAGAACAACGAATTATATAGTCGCTCGTCGAAATTTTAACATTAACAGCATTGCAATTACTAACTTGGCTCTTTAATGAGTTAGTTTATGCGTTTACTGTTTTATATTGCTTTTTGCCTTTTAGGTAATACGGTACTTTCACAAGTTGGAATAGGTACCGCAGACCCTCAAAATGACTTACACGTTAATGGAGGTTTGCGCATAGATGATAGCCCGTTGGGATCAGATGATGATGCTAGGAGTAGATTGCTAGCTAGAGATGCAAACGGAGATATCGTAACTGTACAGTCAAGTCAGATAGTTGAGAGTGTTGCAGTCCCTCAACTTGCTTATCAAGCAAAATTTGGGGTTACCACTTCTAGTATTTTTGAAACATGTTCTCCATGTAATTCAAATGACAGTCGTAGGATTGAATTTGTTGATCCAGTAGTAAACATTAATAACACTTCACTAGTAACTTTAATAGATCCAAGTGCAACAGACGGCGATGAATATTTTCAAATTGAAGCCGACGGATTCTATAGATTTGAGATTAACACTAACATTACTTTAAGTGGCTCGACAGACTTTTTAATAAATTTACAGCTTGATAACGATAAAGCGACACTACCTGATGAAACAGATAGTTTTAGAGTTTTTGGAGGAGTACCCAGAGGAAACGTTACTGCTGCTCTTTCTTTGCCAATTTATGCTACAGATGTGCGATTTTATAACGCTGGAGATCGTATTACATTAAGTCTATCTATGGCCTATGTAAGCACATCAGGGGGACGAGAGGTGTCTAGTTTAAAACCTATAGGGACTTCATATATAGGTCAGGTGATTATAACAAAATACTAGAATTAAATTTTACTTGTTTTTATAACAACGAGATCACTGTTTTCAAGCGTTGTAAAAAATAAGTAAACGTCACCTCCATCTTTAATCTTAAGCTTCTTGCGTATATCTTCTACCTTCATAGGGAAATTACGGGTGGTGATATTTGCCTTATTGATTTGCAGCTCTTTTGCAACTTTCTTTGAGTAGGGCAGTACCTCTAATATTTCAAAGCGTCTTCCAGCAAATTCTTTTAACTCTGCCGATGTGTAGAGATGTGAGTGCTCATGAAGTTTATCTACTTTAAAATGATCACAAACCCAATGAAAAGCTCCGCTTTTCATAAGTGCAGCATTAGGCTCATACAAATATTTTTGAGGCGCTGCATATGTGGGAGTAGACTCAAAAATTGCAGTATAATCAAATTCAAGTATAGGATCTTCTGAGTCTAAATTAACAACGGTAACTTGAGGAATACTCATTTTCTTAGGCAATAGCTTCCACAGTATTTCTTTTACCTCGTTTTTAAGTGCAACAATATGAATTTCGGCAACATGTCGTAGTTCTTCTAGTCCTGCAGATATATCTAATAATGGCGCAGTTTTAATCCATAAGCTATCACACTTAGATAGTAATAGATTTTTATATAAAGGAACATTAGGTAGGCAGTCTTTAAGCATAAACACCTTTCCCTTTGCGTCTGTACGTCTTCCAGGGTCTAAGAAAATGGTATCGAACTTCTGCTCAGTTTTAGAAAAGAATTCTATGGAATCACCTACTATAAAATCAATATTAGATTGCTGTAGTGTTTGCGCATTATTTTTCGCGAAAGCGGAAAGCTCACCATTCATTTCAATGTGCGTAACATGCTTTGCTATTTGAGCAAAGTAAAATGCATCAATACCAAACCCACCAGTTCCATCAACAATATGGTTACCTTCCATAAGACTCGCTTTGTAACGAGCTGTAGCTTGTGAAGAGGTTTGCTCTAGGTTAAGTTTAGGTGGAAATAAAATCCCATCTGTTTCATGCCACAGCGGTAATTTACCCTTTGCTTTACGTTTGCCTTCTAGCTGTTGCGCTAGTTCTTGAACGCTTATTTCTTTGAACGGACTACCTTTGAGAATGAATGAGTGTAGTGGTGTTTGCTCATGAAGCTTCAAATAATCAAGCACTTCTGGCTTTAAAAGCATAGTGTTCATTACAAATCTTGTGTAAGTTTTTGAACAATTTTGTATTCACTTAAAAATTCCTTAGAAATCACTTTAAGTGCAGTATATACAGGTACGGCAAGAATCATCCCGAATACCCCAAATAGTAATCCTGCAATAATGATTGCAAGAAATATCTCTAGGGGATGTGATTTTACACTATTTCCAAAAACGAATGGTTGTATGATAAAATTATCTACCATTTGTGCAGCTCCATAGCATATAAAAATCCAAAACAGCTTAGGTAATATCACAGTTCTAAAATCCATATTGATATTACTAGATGTCACAAGTAATAACATGACACCTCCACCCACAAGCGGACCGATATAAGGAACTAGGTTCAATACCGCACAAAATAATGCAATCGCAAGTGCATTGTCTATCCCAAAGGAAAGCAAGATAATCGCATAAAGTACAAACATGGTAAACACTTGGATGATGAGTCCTATGAAATAGCGAGATAGCAAATATTTAATCTTTTCAAAAACACGTAAAAATTTACCTTCATTACCTCTCCTGGCAAATACTAACAAGCTGTTTACAAGAAGTCTATTGTCTTTTAAGAAGAAGAATGTGATAAAAATAATAGCAAAAATCCCTATTCCTGCAGCTCCTAGATTTCCTATAATACTATTTAAAAACGTTGGTATAATCCCAAAATCAAAGTTCTTTACAAAGTCGGCTTGTTGTACACCTTGTATGATGGTCATTTTATTAATACCAAAGTAGGCGGCAATCTCTCCGTACAATCGATTAATATTCACCTTTACATCATCAAAATTAATCTGACTAAGATGCTGACTCTGATCAATCACCACTGGTATAAACAAGGCGAGCACTCCCATAATAATCATGATGAGTAGGAGAATAGTTACTACGGATGCCCAAGTGGGGCTAAATTTAAGTGAATACCGTAAAAACTTCACAATAGGTCTTCCTACTAGTGACAACACCGCAGCTACGGCAAGATAAACGATTACACTTTGAATGGTATAGAGCAACCATAGTACCATGAGAACGCCTACTACAACGCCTATTGCTCGTAATATACCTATGCTTATTATTTTTGCTTTGAGTGGTTTCATTTGAGGCTGCAAGATACTATAATTATGACCTTGTAAGTTCATAAAGTGCAATACCTGTAGCTTGTGCTACATTCATACTACTATTAATACCATACATCGTAATATGCGCTATGTTATTGCATTGCTCCAGTGTTTCGTCCGTAATTCCTATGCTTTCTGCACCTATAATTAGAGCAACTTTATCTAATCTAGAAAAATCTATTGTGCTCATCGGTTTACTATTTGATGTGATTTCTAGGGCAATACTAGTAAAGGAAAGGTCATGTAGTTCTTGTAATGTATTTTTTATAGTATCGCTTGCGCGAAAAGGTATTGTCTTTTCTGTATTTCTAGCTGTTTTACGTAAACGGCTACTTCTTGTATCTGGTTGATTTCCGCAGAAAATAATTTCTTTTACACCAAAGGCATCTGCTAGCCTAAAAATACTTCCAGCATTAGCAGGACTTGTCATATGCTCACAGACGAGGATAATCTCTTTATTGTGAGTGGACGGTTTATGATGATTATGGGCGAGTTGCACAGTATAGGGAATTAGGATTGTAGCCGACTATTTATCGTCTACCATTACTTTATTAAAATTATTCGCTTGTTGACTAGCATATGAAAATGCAAGAATAGGAATACTAAATGTTAGGGTTGCTATCCAGCCAAGATTCCATAAAAATATAGTCGATATTATACCTAATAATAAACCTATTGAAACTATTTTTATATCGGGTTTTGCGTGAACTCGATTAACTCTTCTTTTAACTTGGGTTCCACAATGATTACATCTGTCATTTATATGATTGCCGCGTTCTTCTTGTAATTCAAAACGATTGCTAGCTTTAGTATTAAAGCTATTTTCTTTTTTACATGAACTACAGTAATAGTATAATTTCAAAGGTCTAGATTTTTAAAAGGAATATAAATTAGTTCTCAAAAGCATACTTAACAATATTGGCACCCATTTGTAGTGCCTTCTCGCGTACGCTTTCTGGGTCTCCATGTACTTCTGGATCTTCCCAGCCGTCACCCAAGTCTGATTCTGTAGTGAAAAGCACAACGAGTCTATCTTCATAAAAAAGTCCTAGCGCCTGTGGTCGTTTACCATCATGCTCGTGGATTTTAGGTAGCCCTTTAGGGAATCTATATGCGCTAGAAAATATAGGATGAGTAGCGGCAAGTTCTGTAAGTTCTTGCTCTGGGAATATTTTTTTAAGTTCCTTAGGCAAGTACTCAGCCATTCCATAGTTATCATCGATGTGCAAGAAACCACCACTTATAAGGTAATTGCGCATGTTTTCTACATCATTATCTGTAAAAAGAACATTTCCATGTCCAGTCATATGCAATAGCGGATATTGGAATATGTCTGTACTACCAGCATCTACAGATACAGGAGTAGAATTCATCTTCGTATTGATGTTTTTATTACAAAAAGTAATGAGATTAGGTAAAGCTGTTGGGTTACTATACCAGTCTCCACCTCCTTTATACTTGAGCACTGCTAGATTTTGCGCTTTCGCGAAAGCGAACATAAATAACATGATAACAAGTGCGAGAATACTACGCTTCATAGAGTTTTTCATAAAAAATAAAAATAGTGAATACCAAAATGATGGAAGTCCTAATTAACAAGAAAGTTAAACAAGAAAGCTAAAGTCCTCTTAATTAGTGTTATTCAAATGATTTTGTAGGAATTTAAGCACAAATACCTTGTAATTCGTCAAATGAGTATATAAATTTACTCCTGTAAAGTTGTAACAATTTTATCTTGCTGCGACTTACATACTAACAATAACTTTAAAATCTAATATGAAAAAGAAAATGTATGCTTTAGCAGCTCTTTTGTTAAGTGGCGTTGCCCTTAATGCTCAAGAGGTTAGCTTTGAAGAGTATGATCTTGACAATGGAATGCACGTTATTCTTCACCAGGATAATGGCGCTCCAGTAGTAACAACATCTGTAATGTATCACGTAGGTGCAAAAGATGAAGATCCAAGTAAAACTGGTTTTGCTCACTTTTTTGAACACTTACTTTTTGAGGGTACAGAAAATATTGAACGTGGTGAGTGGTTTAAGGTAGTTTCTTCAAATGGAGGACAAAACAATGCAAACACGACACAAGACAGAACGTATTATTACGAAGTGTTTCCTTCTAACAACCTAGAATTAGGTCTATGGATGGAATCTGAGCGTTTATTACACCCAATCATCAATCAAATAGGCGTAGATACTCAAAAGGAAGTAGTGCAAGAAGAAAAACGTTTACGAGTGGACAATCAGCCATACGGACGTTTTCAAGAAGTAATAGGGAAGATGCTTTTTAAGAAGCATCCATACCGCTGGACAACAATAGGATCTCTTGATCACCTTGCTAGTGCAACACTAGAAGATTTTCAAAAATTTAGCGATACCTATTATGTGCCAAATAACGCAGTCTTGGTTGTAGCTGGAGATATTGATCTTGCAGAGACTAAAGAGATGATTAATAAATACTTTGCGCCTATCCCAAGAGGTAAGGATATTGCACGTAGCACGTTTAAAGAAGATCCTGTGGTACCTGTAAGAGAGAAGTTTTATGATCCTAATATCCAGATCCCTGCGATATTCTTAGCTTACAGAACTCCTGCTCAAACAGAAAAAGATGCTTATGTGTTAGACATGGTATCATCTGTATTAAGTGATGGTAAAAGCTCCAGACTTTACAAGAAACTTGTAGATGACCAGAAGAAAGCATTACAAGTTTTTGCTTTTAGCGGTGCTCAAGAAGATTACGGTTCTTACTTAATAGGAGCGTTACCTCTAGGCGAAAACTCTCTAGAAGATTTAATAACAGAAATGGATGAGGAGATTGTAAAACTTCAAACAACGCTAATATCTGAAAGAGATTATCAAAAACTTCAAAATAAATTTGAAAACCGTTTTGTAAACTCTAACAGTAGTGTAGAAGGTATTGCAAATTCACTTGCTCGTAACTACATGTTATATGATGATACTAATCTTATTAATACAGAGATTGATATTTACAGATCTATAACTAGAGAGGACATTAAAGCAGCTGCTATAAAGTACCTCAAAGAAAATGAGCGTGTAATATTAGAGTACTTACCAGAATCTCAAAAAGAAAATTAATGAAAAAGCATATTATATTAGGTGCACTATTAATGCTAGCAATTGCTGGTTATGCACAAGTAGACAGAAGCATACAACCTAAGCCAGGTCCGGCTCCTGAGATTAATTTAAAAGATCCAACATCTTTTGAGCTCAAGAATGGTCTTAAAGTAATGGTTGTTGAAAATAAAAAGTTACCTAGAGTATCTATTCAACTTACGATGAATAATCCTCTTATTGTAGAAGGAGATAAGGCAGGCGTTGCTTCCCTTACGTCATCTATGCTGGGTAAAGGTTCTAAAAACATTGAAAAAGATGTTTATGAGGAAGAAGTAGATTACTTAGGAGCAAACATAGGTTTTGGTTCTCAAAGTGCATTTGCTAGCGGACTATCAAAGTATTTTGAGCGTCTTATAGAACTTACAGCAGATGCTGGTATCAATCCTAACTTTACACAAGTAGAGTTTGACAAGGAAAAGGAGCGTCTCATAGAAGGTTTAAAATCTAATGAGAAAAGTGTAAGTGCAATTGCAGGTCGTGTACAAAGCGTTCTTGCTTACGGTGCAGATCACCCTTATGGAGAATTTACTACAGAAGAGACGGTAAATAATGTAACTCTTGCAGATGTAAATAAGTTTCACTCAGATTACTTCAGACCTAATAATGGATATTTAATCATTATAGGTGATGTAGATTTTGATAATGTAAAGAAGATTGTAACGAAGAACTTCAAGAGCTGGAAAAAAGGAAACATTCCTGAAACGCCATTCTCAGAGCAAGGAAATGCATCTACTACAGAAATCAATTTCATCAACATGGATAATGCTGTACAGTCAGAAATTTCTGTTCAGAACACTGTAGAATTAAAAATGACTGATGCAGATTATTTTCCTGCATTGATTGCAAACAACATCTTAGGTGGCGGTGGAGAAGCTCGTCTTTTTAACAACTTACGTGAAGATAAAGGTTACACTTACGGTTCATATTCTAGAATAGGATCTAATGAGAAAACGGTAACACGTTTTAGCGCTACAGCAAGTGTACGTAACGTAGTTACAGATAGCTCTGTGGTTGAGATTGTAAAAGAGATTAATCGCATGGGATCTGAGCCAGTATCTGCCGAAGAGCTTGCAAATGCAAAAGCAAAGTATACTGGTAATTTTGTACTAGCGTTAGAGCGTCCACAAACTATTGCAAACTATGCATACAATATTGAGAGCAAAGGACTTCCAAAGGATTTCTACAAAAATTACCTTTCTAATATTGATAAAGTATCTCAACAAGACGTGCAGAATGCTGCAAGTAAATTGTTTAAAGGAGATAATGCTAGAATCGTAGTTACTGGAAAAGGCAGCGAAGTAATTGACAACCTTAAGAAGGTTGTTATTAATGGTAAAGCTGTACCTGTAAAGTACTATGATGTATATGGTAAAGCAATTGCAAAGCCAGAATTCAAGAAAGAACTTCCTGCAGACTTAACGGTAAATAAAGTGCTTGAATCTTACATTGCTGCCATAGGTGGTAAGGATAAGATTGCTGCAGTAAACTCTGTGTATATCAAGGCACAAGGTACTGTGCAAGGTATGGCGTTAGATTTTGAGCTTAAAAAGACTACCAAAGAGCAATTTGTACAGAACATCATGATGGGAGGTAATTCTCTTTCTAAGCAAGTGCTAGATGGTGAGACCGCTTATATGGTAGCACAAGGACAGCGTAAAGACCTAGAAGGTGATGATATTGCCAAAGTAAAAGCAGAATCTTCTCCTTTTCCAGAAGTAAACTGGTTAAGTGGTGGAGCTACTCTAGAAGGCATGGAGAAAGTAGATGGTGAAGATGCTTATGTTGTAAAGGTTGATGGAGGTAAAATGGCTTATTACAGTGCAAAAACTGGACTTAAACTTCAAGAAGTTTCTGTACAAGAAGCACAAGGTCAAACTTTCAAGACTACGATCGTTTATAGCAAGTACCAAGATGTAGGAGGAATCATGTTTCCATTTACATTGAGCCAGTCTTTAGGCCCACAAGCTATAGAGTTTAATGTTACAGAGATCAAAGTAAATGAAGGAGTTTCAGATGCAGATTTTGAGTAATCATTAATCACATAATTTTAAAAAGGTCAGCGGTTGCTGGCCTTTTTTTATGCTCTTATTTTTCCTTGCAGATTGTTATAAACTCCTTATTGCTACTTTACTTCTCAGAATATTCAAAAAAAGCTGGAAGTGTATGGTTTTACGCTTTCGCGAAAGCGTAATAATAACCCATCAAAAAAGAGAAATTATAAATTTTACGATGTATTAATTGGCTATTTGCTAATGAGGTTGACTCATAAACGAGTGTAATTATGAGATTCTGAAATTTAACAACCCTATATAGTAAGTGAAAAGTGATATGTACTTTTAATAAAAATAATACCCATGTCTAGAGAACCAAAAATTGAGAGATTTAATACAAATGTAAAGTCAAAATATGAAGTGTACAACGCTATATTTATGACACTTCCCTTTGACGGTATTTCAAATACGGGAGTACTTCTACCGCTTTTTCATTCTATTTGTAAAGCAGGATATGAAGACAATAAAAATCCTTCTGAAATCATTGAGTACTTTTTTGAAAGATACATGAGAGATGCTTCGGCAAAGGAAAGGGAAGATTTGCTGTTTAAATTTATACAATATATAGAGCGTCAAGTGGTACTTTTTGATGCGATAGAGGATGCTTCATATCGTATTGTAAACAATATGGACGGCCGTGGAACACTGCGTAACATAAAAGAAGAAGCAGAGGCAACTGGTAAAAAAGAAGAGCTTATTGCTTACTTAAATACTTTTAAAATAAGACCAGTGCTTACTGCACACCCTACGCAGTTTTATCCAGGAGTGGTGCTAGGTATTATTAATGATCTTAGTGAAGCAATACGAGAAGACCGTCTAGAAGACATAAAATCATTACTGGCTCAATTAGGAAAAACACCCTTCTTTAATAAAGAAAAACCAACGCCTTATGATGAGGCAGTAAGTTTAATATGGTACCTAGAAAATGTGTTTTACCATAGTGCAGGTGCTATTTATGATTACTTACATAAACACTTAATACAAGACGAAGCTTTTAGTAACTCACTAGTAGACCTAGGATTTTGGCCAGGTGGAGATCGCGATGGTAATCCATTTGTGACTACAGCAATCACGCTTAAAGTTGCACGTAAATTACGCAGCACCGTACTAAGAAATTATTATCGCGAACTAAGACAACTGCGTCGTCGTATAACTTTTCAAGGTACAGAGGAACTTCTGGGATCATTAGAGGCTGCGTTGTATAAAGCGATTTTTATAGAAGGTAAGCCAGAGATTGATCAAAAGCATATTCTTACCGTTCTTAAAGAGGTGCGTGATGTAGTAAGAGATAAGCATCAAAGTTTATACTTAGACCATATAGATAGCTTAATTCACAAAGTAGAACTGTTTGGGTTGCATTTTGCCTCCTTAGATATAAGACAAGATAGTAGCATCCATAAAATTGTGTTTGAAGAAATAGTAGCACATGCTCAGATAGATGGTAAAGCTATATTTCCAGAGAACTACTTGAGTCTAGATGACGAAGCGCAGATTGCATTTTTAAATGATGTTTCTGGCTCCTTAGATCCAGAGAGTTTTAGTGAAGAAGTTGTCACGAAAACACTAGGTTCTATTTATGCAATGAAAACCATTCAAGAAGAAAATGGAGAAAAAGGCTCCAACCGTTATATCATAAGTAATTCACAAAGTGCATTGCATGTAATGCAGGCGTTTACGTTCTTAAGACTATGTGATTGGGATATGCCTACTGCAGATGTTTCACCACTTTTTGAGACCGTTCCAGATTTAATTGCTGCTCCAGAAGTGATGGAGGCGTTATATACTAACCCAACATACAGTGCGCATTTAAAGCGTCGTGGCATGCGCCAGACTATTATGCTAGGCTTCTCTGATGGAACCAAGGATGGTGGATATCTCATGGCAAACTGGAGTATTTTTAAAGCCAAAGAAGCGATGACTGCCATGTCTAGAAAATACGGAGTTACTGTAATCTTCTTTGACGGTAGAGGAGGGCCACCAGCACGTGGAGGCGGAAAGACACATCAATTTTATGCATCTTTAGGGCCAAAAATTGAAGCCCAAGAAATACAACTTACAGTGCAAGGACAAACCATCAGTTCAAATTTTGGGACATTGGATTCATGTCAATATAACCTGGAGCAATTATTAAGTAGTGGTGTTGCAAATGAAGTTTTTGCTTCTGCAAATAATGACATTACAGATACCGACAGAGCAACACTAGAAGCACTAGCTCAAAAGAGTTATGAAGCTTATACAGCTTTTAAACAGCACGATAAATTCTTGCCGTACCTAGAGCGTATGAGTACACTTAAGTATTATGCAAAAACAAATATTGGTAGTAGGCCAAGTAAGCGTTCTCAGAAGTCTACGCTAGATTTTGGGGATTTAAGAGCAATTCCTTTTGTGGGCAGTTGGAGCCAACTTAAACAAAACGTTCCAGGATTTTATGGCGTAGGTACTGCGCTGGCTTCTTTTGAAGAAAAAGGAACACTTGACGAGGTAAAAGAGCTTTATAAGAACAGTTCATTCTTCCGTACGCTGCTTGAAAATAGTATGATGAGCCTTACCAAGTCTTTCTTTGGCTTAACCGCTTACATGGCAGATGACGAGGAGTTTGGTGCTTTCTGGAAGATTCTATTTGATGAATATGAGCGTAGCAAGCGATTAATGCTTGAAGTGTCAGGACTCAAGGAGTTAATGGAAAATGAGCAAGCTGGTAAAGCATCCATACAAGAAAGGGAGCGCATTGTATTACCCCTTCTTACCATCCAGCAATATGCATTAAGAGCTATACAGGAAATGCAAAAATCTGGAGAACAATCAGATAAGCTTGCTGTGTATGAGCAGATGGTGACGAGATCATTATTTGGTAATATTAACGCGAGTAGAAACTCGGCATAAAAAAGCATCATAAGGGAGTAATGCGTTGCTCCCTTATAATAGTTAGAGTACCTTTGCGTCAGCAGGCCGCCTTATTGATCCAGCAATGGATAGGAAAGTCCGGACACCATAGGATAGCATAGCGGCTAACGGCCGTCACGCTAAATTTATTTTTAGTGGAGGACAAGTGCAACAGAAAGAATGTACAGGTAATGCTGTAGCGAACCCAGGTAAACTCTATGCGGTGCAATGTCAAGTATACTCACAGTTAAGTGCGATCCGCGCGTTGTGGGAGGGTAGGCAGATAGAGGTTACTAGTAATGGTAATCCCAGATAAATAATAAGGAATCTCTAGAATCATCTAGAGTGAACAGAATCCGGCTTATAGGCCTGCTTTTTTTAAGATTTTACAAGCTTTTTATAACAAATAAATCCCGCTAGTTGCGGGATTTATTTGTTATACTATATGTTGTTACGCTTCCCGAAGTGAATTCGGGACGAGTCTCGCGAAAGCGTGTTTGAATAAATTACTATTCCTCTTCGTCGCTTTCTGGCATTTCAAAAAAGCTGAAGGCATTGCCACCATAATTACGTGTTTGTACATAATTAGGAAACGAGTCCATTTTAGTATATTTTCCGTGTTCTATGATCAAGGTGCCATCTTGATCTAGCAAATTTTGTTTAAAAACAAGCGTTGCTATTTTTTCAAAATCCTTAATGTTGATGTCGTAAGGTGGATCTGCAAAAATAATATCATAAGTACCTCTTGCACGCTCTAGATACTTAAATACGTCACTTTTTATAGTTTGAATTGAAAATTCAAACTCCTCTGCCGTTTTATTTATAAACTGCACACAACCATAATTTGCATCTACGGCTGTAATCTGGTCTGAGCCGCGTGAGGCAAACTCATAACTTATATTTCCTGTACCAGCAAAAAGGTCTAAAACCCTAAGCTGGCTCATATGGTAATTGCTTCTCAGAATATTAAACAATGCTTCCTTAGCCATATCTGTGGTAGGGCGTACGGGTAATTTTTTAGGAGCAGCGATACGGCGTCCTTTATATTTTCCTGAGATTATTCTTGTCATAGTAGTGTTGCGAGTAGGGATTGAGATTTTGTGAGGCTGGTAGACGGACTATCTTTAATAATAAGATGTCTGATGTACGTATGTGCTATACTATAAAATTCGTCATCCTTTTCTATAGTACCTGTAAGTGTTACAGGTGTATTTTCTGGATTAAGTTCTAGTTGTTCTAGTGTGAAGAGTAGGTAATATATAAAATCTTCCTTGGCGCGTATCTCAAACCTATTAATAAAAAGTAGTTTTTTATTCTTTACAACGCCCATCTCAAAATACGAGCTTTGTAAATTTATTAATACTTGAGCTTCTTCATTATTAGAATACTCCGTAAGAAGATGTTTTGCAAATATTGTCGTGCTGTGATAATACTCAAAGGATCCAAAAGTGTCAAAGAAGAAGTTGTTTATGTTTGAATACGGCACGTAAACATTGATAAGATCATAAAAATCTATGGTGTCGTGAGCTATATAATCAGTACTTAAAATCTTTGTATTAAACTTAAGATAGTCTGCGGCCTTCTCACTATCAAATAGCGCCTGTGGGACAAGTGTAAACAACTCGTTAGCATAAACCACAGTAACCTTAGAAAAGGGTTGTGCGAGCGCCTCTATCTCTTTGAAAGCCTTTTCTATCTCAACAAGTAGGGTTGTAGAATTCACGTTTTCGCGAAAGCGTACTACCTCTGCATCCTTTACGTCCTTAGAATGGATATGTTGAGTAAAAAAAGAAAGTCCATCCAAATGTATTTGGATGGACAGACTATATAATGAGTTAGTATGACCTTGATTAATCATCAACACCGTAACTTTTTGGGAAGTTACTGTTAGTATTAATAGAAACCATTGATCCTATAGTTAATGCATCTCCATTTACACCGTCTACAGATACGATTTGCTTTTCTTTAGCAACATAATCTTTAGGTTGGTCTGCAAGCAATATATCTTTCTTTAAAGAAATTTCAAATACTGGATACATGGTGTTGTTTTTTTCAATTTCTCCAGCGTCCATAGTATACTTTGCATCAATCCCTTCAATAGGTACATTGATCATTGTCTTATAACGATCTGAACCTTTAAATAAAGAATCCTTTACTGATTTAGTTCCTAAAGTATCTATTATTACGATATTCTTTTTTGTGTCAACACGGAAACGCTTAGTTTTTTCTACATCAAGAACCGAAGTATCTCTACGTTGAGTTATTGTGAACTCAGCTGTATCAATAAAACGAACTAGTTTGTCAAAGTCTTTTTCATATTTACCTGTTACAGTTTTATGAGCTAACTGAGCTTTACGTAGGTCTCTCATGTTAGTAATAGCGGCCTTATATCGCTTTTCTTTTATTTCATTAAATTCTACCTCTCCCCAAACTGCGTTAAAAAGAAGGTAACCTAAAGCGGCAATTACTACCCAAAGTACAAGCTGTATTACTAGTTTCATGTAATGATGTTTAAAATTAGTTATGGTTAGGAACAAATCTACAATTTTTTTTTACACACAAAAATTTATTATCTCATTTTTCATTATGTAATTTGCGAGCATTCTCAACCTCCTATGATTAAAGAACCCAGAGCATTCTACAAGCAACTAGTTAAAGACTTTGTACACACACCTACTTTAAAGCAAGACAGGCTGTTAGAGCAATTGTCTACTTTTCTATTTGACACCTCTAAGGATAAAGTGTTTGTTCTTAAAGGGTTTGCAGGTACAGGTAAAACAACAGTAATTGGGACTGTAGTTAAAAATTTATGGCAAGCTGGCATGACATCTGTGCTCATGGCACCTACAGGAAGAGCGGCAAAGGTGGCGAGTAATTACAGTAAAAAACAAGCCTATACCATCCATAGAAAAATTTATTTCCCCAAAAAAGAGCGTGGAGGCGGCGTTTCTTTTAGTTTGCAACCAAATAAGCATAGAAACTGCATTTTTATAGTTGATGAAGCATCTATGATTTCTGATAGGGCTGCAGAGTCTAAGTTTTTTGATAATGGGTCACTACTGGATGATATGATGCAATACATCTATAGCGGTCATAATTGTAAGCTCATTCTGGTAGGTGATGAGGCGCAGTTACCACCAGTAAAGCTTGATATGTCACCTGCACTTGATATTAATTTGCTTTCCATGCAGTATAATAAAAATGTCGAGACCATACAGCTTGATGAAGTAATGAGGCAAGCAGAGGATAGTGGTATCCTTATGAACGCAACCGCTTTAAGGGAGCAACTCTCTGAAGAGTTTTATGAAGATTTTAAATTTGACATCGCAGGATTTACAGACGTGGTACGACTTATAGATGGCCATGAGATTATGGATGCCATCAATGACTGTTACAGTAGCGTAGGTACAGAAGAGACAGCCATCATCGTACGATCGAACAAACGAGCAAACTTATATAATCAGCAAATAAGAAACAGAATTCTATTTCAAGAAGAGGAGATATCTGCTGGAGATCACTTAATGGTGGTAAAGAATAACTACTTCTGGATTGATGCAAAAAGTGATGCTGGATTTATTGCAAACGGCGATATTGTAAAGGTGCTAGAAATTCTAGCAATTAAGGAACTCTACGGTTTCCGTTTTGCAGAGGTAAAAGTGCAAATGGTAGATTACCCACAGATGCAACCTTTTGAAACTGTTGTCATGCTTGACGTACTTACCCTTGAGACGCCAGCACTTCCTTATGAGCAAGGTGACACCTTATACAAGGAAGTTCAAAAAGATTATGCAGATGAAACTTCTAACTACAAACGTTTCCAAAAAATAAAGAATAATAAATTCTTTAATGCCCTACAGGTTAAATTCTCCTATGCAATCACCTGTCACAAATCACAAGGTGGACAGTGGGATAATGTTTTTATAGAGCAACCCTATCTTCCTGACGGGATGAATAAAGATTATTTGAGATGGTTATATACAGCTATCACACGATCTAAAAGTAAGCTGTACTTAATAGGCTTTAAAGACGATATGTTTGTAGAAGAGGCTTAAGTTGTAGTTCCTTTGGAGCTATTTCCCGCTTTACGTTACAATTCCTCATCGCGGCTGCGCCAGCTCTTGCGGGATTTTCACTGCAATCGGGGCTAGGGGATAGGTTAGTACGTTGGCACTTTTCTTTTTCATTATTACCTTGTGCACATTATTAGTTAAGTTTACCATTATGAGTTTTGAATTAATTGTAAGTATTATTCTAGGATTTTCTCTGGCGGCATCTGCAGGCTTTAGAGTGTTTGTCCCTTTATTAGTTTTGAGTCTCTCGGCTCATTTTGGCTGGTTTCCTGTAAACAATTCATGGGAATGGGTGGGAAGTGTTCCCGCATTAGTCTTACTAGGAGTAGCCACAATTTTTGAAATAGGAGCTTATTTTATTCCTTGGGTAGATAATATCTTAGACACTATATCAGTACCACTAGCTGCAGTAGCAGGTACATTATTAATGGTAGCAACGATGGGAGATATGGATCCTACCATCACTTGGGCACTTGCCATTATTGCTGGAGGCGGAGCAGCGGCAGCAGTTTCTGGCACTACAAGTGCTACAAGATTAGGAAGTACTGCAACCACTGGTGGACTCGCAAACCCGGTAATCGCTGGTACAGAAACAATTGCTGCGACTACAGTCTCTGTGGCAAGTATATTTTCTCCTATTTTGGCACTAATTCTCGTATTGTTATTAGTGGGCTTAGTTTGGAAGGTAATTCGTCGTCTTAGAAGAGCATAGCTTTTGTACTCTTTTCACTAACTTCGCTACTTGTTTTGAGGTGATGTATGACGCTGTCGAGAAACTCGTACCGAATTCACTTCGGGAAGCGTAAATACAACCTTTGTAATTTTCTAAAAACATCTATTTTGAGTAAACAACTTAAAATTATAGCCATGATTCCTGCTCGCTATGCAGCTTCACGTTTTCCAGGGAAGATGATGAAGGATTTGGCTGGTAAGCCAGTAATTGTGCGCACTTACGAGAGTACTATTGCAACAGGACTTTTCGATGAAGTATTTGTAGTTACTGATAGTGAAGTTATTTACAAAGCGGTAGAAGATGCTGGAGGTAAAGCAATCATGAGCATAAAAGAACATGAGTGTGGTAGCGATCGTATTGCAGAAGCTGTTGCAAGTCTTGATGTAGATATTGTGGTAAATGTACAGGGTGATGAGCCTTTTACTACACGAGAAGATCTTGCACCAGTATTAGATGTATTCTATGGCGAGGATGCAGATCAAATAGATCTTGCAAGTGTAATGATGCCCATGACAGATGTATCTGAAATTGAAAATCCTAATAATGTTAAGGTAATAGTAGATAACGCAGATTTTGCTCTGTATTTTTCTAGATCTCCTTTGCCTTACGTGAGAGATACTACAGCTGGTATAACGACCTACAAGCATAAGGGAATATATGCTTTTAGAAAGCAAGCTATTTTAGACTTTGCTTCTATGAACATGACACCATTAGAAAAAGCAGAAAAGATAGAATGCATCCGCTTTTTAGAATATGGTAAAAAGATAAAAATGGTACGTTCTTCCAAGCTAGCCATAGGAATTGATACTCCAGAAGATCTTGAGAAGGCAATAAAAATTTATAAAGATTTATAAAAGTTATGGGATTTTTTAAATGGATTTATAACGATGTTATAGGCTGGAAAGCAATAGGTGATTTTTCTCAAGATACTGTAAAGAAAGCTGTGGTAATCGCTGTGCCGCATACCAGTTGGCATGACTTCTATATGGGGATTTTATTACGAAGCGCACTTGATGTGAAAATAGGTTTTATAGGAAAGAAAGAACTGTTTAAGTGGCCTATGGGTCTTCTTTTTAAGGCAATGGGAGGCGCTCCTATAGACAGAACTCCAGGTCAAGATAAAGTACAGTCTATCGCAGATGTCTTTAAGGATAAAGAAGAATTTAGACTAACAATCGCTCCAGAAGGAACGCGTAAGAAAGTTGACAAACTAAAAACCGGCTTTTATTACATAGCCCTAGCAGCAGAAGTACCTATCATTATGGTAGCTTTTGATTTTGGTAAGAAAGAGCATCGTATTTCTAAACCATTATATCCATCTGGAAATATTGAAGAGGATATGAAAACAATCTATGCATTTTTTAAAGGAGCAGTAGGGAAGGTGCCTGAGTATAGCTTTACTCCAGAGGAATAAAAGAATTGTTACAGACGTAAAAAAGGCTCAATTACAAAATAGTAATTGAGCCTTTTTAGTAACATATGTGTTAAACTTATGCTTCAGTGTATGTTCCTGCTGTTTTCTTTCTCCATGCATCCAGCATCCAGCTTGTTTTTTCTAATTCACGTATATATGCTCCAATGAGGTCAATAGTCCCTTCGTCACCAGCGTCATCTGCTTTCTTCACAACAGCACTTAGCTGTTTTAAAATAATTCCATGATCTTCAAGAATGTTATCGACCATATCTCTATCTGATAAATCTGATTTTGCCTCTTTAATGCTTGATTTTTCTAAGTAGTCAGAAAGATTACTAGTAGGTGCAAAGCGTAATGTAAGAATACGCTCTGCGATTTCGTCAATTTTTAATTTTGCATCATCATATAATTCTTCAAATTTAATATGTAAATCAAAGAAATTTACTCCTGAAATGTTCCAGTGAAAGTTACGGAGCTTTTGGTAGTACACGTGGTAATCTGCAAGTAGTGTGTTGAGTTCATTTACTGTATGTTTACTCTTTTCTGTATCTAAGTTCAAATAATTCATAGTTTTAATTTTTGGTTTATGTAAAGCTACGAATGCATTTAAACCTACTAAGGCGCTGGTTTGTGGTTTAATATAAGTTTAACCCGATATGCTAAGGTTATGGTAAAATGAACAACACCTTCAATCTTGTTAAATAACTATATTTATCTAAAATATTATGAATGGATAAGAATCTTACTTCTCAACTAAAAGGGAAGAAAATTCTCGTTACTGGTGGAGCAGGTTTTATTGGGTCAAATATTTGTGAGTTTTTGATTGAGCATGGTTTAGAAAGATTAGGTGATATACCTCATTCTGTAGCAGATATAAATAAAGCTAGAATACGTTTAGGATATAATCCTCAATATAATTTGAGAGACGGGCTCACTAAGGCTATAAAATGGTATTATAATAATCTACAGTAGATCTATAAATTTTATTTTCTATAAATGAGGACTAATTTTTCTTAGGAATCAAAGGTCTTTTGTCCGATTAAAATAGTAAGAAGATTGTATTATTTGGTTATTTGAGGATTGTTTTTTTTTGAATACTTAAGATGAAGATCTACTTTAGAAGTCAAAGTGAAGAATCTAAGATTACACCTATTTATCATGGTGATTATAGGGTGTAGGCTACATCAATTTAAGTGTTTAAGCTATTTGATACTTAGCCGATTTTAATTATGCTAAGGAATATAATGCTACTTATTTTAGCGCTATTGATTTTATTGAAATTTTACAAAAGAATTGCTTAAGTTCTCTTTTGGCATAAAAGGATATTTTTGCAATTTTAGTTTTAAACTTTAATATTCTATTTTAGTATAAACTTATTAATTGATTTCTAAATGGGGTTTTATTTATTGTTCGAAAATCTTGAAGTCATAATTTTGTAAAAACAATGCTGCGATTAGGGCAAGAGAGGGGTCAGCTATCTGTTGTAAATGACCAGTTGGGTTGTCCTACTTGGGCAAATGACCTGGCAGATGCTATTTTAACTGTTGCCAGAGGATTGAAAGAAGATAATTCCGGTGTATATCATTTTTCTAATAAGGGAAGTATTACTTGGTATGATTTTGCGAAAGCCATCTTTAAGAACTCACAAATCGATGTTCTCATTACTCCAGTTACAAGCGATTTGTTTCCTACCAAAGCAAAACGCCCTGAAAATAGTGTGCTAGACACGTATAAGATTGAAAAGCAATTTCAAGTTGATATTCCAGAATGGGGTAGTTCGCTGCAAAAAATGCTCAAAAGACTTTAATGATTGAATATTGGAAAACTATAGCAATACAAGCTGCAATAAGAGCAGGAGAAGTTATTATGGATGTTTATCGTCGTGACTTTGATGTAGCACATAAATCAGATAATTCTCCGCTCACTGAGGCAGACCTAAAAGCTCATGAAGCTATTGTAGCTCATCTTGAGAAAACTGGTATTCCAATATTGAGTGAGGAAGGAAGTGAAATACCTTTTGAAATTCGCACAAAATGGGATCAATTTTGGATGGTAGACCCTCTCGATGGTACCAAGGAGTTTGTAAAACGCAACGGTGAGTTTACGGTAAATATCGCTTTACTAGTAGATAATAGACCTGTTTTTGGTGTGATTTATGTTCCTATAAATAATACTTTGTATGCTGGTGGGTCAGATGATGGAGCTAGTTATAAGTTGGTTGATCCCAAAGATGATATCTCATGGAAAACGTTGATAAGTAAGGCAATCCCGCTTTCGCGAAAGCTTAAAAATTACTATGATCTTAATCTCGTTAAAGTGGTCACTAGTCGCTCTCACTTAAATTCAAAAACGCAAGAATTTGTTAAGGATTTGCAGAATGCAGGTAAAAATACAGAAGTAGTACCATCTGGTAGTGCGTATAAGTTTTGTCTAGTTGCAGAAGGAACTGCAGATGTGTATCCGCGTTTTGGTCCTTGTATGGAATGGGATACTGCAGCGGGAGACGCTATTTGTGAAGGAGTAGGAGGAGCTGTTTATTTTGAAAATACCAGGGAGAAACTATTATATAATAAAGAATCACTTTTTAGTCCTAACTTCGTAGCACATTAATTGATTTATGAAAATTCTTGTTACTGGCGCTGCTGGATTTATAGGCTATCACCTCTGTAAACGCTTATTGAGCGAGGGTCACGCTGTGGTAGGCCTCGATAATATAAATGATTATTATGACCCACAACTCAAGTTTGATAGACTTAAAGAGCTGGGTGTAGTGAAGGGGCAGGCAGAAAAGTGGAATACACTTTCTACTAGTATTGTAGAAGACAACTTCTCATTTATTAGATTAAATCTTCAAGATAGAGCAGCGCTACCAAAACTGTTTAGCTCAAATTCCTTTGATCAAGTCTGTAATCTTGCAGCTCAAGCAGGAGTGCGATACTCTATAGAAAACCCAGAAGTGTATGTCGATACTAATATTGTAGGTTTCTTGAATATTTTGGAATGTTGTAGAGATTATAAAGTTTCAAAATTAGTTTATGCTAGTAGTAGCAGTGTTTACGGTAATAGTAAAGAGGTCCCTTTTACAGAAAAACAGTCTGTAGATGAGCCCATAAGTATTTATGCAGCGACTAAGAAATCTAATGAGTTAATGGCGCATACGTATAGTCATCTATTTAATATAGAGACTGTAGGATTGCGATTTTTTACCGTTTACGGGCCTTGGGGAAGACCAGATATGGCGATGTTTTTATTTACAGATGCTATATTACATAACAAACCTATTAAAGTCTTTAACGAAGGTAATCTCTCACGTGATTTTACATATATATCAGATATTATAGATGGTGTGATGAAAGTGATTTCTAGTGCTTTGCAGTCTAAAAGCCCAATTTATAATATTGGGAATAGTAAACCGGTAAAGTTGTTAGATTTTATTTCGGCATTGGAATCAGAGCTATGCCTAACTGCTACAAAGCAAATGATGCCTATGCAAGATGGAGATGTACACAGAACATGGGCAGATGTTTCCTCATTGCAAAAAGATTTTGGCTATGAGCCTTCAGTCTCTGTTGCAGAAGGGATATCAGCTTTTGTAACCTGGTACAAGTCTTATTACGTAAAGTCTTAAGTCCGCTTTCGTGAAAGCGTAAAGGAATACCACAACTACCTTATTGTTCAAACCGCTATATTTGCGATTTGCCACAAATTAGACTAGAATGAAGATTAAAAATATTTGCTGTATAGGTGCAGGATATGTAGGAGGTCCTACCATGTCTGTAATAGCATTAAAGTGTCCAGACATCAAAGTAACCGTTGTAGATCTGAATGAAAAACGTATTGCCGCTTGGAATGATGAAAACTTGGACAACTTACCAATTTATGAGCCAGGACTTGCCGAAGTAGTAGGAGAGGCTAGGGGAAGGAATTTATTTTTCTCAACCGAAGTAGATAAAGCAATAGATGAAGCAGATCTTATATTTATCTCTGTTAACACACCAACAAAGACCTATGGTGTAGGAAAAGGCATGGCTGCCGATCTTAAGTATATCGAACTATGTGCTCGCCAAATCGCAAGAGTAGCAACGTCTGACAAGATTGTAGTGGAAAAATCGACACTTCCCGTACGAACGGCGGAGGCACTTCAAAATATCTTACATAATACAGGAAATGGTGTGCGCTTTGATATTTTATCAAACCCTGAGTTTCTAGCAGAAGGAACTGCAATTCAAGATTTGTTAAACGCAGACCGTGTTTTAATAGGTGGAGAGTCTACACCAGAAGGAATAAAAGCAACAGATGCACTTGCAGAAATTTACGCAAAATGGTTGCCAGAAGAACGTATTTTGAGAACAAATGTATGGTCTTCAGAGCTTTCTAAGCTTACGGCAAATGCTTTCTTAGCACAGCGAGTATCTTCTATAAACGCCATGTCAGAACTATGTGAAGTTACTGGAGCAGATGTTCAAGAAGTAGCTAGAGCAATAGGTACAGACTCACGTATAGGGCCTAAATTTTTAAAGGCTTCTGTAGGTTTTGGAGGTTCTTGTTTTCAAAAAGACATTTTGAACCTTGTTTATATTGCCAAAACGTATGGGCTTGATGAAGTAGCCGATTACTGGGAGCAGGTAATTATCATGAATGATTATCAAAAAAGGCGATTTGCAGAAAAGATAGTAAAAACGCTGTTTAACACTGTTTCTGGAAAGAAGATTACTTTGTTAGGTTGGGCGTTTAAAAAGGATACCAATGACACTAGAGAATCTGCAGCTATTTACGTAGCAGATTATTTACTAAATGAACAAGCAGAGGTTGTTATATACGACCCAAAGGTTTCTGAGGAAAAGATTCTAGCAGATTTAGATTATTTAAATTCGCGTTCTGAAGCAGAAAACAGAGCTTTAGTTACGGTGGTCACAGATCCTATGGAAGCTTGTGAGAATGCCCATGCTATTGCGATTATGACCGAGTGGGATGAGTTTGTAGGATATGACTGGCAGCAAATTTACAATCTGATGCAAAAGCCTGCATTTATTTTTGATGGAAGGGCTATATTTGTCGCAAATAAAATGAAAGATATTGGGTTTGAAATGTATACAATAGGAAAGGGATAGAATATAAGCCTTGGTTTTTATATACTATAATTTTTATTGATTTCAAATCTTTGTAATTAATTAATTCAAAAAATAAGCTGTTACAGATGTAATTCGAAATATGTTTCAGTAATTAATAAGATATATATGAGTTTAAAAATACTAATTACGGGTGCTGCAGGATTTATAGGTAGTAACCTTTGTGAACATTTTGTGGGAAAAGGGTATAATGTGCTAGGTCTTGATAATCTTGCTACAGGTCACATGAGTAACATTGAGCCACTTCAAGGGAAAGATAACTTTGATTTTTTAGAGGGGGATATACGCGATATAGACACTTGTCATAAAGCAGTTTCTGGACGAGATTACGTACTACACCAAGCAGCTTTAGGAAGTGTTCCTAGATCGATAAAAGATCCTATTACATCAAATGATGTGAACGTAGGAGGTTTTCTAAACATGCTTGTAGCTTGTAAAGATGCAGGTGTTAAGAAAATGGTATATGCTGCAAGTTCCTCTACTTACGGTGATTCTAAAAGCATGCCTAAAGTAGAAGAAGTAATAGGAAAACCATTATCACCATACGCGATTACAAAATATGTCAATGAACTTTATGCAGATGTATTTTATAAAGCCTATGGTTTAAATACCATAGGATTAAGGTATTTTAATGTTTTTGGACGTAAACAGGATCCAAACGGAGCTTATGCGGCAGTGATTCCACTTTTTACTAAGCAGTTAATGAGTAAGCAATCTCCAACGATTAATGGAGATGGTACATATTCTAGAGACTTTACTTATATAGATAATGTAATTCAAGCAAATGAAAAGGCAATGCTTGCAAATCATCCTGAAGCGGTGAACACTGTCTTTAATGTTGCTTATGGTGATCGTACTGATCTAAACATGTTGATCGATTTGTTAAAGCAGTCATTATCAAAATATGACAACGCTATATTAGATGTTGAAACTATTTATGGTCCTTTAAGAGCAGGAGATGTACCTCACTCTTTGGCTTCTATTGATAAGGCTAGGAGATTATTGGATTATCAGCCTCAATTTAATTTGAAGGCTGGACTAGACGAAGCAGTAGAATGGTACTGGTCTAATTTGTAATTATAAAAACCGCTTTCGCGAAAGCAAACTAATCAATCAAGTTATCATGAGAAAAAAAATAACAATAATAGGTTTAGGATATGTAGGCTTACCGCTTGCTAGACTTTTTGCAACTAAATATAATGTAGTAGGTTTTGATATCAATAAACCAAGAGTTGCCGAATTAAATACTGGTGTAGATAGTACATTAGAGGTAGAGAATGAAGTGCTATTAGAAGTGCTTAAAAAGGAAATAAATAATGAGAATGGCTTATATTGTACTACGGATAGTAATGATATAGCAGATTCTAGTGTGTATATAGTGACTGTACCTACACCTGTAGATAAAAATAACCGCCCTATATTAACACCGCTTTATAAAGCAAGTGAAACAGTAGGTAGAGTGTTGAAAAAAGGAGATATAGTAGTATATGAATCTACAGTGTATCCTGGTGCTACTGAAGAAGAATGTGTGCCTGTTCTAGAAAAAATAAGCGGACTTAAATTCAATATAGACTTTTTTGTCGGGTATTCTCCAGAACGTATTAACCCAGGTGATAAGAAGCATACCGTAGAGAAAATACTCAAAGTTACTTCTGGTAGCAATCCAGAAATAGGAGTTGAAGTAGATAAACTTTACAAAGATGTTATTACTGCAGGAACACATCTAGCACCTACCATCAAGGTGGCAGAAGCCGCTAAAGTAATAGAAAACTCTCAAAGAGATATTAATATCGCTTTTGTAAACGAACTAGCAAAAATATTTAATCGTTTAGAAATTAATACAAGTGATGTTCTTGCAGCTGCAAGAACAAAATGGAATTTTCTTCCTTTTTCACCAGGCTTAGTAGGTGGTCATTGCATAGGTGTAGATCCATATTACCTAGCTCAAAAAGCACAAGAAGTAGGCTATCACCCAGAAATTATTCTTGCAGGAAGAAGAATGAATGACGGTATGGGTAGCTATGTAGCTGGCGAGGTAGTGAAATTAATGCTTTCTAAAGATATTAAAGTAAAGAATGCCAAAGCATTAGTTCTAGGAATTACATTTAAAGAAAACTGTCCAGACGTAAGAAATACTAAGGTTATTGATGTAATATCAAACCTTAAGGAATTTGGTATCGATGTAACTATCTATGACCCACTAGCAAATCCAGACGAGGTAGAACGTGAATATGGGGTTCGTAATTTGACATCATTAGACAATATAAAGTATGACTCAATAATCCTTGCAGTTGCACATAAAGAGTTTGTAGAGCTTCCTTTAGATAATTTATCAAAAGATGTTGTCGCTATCTATGATGTAAAAGGTGTATTAGGAGATAAAGCGGATAAATGGCTTTAAATGGATATGAAAAAAATCATAATAACCGGAGGCGCAGGGTTTATAGGATCACACGTTGTACGCAGATTCGTTAAGCAGTATAAGGATATTCATATCTTTAATATAGATTCTCTCACATACGCAGGTAATTTGTCAAACTTATCTGATATAGAAAAAGAGTCTAATTATACTTTTATAAAGGGTGATATTGTAGATGCTGAATTTATTAATAACTTGTTTGAAGAACACCGTTTTGATGGTGTTATTCACCTCGCAGCAGAATCGCATGTAGATCGTTCTATTTCTGATCCAATCAGTTTTGTTATGACCAACGTTGTTGGAACGGTTAACTTACTAAATGCTTTTAAGAATTTATGGAACGACAATTTTGAAGGAAAGCGTTTTTATCATGTAAGCACTGATGAAGTTTATGGAAGTTTAGGACAAGATGGTCTATTCACTGAAACGACTTCTTATGATCCTAATTCCCCATATTCAGCATCTAAAGCAAGTTCAGACCATTTTGTAAGAGCTTATGGTGAAACTTATGGGCTACCTTATGTTATATCAAATTGTTCAAACAATTATGGGCCTAATCATTTTCCAGAAAAATTAATTCCATTATTTATTAATAATATTATAAATAAAAAACCTTTACCTGTATATGGAGATGGTAATTATACACGTGATTGGTTATATGTTGAGGATCATGCTGTAGCAATAGATCTCGCATTCCATAGAGGAAAAAATCACGAAACTTATAATATAGGTGGTTTTAATGAATGGAAGAATATTGATTTAGTTAAACTACTTTGTAAGCAAATGGATCAAAAATTACAGAGAAAAGTTTCTGAAAGCGAGCAATTAATAACATATGTAAAAGATAGACCTGGACACGATTTGCGATATGCAATTGATGCTTCTAAAATAAATAAAGAATTGGGGTGGATGCCTAGTGTAACTTTTGAGGAAGGTCTCGCTAAAACTATAGATTGGTATCTAAGTAACACAGAATGGCTAGAGAACGTGACCTCTGGATCTTATCAGAATTATTACAAGAATCAATATCAATAAAAATAGAACTTTGGAAATAGAAAAAACACTTATAAAGGATTGCTTTTTAATTAAACCTAGAGTTTTTGAAGATGATAGGGGTTATTTTTTTGAATCGTTTAATGACAAACTTTTTAAATCAAAAACAGGTTTAACAAGTGATTTTGTTCAAGATAATGAGTCGTATTCAAAATATGGCGTTATAAGAGGTCTTCATGCTCAATCTGGAAATTTTGCTCAAGCTAAGCTAGTTAGAGTTATAGAAGGTGAAGTTCTTGATGTTGTTGTTGATTTTAGACCTGATAGTGATACTTATCTACAACACTTAACATTTTTATTGACTGAAGAGAATAAACATCAAGTTTATGTGCCTAAAGGATGTTTACATGGTTTTTCTGTTTTGAGTAAAAATGCACGTTTTTTTTATAAGTGTGATAATTTTTATAATAAAGAATCTGAAATAGGTTTTAGGTATGATGATCCACAATTTAATATTGACTGGAAAATTCAAGTAAATGATAGAATCATATCGCCAAAGGATTTAGATATACCTTTCTTCAATAAAAAGATTTCTTAAGAATGATTATTAATAATGTTTTAGTTATTGGTGGATTAGGTCAGTTGGCTCAGTGTGTAAAAAGTATCCTTGATAAGGATACTCCTGTTGATTTTAATTTTATATTCTTATCATCTGTAGATGGTGATATCTTGAATTCTGAAAAATTAAACGATTTATTTATTACTCACACTCCTACTTATGTAATTAATTGCGCAGCTTATACAGCTGTTGATAAAGCAGAGGATGAGTTAGAAAAGGCTACTGATATTAACCTAAATGGTGTGAGATTATTAGCTACTTGTTGTAAAATTTTTGATGCTACATTAATTCATATTTCTACAGATTTTGTTTTTGATGGGACAAAATCTTTTCCTCTAAAGGAGGATGATATAACTAATCCATTGGGAGTTTATGGTCAAACAAAATTAGATGGAGAGATAGAGATTGCAAAATTGATGACTTCTTATTACATAATTAGAACAAGCTGGTTATATAGTGAGTTCGGAAACAATTTTGTGAAAACTATGCTCAAACTCTCAAAAGACCGTGATCAATTATCGGTTGTTTGCGATCAAGTAGGTACTCCTACTTACGGTATTGATTTAGCAAAGTTTTTATTATTTGTTATTATAAATAATAAAAAGGATTACGGATTATATCACTATAGCAATGAAGGAGTTGCATCTTGGTATGATTTTGCTCATGAAATTTTCAGTAAAGACGAATCTTTTAAGCTCATTCCTGTAAATAGTGAAGCTTACCCAACAAGAGCAATAAGACCTAAATTTTCTGTACTGGATAAATCTAAATTAAAACAAACATTTTCATATTCTATTCCACACTGGAAAGAAAGTTTAATTCAATGTTTAGCAATAATAAACAAATAAAGGATGAAAGGAATAATTTTAGCTGGTGGATCTGGCACGCGATTACACCCATTAACACAAGTGGTTTCTAAACAATTGTTACCTATCTATGATAAGCCAATGATTTATTATCCTTTATCAGTACTTATGCTGGCAGGTATTAAAGAAATCATGATAATCTCTACACCACAAGATCTTCCTAATTTTAAGAGGCTTTTTGGAGATGGTTCTCAATTAGGGTTAAAATTATTTTATAAAGAACAACCTTCTCCTGATGGTCTTGCACAGGCTTTCATTTTGGGAAAGGAATTTATAGGTACAGATTCTGTTTGTTTAGTTTTAGGGGATAATATCTTTTATGGAGCTGGTTTACAACGCCTGTTAGAAAGCTCTATTAAAACTGTTGAAGAAGAAAATAAAGCTGTCGTTTTTGGATACTATGTGGATGATCCAAAAAGATATGGAGTTGCCTCATTTGATGAGAATGGTACTGTTCTCGATATAGAAGAAAAACCAGAAAATCCAAAAAGTAATTATGCGGTAGTTGGTTTATACTTCTATCCTAACTCTGTAGTGAACATAGCTAATGAAGTAAAACCTTCATATCGAGGTGAGCTTGAGATTACTAGTGTTAATGCAGAGTACCTTAAAAATGAAAAGCTAACTATGCAAGTTATGAGTCGTGGCTTTGCTTGGTTAGATACGGGAACACATGAAGCACTTACTGAAGCTACTGAGTTTGTGAAAGCCATTGAAAAAAGGACAGGTTTAAAAATTGGTTGTATCGAAGAAATTTCTTATAGAAATAAGTATATTTCTAGTGAAAAATTAGAAGAAATTGCTAAACCATTAGTAAAAAGTGGGTATGGTGAGTATTTAATGAAATTAATTGAACAATAAGTACGGTCTTTCTCTTAGAGACTCTATTTCTAATATTTTTTTATATTGAATACTTACTTCAAGCATACTATTATTTATTTTATTAGTAAAGGTTTACCTGGGGCGTTGACTTTCCTAGCAATTCTTTATTATTCTGATAAACTAGATCCATCTGAATATGGGATTTATTCATTAATAATAAGTGCTGTGGGTATTCTTAATATTATTGGTTTTGATTGGTTTCGTTTTGGGGTGGCTAGATTTTTACCTGAATATGTTGCGAGTAATAAAAGAGATGAATTTATTTCATTCATAAATAGTAAAGTTCAAGTTACAATAGTTATTGTTTTTATTATTACTCTTATAGTTTATTTGCTTTTCCCATTTTTTCCTGATATCGGAATAGCTAGATGGATGATTCCAGTGGTTAGTATTCTTACTATTCTTCAGTACCTATTTATTCTATATAGCCGGGTAATTATCACAGAATTGATGCCTAATATCTTTATGAAAGCAAACTTCATAAAAGCTATTTTTGGAGTCTTGCTCAGTGTTTTTTTAGTTTACTCTGGTTGGGGTTTTAAAGGACTAATTATAGGGTTGGGTGCTGGTCTTATTTTTTCAGTTAGTTTTCTTTGTTATAAAATAAAATTTCCAAAACCATTATTTAACTTAAGTTTAGATAGAGATTTACTTAAACAAATTGCTCTCTACAGCCTTCCTTTAGCAGCGTCTGCTAGCTTAAGTTTTATATTGTCTTATTCTAATAGATTTATAATCAATTATTATAGAGGTGTTAATGAGACTGGACTCTTTTCTTTAGGTTTTGATTTTAGTCAACAAACAGTAGGAGTATTTATATCAATTGCCGCAACTTCTGCCTTCCCTATTGCCATGAAATTATACAGTGAGTCTGGTAACACTACTGAACTAAAAAGGCACATGAGTAATTCCTTATTATTGCTTTGTACTATCAGTCTTCCTGTAGTAGCCGTTTTTGCCGCAAACTCTGTAGATATATCAACATTACTTTTGGGAAGTAAATTTAGTTCAATGGATAATTTGGTGATACCCATTATCTCTCTAAATACTTTTATTTTAGGTATTAAGGCATTTTATTTTGATTTATATTTTTATCTAAGAAAGGAAACTAAATATCAACTTATTATCTTGCTCGTTGTTGCCTCGTTAAACGTTGCATTAAATCTTATTTTTGTCCCTCGTTATGGATACATAGCTGCTATTTGGGCAGGTTTGGTTACTAGTTTGGTTGCTGTCATTTCTACTTTCTTTGTAACTAGGAGATTATTGCCTATTCCGTTAGATTTTAAAGCTTTGGTAAAGGTTTTCTCTGTAGGACTGTTAATGTTTGTAGTTATGAAAGTGTTAGGAAACTCTTCGAGTATCGGATTTTTTATAGTGAAGCTAATCATCGGAGGGGTAGTTTATATCACTCTTATTGCTTTAATTAACAAGAAAGTAATTCTCCAGTTATTGAAAAGTAAATTTAAAAAATAAGAATGAATTCTATATTGAAAATATTTTCGATCCTTTTAGGGTATAATTTTTTTAAAAGGATACAATCTTTTAAGAGTATCCTTATTTCATTTTCTCTGAATAGAAGATTAAATGAGGTTTCTGGTTTCGCTAGGTTTCAATTTCCAACCAAAGCGATTGGACTTGAAAATATAAATATTGGTGAAAACTTTGCTGCAGGTAAGAACTTGAGGTTACAAGCTATAAGTGAGTATTTAAGTTTCAAATATGAGCCTCGAATCAGAATAGGTAATAATGTAACCATTAATCCAAACTGCCAAATTGTTAGTATCAATGAAATTATAATCGGTGATAATGTCCTACTTGCAAGTAATGTTTTTATTTCTGACCATTCACATGGGTACAATTCCATTGCAGATATTCATACTCCGCCTTCAGAGAGGAAGCTTGTAAGCAAAGGAGCAGTTGTGATTGAGTCAAATGTATGGATAGGTCAAAATGTATCAATTCTTCCAGGTGTAAGAGTAGGGCATAACTGTATAATTGGTTCAAATTCTGTAGTAACTAAAGACATCCCAGATTTTACTATCGCAGCAGGATGTCCTGCTGTTATAATTAAGAGAATAATTACTGATTCCATATAGAATGTATAAAGAAAAATCAGCTCATTTTGTTTATTCATTTCTGCTTTTATTTGGTTTGTTTTCTCCTACTTCTATAAATGAAGTAATACAAAATCAATTTTACATTTTTAGTAGTTTAATTTTCCTAGTGGTTTTTATTGGTTTTGTACCTAAGAAAATGAGTTCTACTTCAGTGTTATGCTTTTTAGCAGTTAATATATCCTTACTTCTTTTTACGATAACCTCGCCATTTACTGAATTAACTTTAGGGATTTTTCCCAACTTCTTTATTCTAAGTTTACTTTTTTTTTGTGACCTTAAAACGGTAACAGTAAGCCGTGGGATTAGAAGTTTTTTTCTTTTGGCTAGTGCAGTCTTAATAATTTTTGGACTTGGAGTGATATTGCAAATAAAAACAATAACAGATTTTATTCTCTCCTTTTATAGTTCTAGTTATGAGACGTTGTTGTCAAGAATGATTGCTGTATTAAAACCGGTAGGAACATTTGCAACACATTCTGTAAGCGCCTTGTTCATGTTTCTATTTTTCTTTTTAAATATCTACGCTTATCAAAAAAATAAAAAGCCTATATATATATTATTTTCTGTGTTATTTCTAATAATGCTCTTCTTTATAAGGTCAAATACCTCTATTTTTTACTTAGGTATAGCATTCTTCTTGTTTTTTTATTTATTCAGACAAGGTAAAAAGAGTATCATTCTATTTTCTATTTTAGCAACAGTGGTTATTTATTTTTTGATGTCAAATTACTCGCTATTAAATGACACCATAGATAATTATGACTTTTCTACTATTTTTGATAGTAATGCTAATGGATTAAATGGTAGGTATGCTAAAGGATCTATCCTTAAGCCCACTATAGATTATATACTGAATAATCCTTTTTCTCCAATAGGGCTTTCTTATTCACCTAATCTATACTACACAGATTCTGGATTTATTTTATACCTTTTACGGGGTTCAATCATTTTGATGGTAGCAATTTACATAGGAGTTTTTAAATTATTGTACGATAATATTTTAAACAAAAAACTTGCTTTATTTGTATTTTTTATAATTTTCATTTTTGAGATAGGGTACCCTATTCTCATCAATTTTAGAATGTTATTTTTTCTGCCATTTCTTGTTATTCTTTTAAACCACCTTGATAATTATTTATATGTTAAGAGTTAACGCATACACAACAGGTTATAATGCTCCTAGTGCAAGATATAGAGTGAGACAACTAATTCCATTTTTAAGCGAACTAGGTGTTGATGTTAATGAGATTTATTCACAGACAGGAGCCTTTCCACCTCCTGATAGGAAGGATCAGATGGCTTGGGGAGTTAAAAATTTATTAGAAAATGGATTAAAGGTTTGTAATCAGCCTCAAGCCGATATAACGTGGCTCCAAAAAGTGATGTTCTCTAAACATTATACTTTTGAGCGCTTTCTAAGGAAGCCACTTGTTTTTGATGTAGATGATGCTATTTTTAAACCTGATCCATCTTTCGTTAAGAAGATTGCTCAACAATCTCAAAAAATAATTTGTGGTAATACCTATCTTGCTGATCATTTTTCTAAATGGAATAAAAATATAGATATAATTCCTACTGCTGTGGACGTTTCAAGATATGAAAAAATAGTACCAGATACCAAGAAAGAATGTCTCTATATACTCTGGACAGGTACCAGTTCCGGATATCCCTTTGTCTACAATATCGAAGAATCCTTAAAAATAATTGTTGATAAATATAATTATGTGAAAATTAAAATAGTTTCTAATGAAAAACCAAACTTTAATTTTCTGCAAACAGATGATTATATATTTGAATATTGGTCCAGAGAGAATGAATTTACTTCTATAGTAAATGCTGACATTGGAATAATGCCACTCATAGATAATGATAGAGCAAGGGGTAAGTGTAGTTATAAGATGCTGTGTTATATGGCCGCAGGATTACCAGTAGTCGTTTCACCAGTAGGTATGAACAAAGATGTCTTAATGTTAGACGACATTGGATTTGAGGCAAGCTCAGTGGACGAATGGGTACAATGCTTAGAAGTTCTTATACTTAATGAGAAAAAGAGATTAGTTTGTTCGTCTAATGCCCTATCTGTGGTAAAAGTTCATTTTGACGTTGCTGTAGTCTCTAAAAAAATAGAAATGTCATTCAATTCACTTATATAAAATATTATGTTGACAAAAATTTTAAATAAATTCAATCAATTATTCATATCAAAAGAAAAGTATGCTAGAAGTATAGGCGTTATTATTGGCAAAAATTGCTCGATAGGTACTATTCATTTTGGTTCAGAGCCCTATTTAATTCAAATTGGAAATCATGTTCAAATTACTAATGATGTGAAATTTTTCACTCATGGTGGGAGTTGGGTGTTTAGAGAGAAATACCCAAAAATGGATTTTTTTGGAAAAATAGAAATAGGAGACAACGTATATATTGGCAATAATGCACTGATATTTCCTGGAGTAATAATTGGAAATAACGTAGTTATTGGTGCAGGTGCTGTAGTAACTAAAAGTGTTCCAAATAATTCGATTATTGGAGGAAATCCAGCTAAAATAATAGGAGATGTTTTAGAATTCGAAAATAAGGCATTGGAGTATAATGTAAATACTAAAGGGTTATCATATGGAGATAAAAAGAAATTTTTAAAAAATCTTGATAATAATAAATTTCTTCAGAAATAGGGAATATTTATATATTCCAAATCGTGTAATTACTAAGTTTAATAAATGAAGATTCTTCTAAAGCATTTTTTTTTTCAGTTGTCGCTAGTAATCTTACTCCTTAATTTGAGTATGTGTAAAAATAAAGACGTTCTAAGTTTTAAGGTTAATAAAATTGGTGATATAGAAAAACCTGAACGCGTATTTTTAGTTGAATCATTTAATAAAACATTAGTCGACCCTTCGGCAGTTGAAATATTAAATTTTTTACCTAAAAAATTCTCTAAAATAGGAGATGTAGATTATACTAATGAAATACAAAGAGCACTAGATAAAAATAGAAATATTATTTTTCCAAATTTCCCAATTTTAATAAATGACAATGGTTTGTCTATATCAAGTAATTCTACGTTATACTTTAGAGATAAATCTTTGCTTAAATTAAAATCATCCAATAAAGGTTCTTATTCTATTCTAAAAATCAATAACGTTGATAATGTAAAAATTTTCAATCCAAAAATTGAAGGTGATAGATATAGACGATATGATACATCAAGTAAAATCGGAGAATGGGGCATGGGAATTTCATTAAGATCTTCAACTAATATTACAATCTATAATCCAGAAGTATCTAATTGTTGGGGAGATGGAATTTATTTTGGTATGGGAAGTATAGACAAACCAAATTTTAATATAAAAATATTAAATGCCCTCCTTTGGAACAATAGAAGAAACGGTATATCTATAATAACAGGCAAAGAAATTTTCATAGATCAACCCCAAATAGAAAGCACCTATGGAACAAATCCACAAGCTGCTATTGACATAGAACCTAATAAACCAATTGATTTGTTACAACAAATAAATATAAGTAATCCTTATACTAAAAATAATGCAGGTTACGGTATCCTTATAGCATTAAATTCAATGTTAGATTATAATAAGCATCATATAAATATTAACATTCTAGAACATAAGGATGTAAATTCTAAATATGGACTTAGAGTTGCTGGGGTGATTTCTAAACCTAAACTTGAACGCTTAGAAGGTAGTATAAATTTTGTTCGTTCTAATTTTTACTCAGAATATGAAAACGGTGAACCTTTTTTATTTAATCCGAATTATGGATTACTTCCTGTAATAACATTAGAGAAAGTTAATATAGAAAATAAGACGGATAAAATTAAAGACTATTTAAATTCAAAAATAGTTGAGGACTTGAAAATGAACAATATATTCATTATTGATTAAAGAACTTAATTTAATACTTTGATTAAATGATAATTGTTTAATTATATAATATATTTAATAAAATCACTGATAATGTAATTGGGAATCTTATTAAAAATTGACAAAGTTGTTAATAATTTAAAATTTCATGAACATAAATATAGAGAAAATTTTAATTGTATTACCTGGTGATAAACTTGCTGGTTCAGAGAAGGTTTTACTTTCGATAGCTCAAGAAATGTATCGCAGAGGTATTGAAATTAATGTGTTGATATGGTTTATCGATCCAGATAAAAAAGGACAATGGAAACCTTTTGAAGATGATTTTAATATTAGTTATATTAATGATTTTTCTGTCAGCGGTTTTATACAGTTTATAAAATATCTTAGAAACATTAGGCAAGAAAAAAATGACTTAACAATTAGTTCTAATATCAAGTTAAATGGGGTTCTAGGGTTTTTAAGAAAGTTCAAACAATTGTCTACTAGAATTTTAGTTTTGAGAGAGCCTTCATCACCTTTTTTAAGATATACTTCTAAATTTAAAATTTTATCTTATAAATTATTTTATTATTTAGGGTATCAATCGGCTGATTTTCTTGTTTTTCAGACTGATATTATGAAGGCAACTTTTTTTAAAAACCTACCATTTAAAATTAAAAGCGATGTCTTTCTCAATCCTGTTAATTATTCAGAAATAGTTGAGAATTCATTGGATATTAACGTAAAACCCCAAAATTACGGCCGATATATTGTTGCTGCAGGTCGTTTTATTCCGGAAAAGGGCTTTGAATTATTAATTGAGAGTTTTAGTTTGATACAAGATAAAAGTATTAAATTATTGATACTAGGTTCAGGTGATTTGGAGCAATCCTATAGAAATTTAATTAAAGTTCATAGAGTAGAGGATAGGGTAGTATTTACTGGCTTTGTTCTAAACCCATTGCCATACTTTAAATTTGCAACTTGTTGTATTGTTTCATCTTTGAGTGAAGGTTATCCAAATACTTTATTACAGATGATTTCATTAAATAGCAACGTTATATCAACTAGATGTTGTGGTAACCTTGATGAAATTCCAAATTTAAAATTAATACCTATCGATAGTATTGTAGATATAACTAAGGCTCTTGATTTTAAATTAAATATTGATATGGATACTCATCCTAAAGATGAAACCATAATATATATTCAAAATCGTAATTCAAAGGCTTATGTTGACAAGCTTATTAAAAATTTAACAAGTATATAGTTATGAGTACTTACAAAAAAATTGACTTAAACCAAAAAACTATTTTCTATTTCAAAGATTGCTTTGATAAAAATGGAAGTCCAAAGAGCAAAGATAAAATCCAATGGCAATTTTTAAGTAATCCAAGTGGTAAGCCTATTGTTAAAATGGCAATCGCTGAGAATAATGAAACCGCTGGTATTTATGCAGTCTATGGTAACAAATTCAAATTAGGCGGTCAAGAGGCGCTAGGGGTACAATCTTTAGATACTATGACAGATTCTGATCATAGAGGTAAAGGCTTGTTTATTCAATTGGCAAGTGAGGTATATGATCAATCGATTAAAGAAAAAGCAGCCTTAGTATATGGTTTTCCAAATGGCAATTCTATTTATGGTTTCAAAAAAAAGTTAGAATGGGCAATACTAGATCCTGTTCCTTTTCTAATTAAGCCTTTAAGAACAAAATATTTTACAAGTAAAATAAAAGGATTAAAATTTCTTCCTGACATTAAAATCCCCTCTTTTAAAGGGACTAAAATTAAAGGTGTCGTAATTAAAACTCAAAATGCATTACCACCGGAGTATAATTCTATTTGGAATAACTTTTCAGAGGGCATCAAAGTAGCTATCAATAGGGATAATGATTATCTTACATGGAGATATTTAGATAAACCTAATGAGAATTATCGCATTAAGCATGCTTATGATGATAAGGGTAATTATCAAGGTCTTATAATTTATTCTATAAAAGATAAGCATAATGGTAAAATAGGATATGTAATGGAATTAATCTATTCCCTTGGCAACCCTAAATCAGGTAAGGCACTTTTAAATGCAGCGATATCTGATATGAAGTTAGAAAAAGCAGATTGTATTTTGAGCTGGTGTCTAGATCATTCACCTAATTATAGTGTGTTTAAAAAGAGATCATTTTTAAAAATGCCTGATAAACTCAAACCAATTGAACTTCACTTTGGAGCAAGGGCTTTTGATAAGAAAAATGCAGACTTAATCGAAAATAGGAATAACTGGTTTTTAAGTTATTCTGATTCTGATACGGTTTAATCAAATGATAAAAGGTAGTTTTATAATATCATTAGACTTCGAATTGCATTGGGGAGCTGTTGAAAAGTGGGATTTATCCCAAATGCAAGATTATTTTAGGAATACTAGAGAGTCTATTCCAGAAGTTCTCTCTTTATTTGATAAATACGGCATTCATGCAACATGGGCAACTGTCGGTTTTCTTTTCGCAAAAAACAAAAAGCAATTGGAAAGTTTCATTCCATCAGAATTGCCTTCATACAGTAATAAGAATTTAGACTATTACAGCTATTTTTTTACCAATCAAGTAGGAATAAATGAAGATGAAGATCCATTTCATTTTGCGAGTTCTATCATTGAACAGATTTTACGAACTCCTAATCAAGAATTAGCTTCCCATACATTTACACATTATTATTGTAATGAATCAGGTCAGAACATTAAGCAATTTGAGGAGGATATTCAGAAAGCTCAAGAGATCTCTCTAGCTAATTTTAATACGCAATTAAAATCACTGGTTTTTCCAAGAAATCAATTTAATAAAGACTACGCGCAGGTTGCTTATGAAAATGGAATTAAAACCATAAGAACTAACCCAGATGTCTATTTTTGGAAAGGTAACGGAGCTTACAAACCTATTGCAAGAGCATTTGACACATTAATGCCTATCAGTAAACCATTGTCGTTTGTGATAGATAATGACGTGGTGGATGGTCCGTTCAATATACCAGCTAGTCGCTTTTTGAGACCTTATTCTAAAAAAGAGAGCTTCATTCAAAAAAGAAAACTCAATAGAATTCTCAATGAGATGAAGGAGGCTGCTAAGAATGGCAAATGTTATCATCTATGGTGGCATCCACATAACTTTGGTCATTTCCCGAAAGAAAATTTAATTGAGCTTGAAAAGATTTTAAAATATTTTGAATTTTTAAAGGAAAAATATCATTTTGAATCAAAATCAATGATTGAATTTGTTGAATAGAAGTAAAGTGCTTTAAACTAAAAGTGAGTTATCTTGAATACGACCTATTAAAAATAATATCATGCATTTATTAAATGGATAAAAAAAAACTAGTTAGAATCACAACAGTCCCTATTTCTTTAGAAAAACTTTTAGAAGGTCAACTTTCTTTTATGAGTAACCACTTTGATGTCACTGCAATTTCTTCAGAGGATAAGCGGCTTAATCTTTATGGTGATAAGGAAGGTGTCGAAACGCACTATTTAGAACTTACAAGGAAAATAACACCTTTAAAGGACCTAATTGCTGTTTTTAAACTAGTTAAATACTTAAGAAAAGAAAAACCTCAAATTGTTCATTCTCATACTCCCAAAGCTGGTATTGTAGGTATGTTATCTGCTTATATAGCTAGGGTGCCTATTAGACTCCATACTGTAGCTGGACTACCGTTAATGGAAGCTGGAGGAGTAAAAAGGAAAGTTTTAAACATTGTAGAAAAATTAACTTATACTTGTGCTACAAAGGTTTATCCTAATTCACAAGGACTAAAGGATTTCATAGTTGAAGAAAAATTGACATTAACAGAAAAAATTAAGATTATTGGTAATGGTAGTTCAAACGGTATAGATACGACATACTTTGATCCTACTAGGTATTCTGTAAATGACACCTCGGTTTTAAAGGAGTCACTTAATATTTCTTCTGAAGATTTTATATTCATTTTTGTTGGTAGATTAGTAGGTGACAAGGGAATAAATGAACTAGTTAAAGCTTTTGTATCTATTTCACATAGTTATGATACAGTATCATTGTTACTAGTAGGTCCTTTAGAAACAGAACTAGATCCTTTAGATTCAATAACTTTAAAACATATTAATGAACACCCTAAAATTATTGCAACAGGATATCAAACTGATGTGCGTCCGTATTTTGCAGCCTCAAATGCTTTAGTCTTTCCTTCTTATAGAGAGGGTTTTCCTAACGTTGTATTGCAGGCGGCAGCTATGGAGTTACCATGTGTAGTTTCTAATATTAATGGCTGTAATGAAATAATTGAAAATGGTACGAATGGGCTTATTGTACCAGTAAAACAGCATCTTCCTCTAGAAAAAGCTATGAAAGAAATGTTTAATGATCAGAAACTATTTGCCGTTTTGAAAAAAAACACGAGAACAAGAATAGTTCAGAATTATGATCGTAAAGAAATATGGAATGAAATTTTAAAAGAATATGAATCATTAATAGATGCAACAAATTAATAAAATGTATAAGATATTAAAGCTTATTTTAGATTTTTCAGTTGCATTTGTAGCATTAGGATTACTCTTTCCTGTTCTCGTGGTTCTCGTGATCTTCTTAGCAATAGCAAACTCAGGAAAACCCTTTTTCTTTCAAACGAGACCTGGTAAGCATGGTAATCTTTTTAAGATTATCAAGTTTAAAACAATGAATGATAAAAAGGATAAAGAAGGCAACGTTTTATCTGATGAAATAAGATTAACCACAGTAGGTAAAATAGTAAGAAAAACATCGCTAGATGAAATTCCTCAATTACTTAATGTAATTAAAGGTGATATGAGTATAGTAGGACCTAGGCCGTTACTTCCATCTTATTTAGAATTATATTCAAAAGAACAGGCAAGAAGACATGATGTAAAACCAGGGATTACCGGTTGGGCTCAAGTAAATGGCCGTAATGCTATAAGCTGGGAAGAAAAATTTAAATTAGACGTTTGGTATGTAGATCATCAATCGTTTCTTTTAGATTTAAAAATTATTTTTAAAACAGTTAAAAAGGTGTTTATTTCAGAAGGTATCAATACAGAAGGACAAGCTACAACTCAACATTTTAAAGGCTCATAAAATGGATGATATTTATATTTATGGTGCTAGTGGTCACGGTAAAGTAGTTCTCGACATCGCTGTAAGACTAGGATTTAATATATTGGGGTTTATAGATGATAATCCTTTACTAGAATTTTTTGAATCTTATAAGGTTTTCAAAACGCTACCCAAAGGTAGTAAATATGTTATAGCAATAGGAGATAATACCATAAGAGAAAAAATAGCTTCACAAAGCCTTAACAACATAATTGAAGCGCTCGTTCATGATACTGCGGTTATAGCGCTTAATGTGAATTTAGGCACTGGCACAATAGTAGCGGCAAGTGCTGTAGTAAATCCTAGTTCAACCATTAAGGGTAATAGCATAATTAATACAGGAGCTATAGTAGAACATGATTGTTTTATAGAAGACTTTGTACATATTTCTCCTAATGCAACCATTTGTGGTGGTGTTACAGTAGGAAAGGGAACACACATAGGAGTAGGTGCGGTCGTAATACCAGGAGTCAAGATAGGAGATAGGTGTATTATAGGCGCAGGAACTGTAGTCTTAAAAGATGTGCCTAATGGTGTCACTATGGTAGGGAATCCAGGGCGTATTATAAAAAAATAAAAAACGCCCAAAGCATTAAATATTTTAGCAGCTATCCTTCTATTGCTTGCACTCCTTCCATTTCTATTGATTTCACTGTTATTAGCAGCATTATCTACGAGGTCTACTGGTTTTTTTATCCAAATAAGAATAGGGCAGCATGGTAATCCATTTACTATTTATAAGTTGCAAACCATGATTAATGGTCAGGTAACTACCATATGCCGCATACTTAGAAAGAGTAAAATAGATAAACTACCTCAATTAATAATATACTTAAAAGTGACATGTCCTTTGTAGGACCACGTCTCTATATACCTGGTTATTATGATGTGCTCAAGAGTGAACAAAGAAAAATACTTGTGCTCCAAACCAGGTCTAACCAGTCTAGCAGCTATTAAATAGCGAAATGAGGGTTATTTGCAGGAACAACAATAGAATTTCTAGTTATATAATGACAACATAATATTTCTTGATAAAATAAAAATGAACTTGGAGTATCTTAAAAAGAGAAGTGCATTGTATGATTTAAAAATCATAGCGTTAACAATTAAATCTTCCTTTAACTAGGTTATATTTGCATTCTATATTAAAAACAAATTATGTCTCAAGATAAAATATGGCTCTCTTCACCTCATATGGGTGGTAATGAAAGAAAATTTGTAACAGAAGCATTTGATACAAACTGGGTTGCGCCATTAGGGCCTAATGTTAACGGATTTGAGCAAGATTTGGCATCTTATCAAGGTGAGGATACACACGTCGCAGCATTGAGCTCAGGTACAGCAGCAATTCATCTTGCACTTATACAATGCGGTGTAGTAGCTGGTGATGAAGTTATTTGTCAATCTTTTACTTTTTGTGGAAGTATAAATCCAATTATGTATCAGGGAGCTACACCTATATTAGTAGATAGTGAGTTGGATACTTGGAATATATGCCCTATACACTTAGAAGAAGCCATAAAGGATCGCATAGCTAAAGGCGTGAAGCCAAAGGCAATTGTAGCAGTACATTTATACGGTATGCCATATAAAGTAGATGCAGTACAGGTGGTTGCACAGAAATATGATATTCCTGTGGTAGAAGATAGTGCAGAGGCCTTGGGATCTACTTATAAAGGTCAAAAATGTGGGACATTTGGACGCTTTGGTATATTATCTTTTAATGGAAATAAAATTATAACAACGAGTGGAGGTGGAGCTATGGTTTGTAATTCTCCAGAGGATAAAAAACAGACTGTATTTTTGGCTACACAGGCTCGTGAAGAAGCTGTACATTATGAACATACTACTGTAGGTTATAATTATAGGTTAAGTAATATTTCTGCAGGTATTGGTCGTGGTCAAATGGAAGTGTTAGATAAGCATATTGGATTACGCAGAAACATGCACGACTTTTATGTAGAGCAGTTCAAGAATATAGAAGGAGTTTCTGTTTTTTCTGAACCTTCATTAGATTATTTTAGTAATCACTGGCTTTCGGCAATTTTAATTGATCCATCAAAAACTAATGGAATCACAAGAGAGGATTTGCGTCACGCTTTCGCGAAAGCGGATATAGAATCAAGACCACTTTGGAAGCCTATGCATTTACAACCAATTTTTAAAGATGCTCCTTATTATGGAGATAAAGTCTCAGAAGAGTTGTTTAATAATGGATTATGCCTGCCATCTGGATCAAATCTTATGGACAGCGATAGAGGTAGGATAGAAAAGGTTATCTTTAATGTTTTCAATGATTAGATAAATGTTTAAACGATTATTAGAAGCGATAAACCGCCTTTTTTCGGAGGAAAATAAGTTAGATATACGAAAACTGCGCTATCTACCTAGATGGGCAGTATTATTTATTGATATTTTTCTAGTTTTTGTTGCGCTTGTAACTACCTATTATTTGCTTGAGGGAATAAATATTAAGTCGTTATTTACTCTAGACTTAAATAAACAAATAAGTATTGTAATAGGTATTAATTTTATCTTCCTATTGCTTTTTAAAACGTATGCAGGTCTAATAAGACATTCCTCTTTTATGGATGCTCTTAAATTGCTATTTGCATCTGGAGCGACATTCGTTTCATTGATATTTATTAATACTCTAAGTAAAATATATCTAGGCGAGAAAATATTTTTAACGACAGGTATATTTTTATTTGCACTATTATCCTTTAGTGCTCAATTCATATTTAGGCTAGTAATAAAACAGCTTTATGAATCATTTAAAATTGCACAGAAAGAAGAGGAGCTTATTAAAGCTGTTATAGTGGGGATTGATGACGGCGCAATTTCTATTGCAGCAGCACTAGATATAGAACATCCTCAGCGTTTTATTATTAAAGGTTTTGTATCAAAAAGACAGAATAAAAGTTTGAGAATACTTGGTAAACCTGTGTTAGAACTAAATAATGACATTAGTTTACTTACAAAAAAATTAGATGCTAGTGCAATTATTTTTGCAGGTAATACGATGAATGCTGAAGAGCGTTTTTCATTAGTAAAAGATTGTTTAGAAAATGATATTAAAGTATATAATTCTCCCTTGGTCATTAATTGGAGTGAAAAAACAACGGTAACAGATCAACTAAAATCATTGCAGATTGAAGATTTGCTGAATAGGGACCCAATAAAATTAAATGATAAGGATAAGGCTCAAAAAATCCAAGGTAAAACAGTGTTAGTAACAGGTGGTGCTGGTTCAATAGGTAGTGAAATTGCAAGGCAAGTTGCTTCTTATAATCCTTCAAAGCTTATAGTTTTAGATCAAGCCGAGTCGCCCTTACATAATTTAAGTCTTGAGCTTCTAGGACTGTATCCTGATATTGATTTTGAATTTACAATTTGTGATGTAGCGAACCGAAATAGATTGAGAGTGTTATTTGATACTTTTAAAATAGATATCATCTACCATGCTGCTGCTTATAAGCATGTTCCTTTAATGGAGAATAATCCTTCTGAAGCCATATTAACTAATATATATGGTACTAAAAATCTCGCTGACATTGCTGCCAAGCATGAAGTAGGTCATTTTGTAATGGTGAGTACAGATAAAGCAGTGAATCCAACCAATGTAATGGGTGCTTCCAAGAGAGCGGCAGAAATGTATGTGCAGTCTAAATATTTTGACGCTATTCAGGACGGTACATCAAAAACAAAATTTATTACAACTCGTTTTGGCAATGTATTAGGTTCCAATGGTTCTGTGGTACCTCTTTTTAAGAAACAAATAGAACAAGGTGGTCCTGTAACTATTACTCATCCTGACATCATACGTTATTTTATGACCATTCCAGAAGCCTGCCAGTTAGTTCTTGAAGCAGGTACAATGGGTAATGGTGGGGAGATATTTATATTTGATATGGGGGAACCTGTCAGAATTATGGATCTAGCAGAAAAAATGATTAAGCTTGCTGGTTTTACGGTAGGTGAGGACATCGAAATAAAAATTACAGGTCTTCGACCAGGAGAGAAGCTTTATGAAGAGTTGCTTAGTGATGAAAGCAAGACACTAACGACACATCATGAAAAAATAATGATCAGTGAGGATATTAGTGCTAATTATAATTATGTGAATACGGTAATTAGTAAAATTATAAAAGCAGCAATTAAGAATAATAATAACATAAGTGTTGCTAAATTAAAATCTTTGGTTCCTGAGTTCAAGAGTAAGAACTCTGAATATGAGATGTTAGATATTAAAGTACACGATAGTATATCTGAAATAAAGCCATCTCAAAACATTGTGCAATAGTAAGTAGTATGGTATTTTTGCACTCCAAATTTTTACATATGTCAATTAAAGAATTGAGTAGATATTTTACATTACTTTTAGCCTGCGTGGCTTTATGTTCTTCTTGTATTTCAAAGAAAGAAGTATTGTATTTTCAGGATATTGAAAGCTTGACGGGTCAAAATCAAAATACTAATTATAATACAGTAATACGGCCAGATGATTTATTATCGATTACTGTTTCCTCTCAAGATCCCGAATCTGTCGCTATATTTAATCCGGTAGCAGGAGCTGCAAATGCATTGAGAACAACTAATGATCGTCTTGGAACCTACTTAGTAGACAAGGATGGAAATATAGAATTTCCTTATTTGGGCACATTAGCTATTGCAAACAAGACAAGAATTGAAGCCATACAGTTACTGCGAGATCGTATTAGAGAATTTGCTAAAGAAGCTGTTATCGATTTAAGGATTTTAAATTTTTCTATATCCGTACTTGGAGAAGTACAACGTCCAGGTACATTTACTATTCCTAATGAAAGAATTACTGTACTTGAGGCCTTAGGTCTTGCTGGAGATATGACTATTTTTGGTGAGCGTAAAACAGTTAAAATAATTAGAGAAGAAGAAGGAGTAAAAACATATGGAGAGCTCGACTTTACTAGTATTGATTTAATAAACTCCCCTTTTTATTATCTTCAGCAAAATGATGTTATAATTGTTTCTCCAAATAAAGCACAAATACAAAGTGGTGCCTTTAATAGAAATTCTACTATTTTTATTTCTATAGCAGGTATCGTGATATCTGTTTTAACTATTCTTACTCGTTAATAATAATTCATGCAACAACCTACTTCTCAAATACCACAAGAAGACGATTTTAATCTTAAGGATGTATTGAATCAATACCTTAAGTTTTGGCCATGGTTTGTAATGTCAGCCTTTATTTTTGTGTCACTTGCTTTTTTATATGTCCGCTATAGTACATACATATATCAATCTCAGGCGACTATACTAATTAAAGATTCAAACAATGGTGCCTTATCTGAACTCGCAGCTTTTGAAGATCTAGGCTTAGGCGGTGGAGGTTTAAGTAAATCTGATTTTGAAAATGAAATTGAAATCATAAAATCAAAGAGATTAATTTCTCAGGTAGTTGACGACTTCCAATTAAATGTAAAGTATTATAAAGAAGGTAATGTAAAATCTTCAGAAGTTTTTAAGGGAAGTAAATTTACCGTAGAGTTGTTGAGTTTAAAAGATTCACTCAAATCTTTTATGAAGTCAGTTTATATACGTCAAATTTCTGAAAGCACCTATGAAATTAAAGAAAGTGAAGACTCAAAAGGTGAAATAAAAAATTATGGAACACCCCAATCTTTAGATTTTGGACAAATAGTTGTTTTTCCAAATAAGTCATACAAAAAAAGTATTATTGAGGACGGTGCAGACTTCACATTAGTAACTATAAGTGATAATGCCTCGGCAATTACACGTCTTAGAAATAACCTTTCAATTCAAGCAGTAAATAAAAATAGTAGTGTTATACAATTATCTTTCAATTCATCAGCACCTAATAAGTCCGAAGCGATTCTTGACGGTCTTGTAGATGCTTATAATAATGATGCTATTTTAGATAGAAATTTAGTTGCTTCAAATACCGCTCGCTTTATAGATAGCAGATTAGAAATCATCACTAGTGAATTAGATTCTGTGGAGACTAAGAATGTTGATTTTAGAGAAGATAGGCGAGTAACTGATATTGCAACGGAAGGTCAAATTTTCTTGCAAAGTGCGACGGAGCTACAGAAGAAACAACTAGAATTGTCTACTAAAATTGGATTGGCAAATTCAATGAAAGATTATTTAAGTAATGAGGGGTCAGAACAATTGCTTCCTGTTAATCTTGGTTTGTCAGGTGATGGTTTAGCACAAGCAATTCAAAACTATAATGGATTACTTCTAGAAAAAGAACGTTTGTTAAAAAGTTCCACACCAGCAAACCCTGTAATTATTGCTCTTAATGATCAAATTATTCAATTAAAAGGTAGTATTGGTTCTAGTTTAAATAATATCACTACCTCACTAGAAATAGAAGATCGCGATTTGAGGAGACAAAGTGGGCGTATAGGGGGCAAAATAGCTTCTATTCCAAGCTTGACCAAAGCAGCGAGGGATATTATGCGACAGCAAGAAATTAAGGAGGCACTGTACCTATATTTGCTTCAAAAACGAGAAGAAACTGCAATATCCTTGGCTGTTACTACACCTAAAGCCAAAATTGTTGATAGAGCATATAGTTTAAAAGATCCTGTGTCTCCTAAACCAGCAATTGTCTATTTAGGTGCTTTGATATTAGGGCTTTTGATCCCATTTGGTTTTGTGTATGTAAAAACTCTTTTAGATACCAAAATTCATAATCGTCTCGATGTTGAAAAGGAAGTTCCTGGTTTATCAATTTTAGGTGAGGTTCCTATTATTGATAGCAAAGAAAGTGAAACAATCACTAGTAATGATAGATCTGTACTTGCAGAAGCATTTAGAATTCTTAGAACTAATTTAGGTTATTTTATTAAAAGTACTAAAGGAGGCCTCGGGAATACTATTTTTGTAACATCTACCATTAAAGGTGAAGGAAAGACTTTTGTAGCTTATAATCTAGCGCTATCACTAACAAGTACAGGTAAAAAGGTATTACTCGTAGGTGCGGATATAAGAAATCCACAATTACATAGATACATTGATAAAAATGAATGGACTATAGGATTATCTGAATATTTATTTGATACAGAAGTTGATATCAAATCTATTACAAATGAGGTGTTTAACGGTGATGAACATTTTGATTTAATACTATCTGGTCGTATTCCACCTAATCCAGCGGAATTATTAATGAACGGTCGCTTTGATAACCTTATTGAAGATGTGCGTGATGATTATGATTATGTGATTGTAGATACAGCACCTACGCTCCTAGTAACAGATACATTACTTATTAGTCAAAAAGCTGATATGACCGTATATGTTTGTAGAGCTGAGTATACAGAAAGGAATCTGCTTCAGTATCCTAATGAGCTTTACAGAGATGGTAAGCTTAAGAATATAGCGTTTGCCATTAATGGTATTAAGTTAACTAACTTTGGTTACGGAAGTAAGTATGGCTATGGTTACGGACAAGATAAACCATCGTTATTGAATAGAATTAAGAATAAGGTTGGGTTGAGTTAGAAATTATGATATTAATAGAAAAGAGGCAAAAACTTAGATGAAGTTTTTGCCTCTTTTTAGTTATAGTAAGTTATGAAATGTTTTTCTTGTATTTAAGCATATATTTTCTAATGCTGAACTATACTTGGCTGGAATTTGCATCTTTTCAATTTTCTCTAGATGATCAATTCTGTGCGTATCTAAGCCTATAAAATCATATAGATCATCTTTTAGTAAATCAGAAGCTATCTTCTGGACTGATTCACCATAATGATTGGACAATGAAAGCCCATTGAGTTGAAGGAGACATCCTTTCTTTTTGAAGTCCCTATAGATTTCGGGGCGCTTATGATAATAAGCATAACGCTCGGGATGTGCTATAATGGGTATATACCCCTGAGAACCAATTTTAAAAATTTGTTCAAAGAGATTTTCTGGTGGTTGAAAAAAAGACATTTCAACTAGTACAAAATTATCGACTAGAGGAATAAGCTCTTTTTTTTCTAAATAATTAGCAAATACTTCATCTAACATATACTCGGAGGAGTATGATAAATCAATCCCTTGCATTTCTTTGATGCTATTATATGCATTTAAAATAGTCGCAGGTGTATTATCATATATTCCTCCCATAGTATGAGGAGTAGCAATAATCTTATCACAACCTAAACTCTTATATTTCCTTAAAAGTACCTCGCTATGAGCTACAGTTTTGGCTCCGTCATCGATTCCTGGTAATACATGACAATGCATCTCTGGTGTACCTGACCAAATATCTAGGAACGACTTCTTTTTGTTAAAAATTCCAAACATGAGTCAAAAATACTTCAAATATTTAAGAAACTAGTATCTTCATTATATGATTAAAAAGCTGATTAGTGCATTACTTTATATTTTCATTTTCACTTCCAGTATTACTGCGCAAGAAAGATTAAATTTTTCTGGATCTCTTGGCTCAATAGGATTTGTACCTAGTGATAGACTTCCTTTTTGGAGCTTTACTAATAGTCAAGGTTTCTTGAGTGAGTCAAGTAGTTATGGGGTTTCCGCTTTCGCGAAAGCGGACTATAGCATCTCAGGTAATCATATATTTATCCTAGGCGCTGGAGCTTATATTTCTGACGGGTTTAATGATAACCTAAGAAGAAGTAACCTCTACCTTGAATATAAAAACAAATGGATTTTAGTAACTGCAGGTGCAAAGCAGCTTACTCCAGAGACGTATAATCTTTCCACCATAAATAATAATATTTTACAAACTGGAAATTCACGACCACTTCCCGGAATTATAATTTCCAACACGAAACCAATTAAATTATCAGAGAAATTTTCTTTGGATGCAGAATTAGCCCAATATAATTTGAATGATGATCGCAGTACGAAAAATACGCAGATTCATTATAAAATGATTAGAGCTAATTGGACTATAAATGAAACAAGTTCACTAACAGTAGCACTTAAACATTATGCACAATGGGGAGGTAGGCTCTCTGACGGAACTAAGCTTCCCAGTGATTTAAAAGCATTTGGTAGAGTTTTCATAGGGGCCAATGGTGGTGATATAGATAATCCTAACGAGGCTATAAATGCGTTGGGAAATCACTTAGGTAGTTATAATCTTAATTACAAAAAATACTTTAAAAATGGATCATTAGCGCTCTATTACCAATCGTTGTTTGAGGATCGATCTGGAAGGGAATTAAATAATTTTCCAGATGGTATTTGGGGAATAAATTATCTACCTAAAAGCAATACGTTAATTAAATCAATCTTATATGAATATATACAGACCGTATCACAAAGTGGAGCACCTAGACCAACTGAAGGTGGTGCTCAACAAAGTGGTGGTGATAATTATTTTAACAATAGTATATATAGATCAGGGTGGACTTATGAAGGAGCTATCATAGGGTTGCCGTTAATCAACCTTTTTGGAAACACAACGACGCCTAGTAATAACAGAATGATAGGTCATCATCTAGGTATAGCTGGATCACTAGGGAAGATTGACTATACAATTAAAGGGTCTTATATACATAATCTTGGAACCTACAACACACCTATCAAACCTAGACAACAAGCGCTTTATAGTTATGCAACCTTTTCTTATGACACCAATATTCTCGGAATTATCAATCTTTTTTTAGGAGCAGATTATATTAATGACTTCTCTAATGCAACAAGTATCGGAATAGGTTACAAGTACAACTTAGAGTAATTATTTCTCAGAGTAGTTAAAATATTTGAGTTAGTTTACAATTAAAGAGCTTCTTGTTCTTTTAAAATGAATTATTGCATCCCCAGTTTTATAATTTTAATAATTTTCACTTAAGTCTTTTCTATCTCGTCTTCGTATCTCTTATAATGGAGTTTATCTTTGTGAAAAGGTTTGTTCTTGTAATTTGTAATGCTTTTACTTATTACTTAGAATTCATTTATTAACAGTCACTAAGTATTTAGAAATAATTCTTAGAGTATAAAAATCCCTAACAAAATAAATATGTCAAAATTATACACTCCATTCAAAATAAGAGGTTTAGAATTATCTAATAGAATTGTTGTTTCTCCTATGTGTCAATATAGCTCAGTTAACGGAATGGCAAATGATTGGCACCTTGTTCATTTGGGTTCTAGAGCTGTAGGAGGGGCCGGATTAATAATTACTGAGGCTGCTGCAATTTCTCCAGATGGAAGGATTACACCATCAGATATGGGAATTTGGTTAGATGAGCATATTGAGCCTCTTAAACGGATTACAACATTTATTAAGGAACAAGGAACAGCAGTGGGAATTCAGCTAGCACACGCTGGGAGAAAAGCAAGTACGTTACCTCCTTGGGAAGGTAGTAAGGCGATTAACAGTGAAAATGGAGGGTGGCTTCCTGTGGCGCCGTCCCCTATATCATTTAATGATGAAGGAATGGTGCCCAAAGAACTTTCTACAGATGAAATCAAAGATATCATAAAGTTATTTGTGGATGGAGCTAGAAGAGCTGTTGAAGCAGGTTTTGATGTTATTGAAATACACGCAGCACATGGTTATCTCTTAAATCAATTTTTATCGCCTCTTACTAATAAAAGAGAGGATGAATATGGCGGTACATTTGAAAATCGAGCGCGTATGTTATTAGAGGTGACAGAAAGAATTCGAACGGTGGTCCCTGTTCAAATGCCTTTGTTTGTACGTATATCTGCTACGGAATGGGCAGAAGGTGGCCATACCATTGAAGATTCCCTAAAAATAGCTCAGCTTCTTAAGGATAGCGGAGTAGATTTGATAGATTGTTCAACCGGTGGGGTTGTTAAAAATCAAGAAATTCCAGTTGAAAAAAACTACCAAGTTCCTTTTGCAGAAGAAATCAAGAAGAAAATAAATATAGCCACGGGCGCAGTTGGCTTAATTGATGACGCCATTCAAGCTGATGAGATTTTAACTAATGATAAGGCAGATTTAATATTTATAGGTAGAGAAATGTTACGAAATCCATATTTTGGATTATTAAGTCCTGAACTTGGCGGAAAGAAGATTGCTTGGCCAAATCAATATCAAAGAGGAAAACCTAGAAAATAATTATACCCCTTTGAAATTATATCATCTATAATAAGTCCTATTTTATTATAAAATTATATTTAAATTATTGTTGATCACCATTTGCCGATTGCTTAACAATATAGAAACATTGCACACTGAGTTTGGTTGTAGATTTGCAAAAATCATAACTAAAAACTCACTCAATGAAAAAAAAACTACTCATTGCGCTTTTGTGCATTGTATTGGCATTTCTTAGTGCTAATATAAATGCTCAAGGCGTTTTTATTAATGAATTACATTACGACAACGCCGGAGGCGATGTTAATGAAGTAATCGAACTTGCTGGTCCTGAAGGAACGGATTTAGCCGGATGGTCATTAATTTTATACAATGGTTCTAATAACGAACCTTATAGAACTGTTGATCTTTTAGGAGTAATAGCCAATCAACAAAATGGTTATGGAACAGTAAATTTTCCTATTACAGGAATTCAGAATGGTGCTCCAGACGGTATCGCTCTTGTAGATACAACAGATAACGTGGTTCAATTTCTATCATATGAAGGAGAGCTTACTGCTATAGGCGGTCCGGCAGATGGACTTACTAGTAGAAATATAGGTGTAGCCGAAGGTGCAGATACTTCAACCGAAAGTTCACTGTCTCTATCTGGAAATGGCACAGAAGCAGGTGATTTTACTTGGGAAATTACAAATACAAATACCTTTGGAGCGGTAAATACAAATCAAATTTTTGGTACTTTGATAATCACGCCTGTGATTAATGAATTCGTATTTAACCATACAGGATCGGATACTGACGAGTTTATTGAAGTTCTAGCAGGTGCTAATGAAGATCTAGCAGCCTATTCACTTTTAATTATTGAGGGGGATGTAAATTCTGTTGGAACTATTACTTCGGTTTTTCAATTAGGTATTACTACTGCAGATGGGCTTTACACAATACCTTTTCAAAACAATGTGTTTCAAAATGGATCTCAAACGATTCTTCTTGTCACAAACTTTAGTGGTAACACAGGAGAAACTATTGATACAGATGTAGATGGGTTAATTGATATTAATCCTTGGGATGATATTATTGATAGTGTAGCGGTAAGTGATAGTGATGAAGGAGATATATCATACAGCGATGTGGTACTAACCAATGATTTTGATGGAGGAATTTTTACACTAGGTGGAGCATCTAGAATTCCTAGCGGAACTAATTCGGGAAGCATAACAGACTGGATTAGAAATAATTTTAACGGGGCTGGGCTCCCAAGTTTTCCAAGTGCAATACCATCTGCAGGAGAAGCTATCAATTCTCCAAATTCTGAAAATATCACAGTTCCTTCAGAACCAACAAACGATGCGGTATTGGTTATTAATGAAATTGATGCAGACAATACTGGTACAGATACCATGGAATTTGTAGAATTATATGACGGTGGAACAGGTAATACACCTCTTGATGGTTACACCGTAGTATTTTATAATGGTTCTAGTGATTCAAGTTATGCATCTTATTCTTTAGATGGTTTTACTACAAACGCAAATGGCTTTTTTGTTTTAGGAAATGAATCAATAGGTTCTGCAAGCATAGTTTTTGCTAATAATGGGATTCAGAACGGAGCAGACGCTATTGCTCTTTATAGAGATGCTACCAATGATTTTCCAAATGGAAGTTTAGTAGATCTTGACAAGCTGCAAGATGCTGTTGTTTACGATACTAATGATGCAGATGATGATGGTTTGCTCATACTTCTAAAAGAAGGTCAGGAACAACTTAATGAAGATGAGTTAAGTAATAAGGATATATTCTCACTACAACGATTTACAAATGGATCAGGTGGTTTAAGAGAAACTGCAACATACGTAAATGCATTGCCTACTCCTGGAGCCACAAATAGCAATGCTACTGAACCAATTACTTTAGTCATTAATGAACTTGATGCAGACACCGCAGGATCAGATTCACAAGAATTTCTTGAAATTTACGATGGTGGGCAGGGTAATACTTCCCTCTCTGGATTTGTAGTTGTTGCTTATAATGGAAATGGCGATGATGTTTATAACACTTTTGACTTAGAAGGCTTTACTACAAATGAAGAAGGTTACTTTGTTTTAGGAAATGCAGATGTTTTAAATGTAGATTTAGTAATCCCTGGCAACTCTTTTCAAAACGGAGCAGATGCTATAGGTTTATATCAGGGAACTGCCGTTGATTTTCCAAATGGAACAGTACTAACCCTTGATGGACTCGTTGATGCAATAGTTTATGGAACTGATGATGATACAGATCTAGAACTAATTGTATTATTAAATCCTGGACAAGAGCAGCTAAATGAGAATTCAAACGGAAGTAAAGACTCAGAGTCTTTACAGAGAATTCCAAATGGACAAGGAGGAACTAGAAATACAGCAAACTATGTTGGTCAGACTCCAACACCAGGGAAAGCAAATGATGCCATTGTTACGCCAGGGGAAATACTTACTATCGCGCAGGTAAGAGCAGCTGCTGAAGGAGATACCGTAACAACTACTGGAATCCTAACAGTAAGTGATCAGTTTAATGGACCTGCATTTATTCAAGATGCAACAGGAGGAATTGCAATATTTGATAATCTTGTTCATGGTGAGAATGTATTTGCTATCGGTGATTCTATAACAGTTACAGGTACAAGAAGTGCATTCAATGATCTTGCACAGATAAATCCTGTAAATATTGTGGAAATTACTGCACCGCCTACAGGTGTTATAGAACCTATAACTATCACTTTATCACAATTATCTAATTACGAAGGACAATTAGTGCGTGTTGTAAATGCGAGCTTTCCTAATGAAGGAGACTTACTATTTGGAAATTCTAATTTTGAACTAACAGATAGCAGTGGAACAGGTGAATTGCGTATAGACGGGAATGCATCTTCACTTATTACATTAACACAACCAAGTAGTTGTGATATTGTAGGAGTTGTAGGTCGTTTTGGTGATAATTTCCAACTATTACCTAGACTTGCAAGTGATATACCATGCGCTACTCCTTTTGAAAGTCCAGATGAAACCTCTGATGTTTCAAGGGATGATAGCTTTGATGTAGTCGCGTGGAATATTGAGTGGTTTGGAGATGAAAATAATGCTCCGCCAGCTGGCAGACCTATGTCTGATGAAATACAGAGAGATAGCGTACGTACAGTACTAAGAAGATTAGATGCAGATGTTATTGCTGTAGAAGAGATTGCAGATGATGTACTTTTCGCAGAACTAGTAGATGGATTAGAAGGCTACGATTATATCCTTTCTGATGCTGTTTCGAACCCAACTGGAACACCACCTTTTCAAAAGCTTGGTTTTATTTATAAAACTGCTACGGTGAATCCTGTAAAAACTCAAGCACTATTAGCTACGATCCATCCATTATACAATGGAGGAGATGATAGTGCTCTAGTAGATTATCCTAGTACTACAGATCGTTTTTACGCAAGTGGACGGTTACCATTCCTAATGACTGCAGATGTTACTATAAATGGAACCACAGAGCAAATAGATTTAATAGCATTACATGCTCGTGCGAATGGTAGTACTCAATCTCAAAATAGATATGATATGCGTCGTTATGATGTAGAGGTTCTTAAAGATTCTCTAGATGCACAATTTTCAGATAGAAAGGTTATTCTTTTAGGAGATTACAATGATGATGTAGATGAGACGGTTGCAGATGGTGTGCCCACAACAGAATCATCATTTATAGCTTACGTACAAGATCCAGAAAACTACAATGTTGTTACAAGTGTATTAAGTGATGCTGGATTTAGATCTTTCGTATCTAGAGAAAATATGATTGATCATATTGCAATCACAAATGAGCTTTTTGATAATTATATTGAGAGCAGTGCATCAATAGGATATCAATTTTATGATGAAGACTATGCATTCACCGCGTCTGATCACTTTCCAGTTTCAGCTAGATTCTTATTTGAAACTATAGAGCCTTTAGAAGTGGCATCTATAGAAACATTTGACATCACTTGTTTTGGTGCAAATGATGGAGTCGCTACCGTTTCTATAACTGGAGGTGTTGCTCCGTATAGCTATGTTTGGAGTGACGGGCAGACAGAAAATTTTGCAGAGAATCTATCTGAAGGTACCTATTCAGTAATTATTAGTGATAGTAATGATGAAGAGCTCCTAGTTGAAAATATTAATATATCTAGCCCTGCACAAATAACATTGTCAGTATCTGAGGATGTGACTATATACAAAGGTTATGATTCTGATTGTACGACATTATCTGTATTTGATATTGTAGCAGAAGGTGATACATCCATACTATGGAGTACGGGTGAGACTACAGAGAGTATTACTTTTTGTCCTGAAGAAACAACAACCGTATCAGTTACCATAATGGACTATAATGGATGTGAGACTACAAAGCAAATTATTGTTACAGTAGAGGATGTTACATGTGGTAATAACCCCTATATACAACGCGTTCAAGTTTGTTATAAGGGGCGTTCACTTTGTGTAAGCCGTAATGCCGCCAGGGTATTTTTGAGAAAAGGAGCAACTTTAGGTTCTTGTAATAATTCTGCAAGTATTATTTCTAAGATTAAAGTATATCCTAATCCAGTAATTAAAGATGCCAACGTGAAAATCACTAGCTCTATAGATACCGAAGTGACTTTCGAACTATACAATATTTTTGGAGTTCGTGTATTTTCTAAAAATGCAACAGTTTCTGAAGGTCAGTCTATTACGGCTCTTCCATTAGAAAATTTACATAGAGGTTTTTACTTCTTAAAGCCAACTGTAAATGGAGTAGTGCAAGGGACGAAAGTTCTTATTAAAAGATAATTAGGTAGTACTACATTTTATTAATTTTAAGGCTGAGCAATACTATTATTGCCCAGCCTTTATTAGTTAATATGCTCAAATGAAAGTTTCTCTAAATCTTCTTACTCTACAACTATTTTTTTGATCAATATAATATTGATTCATAAAATGTTAAAGAAAAATTCTAAATCAATCTACTTTGCAAAATTTCTAGGAAGATTCTTATATTTTTTTGCTGGTTATCGAAATTACTTCCCGATACAAAAGTTTGCAAAAATATTTCCAAGTAGCTCATCATTAGTCACTTGCCCAGTAATCTCTCCAAAATGATAGAGCGCCTCCCTAATATCTATTGCCATAAGATCTCCTGAGAGATCTGTATCTAGTCCGTATTGCACTTTTTCTATTTCTTCAAGTGCTTTAAGTAATGCATCGTAGTGTCGACTGTTTGTAACAATAGTCTCGTCATTGCGTAAGGCACCAGTGTTTACAAATTCTAGAAGTTTAGTTTTAAGTTCATCAACTCCTTTGTTTTCTTTAGCAGAAAGTAAATGGAGATTTGGTATTTGATTACTTATTTCTTTAATGTCACTCTCAGATACTTGATCAACTTTATTGGCGACAATAACAAGAGGCTTTAGTGGAAACTTGTTTTTGATTTTTTCAATTTCTGTTTTGAAAGACTCGGCATTTGCAAGAAATTCATTTGCGCTAAATAATAAAATAACTACTTGTGCCTGCTTGATTTTTTCAAATGTTTTCTTTATTCCTAAGCCTTCAATTACATCTACAGTTTCTCGTATACCAGCAGTGTCTATAAACCTAAAACCAATACCACCTATTGATAGCTCATCTTCTATAGTATCACGGGTAGTACCTGCGATATCTGATACGATAGCGCGCTCTTCATTGAGCAGTGCATTCAATAATGTTGATTTCCCTACGTTAGGTTCGCCCACAATAGCTACAGGAATTCCATTTTTTATCACATTACCAGTAGCAAAAGAATCTATGAGACGTTTGAGTACTTTTGTGATACGAGCGATGAGTTCTTTAAACTGGCTACGGTCTGCAAACTCAACATCTTCTTCAGAGAAGTCTAATTCTAGTTCAATGAGGGATGCAAAGTTTAGAAGCTCTTGACGCAGTTGTGCAATTTCGTTAGAGAAGCCTCCTCGCATTTGTTGCATGGCAATCTGGTGAGAAGCTTCGTTATCACTTGCAATAAGATCTGCAACAGCTTCTGCTTGACTCAAGTCCATTTTACCATTAATAAATGAACGTAGTGTAAATTCTCCTGCCTGCGCAGCACGACAGCCTGACCTTAATAGTAACTGTATGATTTCTTGCTGAATATAATTCGATCCGTGACAAGAAATTTCGACGGTAGGCTCGCCAGTGTATGAGTTTGTGCCTTTAAATAATGAGACTAGAACTTCATCTATAGTGCGCTCACCATCCATAATATGTCCTAAGTGAATGGTATGTGTTTTTTGCTCTGATAACACTTTACCACTTACAGATTTAAAAATAGGGGAGGTTATTTCTAGGGCTTGAGCTCCAGAAACGCGTATTACAGCAATTGCGCCAGCGCCTGCTGGACTTGCTAAAGCTACTATAGTATCTTGTACATTCATCTTTACAAAATTACGTAATCGTGTAACATTTTCGCGTAAGCATATACATATATAGTATCAATCAATAATCAATCATATGGAAATCGTACAACAAACCACTTTTGCGCGTGAAGATAGAACGCTGCTAGCACTTACTCATCTATCCCAACTTCTAGACTATATAACTGGTTTTGGAGGTTTTATAGTACCACTTATACTGTGGCTTTCTAATAAAGACCGAGTAAATAACATGGATGAGCATGGGAAGTCTATTGCAAATTTTCAGATAAGTCTGTTCATTTATTGCATACTGAGCATCCCTGCAATACTAGTATTTGGGTTAGGTCTAGTAACTTTATTGATACTTGCAGTGTTAGGCTTTATTTTACCTATAATTAATGCAATACGAGCTAGTAATGGGGAAGAGCCTAACTATTATATCAGTATAAAATTCTTTAAGTAGACTGGAGATATTTTTTATCCATCCAAAAAGTACCAAATGGAATAATAGAGCATAAAAGGACGATTCCTACTGTTTTATTGTTCCATTTCATATATGATTTCATCATAATTGCCATTACTACATAGGCAAGAAATAGAAATCCATGAGCCATACCAATAACTTTATTAGGTGCTCCATTATCAAATATATACTTTAATGGCATGGTGATAAAAAGGATTAATAAGAATGATATTCCTTCTAATACACTGAGAATTCTAAAGGTCTTAAGCATCGTATATTTTTCAACAAAAATAAGGGCAAACTAGTAATAAGCCTACTCATCAAAGAGTAACTTTCACTTAATTTCAAATAGGATTATCTGACTAAGTTGTTTTCCAAAGGAGTTAAAATTATTATCAGAGATAACGACTAGTGATCTATTTCCATTTTCAAAATTAGGACCAAAAGTCATTCCTTCAATATTATCTACAATGCCATCTGTGAGTTTACTACGCACAGTACTCAAATCTAATAACAGCTTCTTATTCGCAGGGATGTAAGAGGAATTAGAAAGACTGTTTAAGTCATTTATATCTGTTGCATTTTTTAAAGAAACTTGGTAAATCTTAACGTCATTTCCACCGTCATCATGACCCGAAGCATAAGATCGCTCAAGAACTAGAAAAGAGTGTTCGTCATATGACAAAATTTCAGTCACACCGTTTACTTCAAGCTTACCATTTCTAGCCACTTTATCTAGCATGTAAGCATACTCTCTAGTAAAAGTGTTGCGCTCATGATCTATGTATGCAATACGCACAGGAGAGTTTGCTTCACTAGCAGTTGGCACTATGCCATCTTGTTTAAGTGGTAATTCTGTAGTAACCCAGAAACCATTGTTATCGTAATTTCTAGTAAGCGCTTCAAAAACTCCATTATTATGCGGCCCACTAGCGACGTCGTTATGAACAAGGTATCTAGAAGGAATCACAATAGCACTTTTAAACGCTCCGTCTATACTTGATATTCTTATAAACGGATTAATACCCTTGCTTATATTTCCTTCACTTGACCATATAATGTCTTTAGATGGAGTAACCCGGAGGGATTCAGGATCAGCCAGACCACTCTTAAAAGCAATACCTAAGGTGTCCTTGAGGTTCACCATAGATGTGAAAACTGGTGATTGTAACTTGCCATTTTCAATCTTGATATCTGCAATATAAAATCGCGGATTTTTTCTGTCGTCACTTATAATATACCACTTGCCATCCACGTAATCAATACTAGATAAACCACCCACAGCTACTCCGTCATACATAGCGTCGGCAGGAATAATCACTTCATTTACAAAGTTAAGCTGCTGTATTTCTTGCGTGTTCTCTGGAAGTAGGCTAGTAGATTTACAGGATAGTAAAATGGTTATAACAAGAAGCGAATAGATATATTTAATAGACATTTGAGAACAGATTAAGTTGTTTGCAAAGGTGTCACTTTTTTAGATTTAGTTTAAGAAAATTTCTTGTTAGCTTTCGCGAAAGCGTGATTATCTTTATAAAAAACACGTAATCATGGAATCATTAAAAGATAAAGTCGCATTAATAACTGGTGGAACTAAAGGTATAGGACGCGGTATAGCCGAAGCCTTGTTGCATGAAGGGATGAAGGTTGCAATCACGGGAAGAGATGAGAAAGGTGCTCAAGAAGCAGCTCATGAACTAACTGAAAATGATAATTACATTCTCGGTATTGCTGCAGATGTAAGGAACTATGAAAGCCAGCAAAATGCGGTAAAAGCAGTACTAGATAAATTTGGAAAAATTGATGTACTCATTGCAAATGCAGGTTTAGGGCATTTTGAGAGTATTGCAGATATGTCTATAAAACAATGGGATGAGACCATAGATACCAATCTTACAGGAGTTTTCTACTCAGTAAAAGCGTCACTTGAAGCACTTAAAAAAACAGAAGGATATATTTTTACAATTTCTAGTCTTGCGGGAACAAATTTCTTTGAAAAAGGAACAGCTTATAACGCGAGCAAATTTGGCTTAACAGGATTCTCACAAGCCCTTATGTTAGACTTAAGACAAGATAATGTAAAAGTGACTACCATTATGCCAGGTTCTGTAAGTAGCCATTTTGGAGGTAGATCACCAGAGGAAGGTACTGACTGGCGCATACAACCAGAGGATCTTGGTCAAATTACTGTTGATCTTCTCAAAATGCACCCAAGGACATTACCTAGTAAAATAGAAGTGCGTCCATCTAAACCACCTACTAAATAACCGTAAATTATTTTCAACGAAGCCTTCAATTAGTTATAATTGAAGGCTTCGTTGGTTTATGATCCATTTACAAAAAATGCGCAATTTATTATTGCGATATTAATAACCGTAATTACTTATGAGTATGAAATATTATTTCAGTAAGAGTTTCTTTATTAGTTAGTTATTAATTGCGTGTTATGATTTTTTATAATTAGCTAGGGTGTATTATAGAAGTAAGTGAGCTGTATTTGAAAAATTCACAATTATCTATATATTTTTTACGAAATTGCAGCAAAACTTCCCCTTATGTCAACAATACATTATATCAGTAATGATATTCTCAATTTACAGACTATTTCAGAAATAATATCTGAGCACAAAATCCTTGAGCTTAGTGAAGAAAGTATTCATAACATTAGTGCTTCTAGAAGTTATCTAGATAAAAAGATAGCGTCTAGTAAAGTGCCTGTATACGGTGTAAATACAGGCTTTGGAAGTCTTTGTAATGTCGCAATAAGCGATGAAAACTTAACGCACCTCCAAGAAAATCTTGTGCGATCTCACGCTTGCGGTACTGGAGATTACGTGCCTAAGGATATCGTAAAATTAATGATCTTACTTAAGATTCAATCTCTAAGTTATGGTCATAGTGGTGTACATATTAATACAGTGTTACGATTATTAGATTTCTATAATAATGATATCCTACCAGTAATATATGAGCAAGGTTCGCTAGGTGCTAGTGGTGATCTAGCGCCACTTGCGCATCTTGCATTACCGTTAATAGGCGAGGGGCTTGTTTGGAACGGCGAGCATGTAGAATCGTCTAGTATAATAATGTCTAAATATGGTTTTGAACCTATAACGCTTCACTCAAAAGAAGGACTTGCTCTTTTAAACGGAACACATTTTATGAGTGCATACGGAGTATACGCTCTTTTAAAATGTCATAAGCTTTCTTACATGGCAGATCTCATAGGAGCAATATCTATTGATGCATTTAATTGTAATCTATCACCTTTTGATCCATTAGTGCACTTTGTAAGACCGCATAGAGGACAGATTAAAACAGCAGAGCGGATTCTCGAATTACTAGATGGAAGCACCATTGCTGAGACGGAAAAGAATAACGTACAAGACCCGTATTCTTTTAGATGTATTCCGCAAGTGCACGGTGCATCTAAGGATGCTATTCAATTTGCAACTAAAACATTTAAAACTGAAATCAATAGCGTTACAGATAACCCAAATATCTTTCCCGAAGATGATAAAATTATAAGTGGAGGAAATTTTCACGGTCAACCACTAGCGCTAGCTTTAGATTTTTTGTGCATTGCAATGGCAGAGTTAGGGAGTATTAGTGAACGCCGCGTATTTCAATTAATAGGTGGACTCAGAGGGTTACCTCCATTTCTCGTAGATAGTCCAGGACTTCATAGTGGTATGATGATCACCCAATATTCTGCGGCGAGTATCGTGAGCCAGAATAAGCAATTATGTACACCTGCAAGTGTAGACTCAATTGTTTCTTCAAATGGTCAAGAAGATCATGTAAGCATGGGAGCAAATGCTGCGACAAAACTATTACGTGTTGTTGATAATATAGAAACCTTATTATCTATCGAGCTCCTTAATGCTGTACAAGCATTACACTATAGAGCACCCTTAACAACCTCTGATTTTCTAGAGGCTTTTGTAAAGAGTTATCGAGAAGTTGTTCCTTTTGCTGCAAAAGATCGCATCTTCTCTGAAGATATTTTTAAAGGGAAGGAGTTTTTAAACAGTCTTAATATAGACCCTCATGATCTTTACTAGTGACTATGTAACTAGCAGCTGAGATAACCAATTCTTTGCGTCATCTACAGTATTGAAAGACTCAAAGGGTTGGTTAAAAAATTGCTTTTCTAATAATACATTGGATTTAATAAGCGGATTATCAAAAACCACAGCGATGGCTTTAAGACCACGATGATTACCTGCATCCATATATACCGTAGGGTCTACTGAATATGAATTGAGTCTATACGAAATGTAACCAAATGGTCTATCATTAAAATAATCATTGCAAAATGATAGTAGTAATTGGTTAGACTCTCGATCTACATGAGAGCCTTCTTTCATAATACCAATAACAAAATTGTCTTCAATTTGGATTTTTCCAAATTCAAATTCTTTAATATTTTTCAAGAGTTGTAGGGGGAATTAATTTGTGCGCAAAACTCTTTCTTTTTTAAATAAGATAAAAGTATTTACCACAAAAAAATCATTGTTTACCAGAGAGCAATTCTTCCTTATAGACTAAGGCCTCATCTAGCGTTTGATAAACAGCAAAAGGCTTTTCAAAAAATAATTTTTCAATTCTAAAAGATTCAATAAGACTCTTATTTGGGCAAACGGCTATAAAACCTTTTAAGTTTTTAATTTTTGACGTTTCTATGTAAACAATAGGGTCAATGGAGTAGGAGTTAATTCTGTGAGTTATATAGACAAATTCTCTATCACTATAATAGATTTCGGCTACAGCGAGGAGAATATCGTTCAGATTTGGTGATACTGTTATGCCTTCGTTCATAACAGTATAAACATAGTCGTTATAGACAGTTATCTCGCCGAATGATAAACTTAAGTGGTGTTCTATTGGTTGTGTCATAGGTACATGGGGGACTTAGACATTTAAGATAATAATAATACCTAATATAATAATCTATTTATCAATACATTAACTATGTGTGCATAGTACTTTTAATAAAAAAATCCCCAAAAAGTCAATTAGACCTTTCGGGGATTTTTATAAATATGTGGCTTTAACTACGACTCTGTAGGTGCTGCCTTTTTTATATCAATTACTAGTTCTTCTTTCTTCTCATCAAAATCCATGAAGATACTGTCACCTTCTTTTAGTTGAGAATTTATAATCTCCTCAGCTAGTGCATCTTCAATGTATTTTTGAATAGCTCTCTTAAGTGGTCTTGCTCCATACTCTTTATCAAATCCTTTATCACTTATGTAATCTTTAGCTTTTTCGCTAAGAGATAAGTCATATCCTAAGTCTTTAATTCTAGTAAAAAGTTTTGCAAGTTCGATATCAATGATTTTATGAATATCCTCACGCTCTAGTGCATTAAATACCACAACATCATCTACACGATTTAAAAACTCTGGTGCAAAGGCCTTTTTAAGTGCATTCTGGATAATACTTCTAGCATTATCGTCTACTTGAGTTTTACGGGTAGCGGTACCAAAACCAACTCCCTGACCAAAGTCTTTGAGTTTTCTTGCACCTATATTAGACGTCATAATGATGATTGTATTTCTAAAATCGATTTTACGACCTAAAGAATCTGTTAAGAAACCATCGTCTAGTACTTGCAATAGCATATTGAACACATCTGGATGCGCTTTTTCTATTTCATCAAGAAGTACTACAGCATAAGGCTTGCGACGCACTTTTTCTGTAAGTTGTCCACCTTCTTCATAACCTACGTATCCAGGAGGCGCTCCAACTAATCTAGATATTGAGAATTTCTCCATGTACTCACTCATATCAATACGTATGAGTGCATCTTGATTATCAAATAGTTCCTTTGCAAGGACTTTTGCTAGTTGCGTTTTACCTACACCCGTTTGTCCTAAGAAAATAAATGAACCTATAGGCTTATTAGGATCTTTTAATCCTGCTCTGTTACGTTGTATGGCCTTAGCTACTTTAGCAACTGCTTCGTCCTGACCTATTACATTTTTCTTAATGATAGCAGGTAGTTCGGCAAGTTTGTTACTTTCTGTTTGTGCAATACGATTAACAGGGATTCCCGTCATCATACTCACTACATCTGCAACATTATCTTCAGAAACCTCTTCTTTATGAAGCTTTGCATCTTCTTCCCAGCGCTCTTGAGCGATTGCAAGTTCCTTTTCTAAGGTTTTCTCGTCATCTCTTAACTTCGCAGCCTCTTCATACTTCTGCTTTTTAACAACAGATGTTTTAAGTTCTCTTACCTCTTCAAGTTTATTTTCTAGTTCTAGAATTTTCTTTGGGACATCTATATTTGTAATATGTACACGAGATCCAGCCTCATCCAGCGCATCAATAGCCTTGTCTGGTAGAAATCTGTCTGTCATATATCTATTAGTAAGCTTTACACAAGCTTCAATAGCCTCATCCGTATATGTTACGTTGTGGTGTTCTTCGTATTTTCCTTTAATGTTTTGTAGGATTTCAATAGTTTCTTCAACTGTAGTAGGCTCTACGATTACTTTTTGGAAACGACGCTCTAAGGCTCCATCTTTTTCTATATGCTGACGGAATTCATCTAGCGTAGTAGCTCCAACACATTGTATTTCGCCTCGAGCTAAAGCCGGTTTAAACATATTTGATGCATCAAGAGATCCTGTTGCTCCACCTGCTCCTACAATCGTGTGAATTTCATCAATAAAAAGAATAATATCATCATTCTTCTCAAGTTCATTCATTACCGCTTTCATGCGTTCTTCAAACTGCCCTCTATACTTTGTTCCAGCCACAAGGCTAGCAAGATCAAGAGTAACCACACGTTTGTCAAAAAGTATACGCGATACCTTGCGTTGTACAATGCGTAAAGCAAGTCCTTCTGCAATAGCAGATTTACCTACTCCAGGTTCTCCTATTAAAAGAGGGTTATTCTTTTTCCGTCTGCTCAAAATCTGAGAGACACGTTCTATTTCTTTCTCGCGTCCTACTACTGGATCAAGTTTACCCTCGTCTGCCATGGCAGTAAGGTCTCTACCAAAGTTATCTAGAACAGGTGTTTTACTTTTCTTTCCTCCTTTAGGCGTAGTAGGGCTGTTAAAAGGATTTTCTTTTGATCCTTCATCGCTATTATCGGCATCATCACTAAAAGATTCTGACTTAATAGGCTCTATATATTCATCGCTTTCGTTTGCCATCATTAATTTAAATTGGTCTTTTACACTGTCGTAATCCACTTTAAGTCGATTGAGCAGTTTTGTGGTAGGATCATTTTCATTACGCAATACACATAATAATAAGTGAGCCGTATTTATTGATGAACTTTGAAAAAGCTTTGCTTCTAAGAATGTGGTCTTAAGTGCACGCTCTGCCTGGCGAGTAAGGTGTAAGTTTTTCTTATCGTTACTCTGTAAGTTCAAGTTGGGGTTTGCCGGACTTAGTATCTCAACCTTACGCCTTAAGTGCTCTAAGTCTATATTTAAAGCTCCTAAAATATCGATTGCTTTACCGCTTCCGTCTCTTAATAAGCCAAGTAGTAAGTGCTCCGTACCTATAAAGTCATGACCTAATCTCAAGGCCTCTTCCTTACTATAAGCAATCACATCTTTTACTCTTGGTGAAAAATTATCGTCCATATCTATCTTCTCTTTCTAAGGTAAATTTAAGCAAACTGGTTCAAAAATCATTCCGCTTAAAGTCATTAGTCCAAATTACCAAAAATACCTGACAATTTGCCTTCAAGGGCTTTAGGTAGTTATTAAAAGACTTTGTTAAAATTTGTTGATAAATAGTACGCTTTCGCGAAAGCGTGAACCCTTAAAAAACCTTCAAAATGCTTACATTGCTAGCTAGTAAAATTTTGACATAAAATCTAATCAATTTATATATGGCTGCAGGAGAAAAGCTGATCTCGATTAATATTGAAGATGAAATGAAATCTGCTTACATCGATTACTCGATGTCGGTTATCGTGTCACGTGCATTACCCGATGTACGCGATGGTCTTAAACCAGTACACCGTCGTGTTCTTTTTGGGATGCACGAGTTAGGAATACGAGCAAGCGGTGCTCATAAAAAAAGTGCAAGAATAGTAGGAGAAGTATTAGGTAAGTATCACCCACACGGAGATACCTCTGTATATGACGCTATGGTGCGTATGGCTCAAGAATGGAGCTTACGTTACATGCTCGTAGATGGTCAAGGTAACTTTGGGTCTGTAGATGGTGATAGCCCAGCAGCAATGCGTTATACGGAGGCTAGAATGCAAAAGATATCTGAGGATATGCTTGCAGATATTGATAAGGATACTGTAGATCATCAACTTAACTTTGATGATACTCTTAAGGAGCCTACGGTGCTTCCTACAAGAGTGCCAGGCTTACTTATTAATGGTGCTTCTGGTATTGCAGTAGGTATGGCTACAAATATGCCTCCACACAACCTTTCTGAAGTTGTAGACGGGATTCATGCTTACATAGATAATAATGACGTTACTATAGATGAACTAATGGAGCATGTAAAAGCTCCAGATTTTCCTACTGGTGGTACCATTTATGGTTATGACGGAGTAAGAGAAGCTTTTAAAACTGGTCGTGGGCGTGTTGTAATGCGTGCAAAGGCAGAGTTTGAAGAAGTTAAAGGTCGTGAGTGTATCATCGTTACGGAGATACCATATCAAGTCAATAAGGCAGATATGATCAAGAAAACGGCAGATATGATTAACGATAAGAAGATCGAAGGGATCTCTGCTATTCGTGATGAATCTGACCGTAATGGAATGCGTATCGTTTATGTAATTAAACGTGATGGTATTCCTAATATCGTTCTTAATAAACTTTATAAATATACTGCACTACAATCTTCTTTTAGTGTTAATAACATTGCCTTAGTTAATGGGCGTCCTGAGATGCTTAATCTTAAGGACATGATTCATCATTTTGTAGAGCACCGTCACGTAGTGGTTGTGAGACGTACAGAATACTTGCTTAAAAAAGCTGAAGATCGTGCTCACATTCTTGAGGGACTTATCATAGCATCTGATAATATAGATGAAGTAATTGCAATTATACGTGCAAGTGCAAACGGTGATGAAGCTCGTAACAACTTAATCGAACGCTTTAAGCTTTCTGAAATTCAAGCAAAGGCGATTGTAGAGATGCGTTTACGTCAACTTACAGGTCTGGAACAAGACAAGTTGCGTACAGAGTATGACGAGATCATGAAAACTATTGATGATTTAAAGGATATTCTTGCTCATAAAGAACGTCGTATGACGATCATTAGAGAAGAGCTTCAAGAAATCAAAGATAAATATGGTGATGAGCGTCGTTCTGTTATTGAGTATGCTGGAGGAGATGTGAGTATCACAGATCTTATTCCAGATGAGAAAGTGGTAATTACCATTTCAAATGCTGGATATATTAAGAGAACTTCACTTACAGAATATAAAACACAAAATAGAGGAGGAGTAGGTACAAAAGCATCTACTACTCGTAATGAGGATTTTCTAGAGCATTTATTTGTGGGTACAAACCACCAGTACATGTTATTCTTCACACAAAAAGGAAAATGTTTCTGGATGCGTGTATTTGAAATTCCAGAAGGCAGTAAAACTTCAAAAGGTCGTGCGATTCAAAATCTTATCAATATAGAGCAAGATGATGAAGTAAAAGCATTTGTATGTACCGGTGATTTAAAAGATGAGGAATACATAAATAATCACTTTATAATCATGGCTACTAAAAAAGGACAAGTGAAGAAGACGGCTTTAGAGCAATATTCTCGTCCTCGTACTAATGGTATTAATGCAATTACCATTAAGGATGATGATGAATTACTATCTGCAAAACTTACTACAGGAGAAAGTCAAGTAATGCTAGCACTTAAGTCTGGTAAGGCGATACGCTTTGAAGAAAGCAAGACAAGACCTATGGGAAGAAACGCTTCTGGCGTTCGTGGCATAACTCTTGCAAATGATCAAGACGAGGTCATAGGTATGGTTTCTGTAAATGACGTAGAAAGCAATATTCTAGTTGTTTCAGAAAAAGGATATGGTAAGCGTAGTAGTCTTGAAGATTACAGAATTACTAACCGTGGAGGAAAAGGTGTAAAAACTATTTCTGTAACAGAGAAAACCGGTGAACTTGTAGCTATAAAAAATGTAACAGATGAGGATGATCTTATGATTATCAATAAATCTGGTATTGCCATAAGAATGGAAGTAGCTTCTCTTAGAGTTATGGGTAGAGCAACACAAGGTGTTAGACTTATAAATCTTAAAGGAAATGATTCTATTGCAGCTGTTGCCAAAGTAAAAAGCGACGATGATGCAATAGATGAAGAAGATCTAGAAGGAGTGGTAGGTGAAACTACTGAGAACCCTACTGGAGAGTCAACAGCCCAAGAACAAAACTCATCTGATGAAGAGGAGTAGCGATAATCAAGGGTTTATAAAAAAGTAGTAATTTTGAAACCCTTATATTAATTAAACCATTACAATGAAAAGTAAACTATTTTTAGCAATAGCACTTGCCGCAACATCAATGGCATTTGCACAGAAAAAGGAAGTTAAAGCTATAGAGAAGGCTATTAAGTCTGGAAGCTATACTGAAGCAAAAACGCTACTAGGGGCTGCCGAAGCTCTTACAGCTAATATGGATGAGAAAACAAAAGAGAAGTTCATGCTTCTTAAAGCTCAGGCATATTTAGGAGTAGATAATCAAAATCAAGAGGATCTAGAAAAAGCAGCAATGGCTTATTCAGATCTAAAGGATACTAAGTACAGTAATGAAGCAGAAGCAGGTCTTGCAAATGTTACAAATGCTTACATCAACGGTGCAGTAGCAGATCAAAATGGTCAAGATTATGCAAGTGCAGCAACAAAACTTGAAAAAGCATATAACTTAAGTAAGAAGGATACTGTATACTTATACTTTGCTGCATCAAATGCAATCAATGGAAAAGATTACGATACTGCATTAGGTTATTATGAGCAGCTTAAAGACTTAGGTTTTAAAGGAAGAGAAGTTTCTTACGTAGCAACTAATGTTGAGACAAGCGAAGTTGAAAATTTTCCAAGCAAACAAGAAAGAGATCTTCAAGTACTTGCTAAAACTCACGTAAAACCAGAAGAGCAGTTAGGAGATTCTAAAAGTGCGGAGATTGCAAAAAACATCGCTCTTATCTACATCTCTAAGGATGAAAATGAAAAGGCACTTGCTGCAATGGCAGATGCTCGTAAAGAGAATCCAGATGATATCTTATTATTACGTTCTGAGGCAGATATCTACCTTAAGATGAAGAAAATGGATAAGTACCAGGAAGTAATTGCAAAAGTTCTTGAGAAAGACCCTAACAATCCAGAGTTATTATATAACCTAGGTGTAAGTACTGATCAACAAGGAAATAAGGAAAAGGCAAAAGAATACTACATGAAGGCTGTTGAGCTTGATCCTACGTATGCTGCAGCTTATAATAATATTGCTGTTCTTATCTTATCTGATGAGCGCGCAATTGTGGATGAGATGAACAGTTTAGGGACTTCAAAAGCAGACTATGACAAGTATGATGCTTTAAAAGTTAAACGTCAGGATGTTTACAAGAATGCTGTTCCTTACTTAGAAAAAGCATTAGCAGCAAAGCCTGATTACCTTGATGTAGCAAGATCTCTTTACGGAATCTATGAGCAACTAGGTGAAACATCTAAGGCAGATGCAATGAAAGCAAACATTGAAAAACTAGAAGGAGGAAACTAATCTTCTATTTTTTATAAATTAAAATAGCCACTCATTTGAGTGGCTATTTTTTTGTAAGATATTTTAAATCTAAACTATATAATTTTCTTAATCACTCTTAATTTATGTGTGTGTACACCCTTATGTACATTGTATATACCAGAATGATCTAAGCGATCAATTCTCACTTCTCCGTGAGCGTGTATGATATAATTGTCTTCCATAATAATACCTACGTGCGTAATTAATCCCTCTGCATTGTCAAAAAATGCTAGATCACCAGGTTCACTTTCCTCTATAAAACTTAATGCTTCACCTTGTGTTGCTTGTTGTGAAGCGTCTCTTTTAAGATCAAAGCCATTAAGTCGATACACCATTTGAGTAAAACCACTACAATCTATACCAAAGGTTGTCCTTCCGCCCCATAGATATGGAGTTTTCAGATAGAGTAGTGCTGTTTCCACAAGCTGCGTTCTGGATGTTTTTCCAGTGTGACTATTGCCATCGTAAGAATCTTTAAGAAGCGCAATATTTTCAACAGAAGAACCTAGCACTACCGTAAGTAGTTGGTTATGTTCTGTTGTGATAAATTGTACAGGATCTGTGGTGAGTGTGGTTTGTTGCGCTTTCGCGAAAGCGTACTCCTCCTCACTAATCTCTACGTATTGCTTATTATCAATCCATCCCTCATATTTATCATGAGAAAGTTTAATACGGCTCCATTGCTTGCGTTGCTCCACAACCTTAAAATGTTCACCATATAGAACTTGATTTACAAGTTCGCTAGGATCCGAAGGTTCGGCGCGCATAGGGACTATACTAAGCTGGCAAATACCGTATCGCATAGGGTATAACTATTCTTATTTGTGATTTTCTATTACCATGGCAGAAGCACCTCCACCACCATTACAAATCGCAGCAGCACCTAGTGTTGCGTCGTTTTGCTTCAATACATTCATAAGTGTAATAAGAATACGCACTCCACTACATCCTAATGGATGTCCTAAAGAAACAGCTCCTCCATTTACATTTACGTTTTCGTCTGTTAAGCCTAATATTTTCATATTTGCTAGACCTACTACAGAGAATGCTTCATTAAACTCAAAAAACTCAATATCGCTTTGAGCTACACCTGCCTTTGCAAGTGCCTTAGGTAATGCTTTTGAAGGTGCAGTAGTAAACCACTCTGGCTCATGTGCAGCATCTGCATAACTTTTTATAGTACAAAGTGGAGTAAGGTTAAGCTCTTTTGCTCTTTCTTCACTCATTACGATTACAGCACCAGCGCCATCGTTAATTGTAGATGCATTTGCAGCAGTTACTGTTCCGTCTTTTGAGAATGCAGGACGTAAAGCAGGAATTTTTTCCATTTTTACATTTGTAAATTCTTCATCGCGAGATACGATAACATCATCTCCACGTCTTTGTGGTACCGGAACTGGCACTACTTCGTTATCAAACTTTCCAGCTTCCCAAGCAGCAGCACTACGCTTATAAGATTGGATAGCATAAGCATCTTGATCTTCACGTGAGAATTTATATTCAGTTGCACATGCATCTGCACATACACCCATCGCGTTACCATCATAAGCATCTACAAGACCGTCTTTTTGCATACCGTCTACCATAGTCTGCGGTCCAAATTTATGTCCATTACGTAACTGAACATAATGAGGAATAAGACTCATATTTTCCATTCCACCAGCAACAACAATATCTGCATCTCCTAGAGCAATGGCTTGTGCAGCCATCATAACAGCTTTCATTCCTGAAGCACATACTTTATTTACAGTAGTACAAGGCACAGTATCTGGTATTCCAGCTCCTAGGGCAGCTTGTCTTGCAGGTGCTTGACCTACACCAGCTTGTACCACGTTGCCCATATATACTTCACTTACAAGTGAAGGGTCAAGGTTAATTTTATCTAAAGCGCCTTTTATAGCGATTGATCCAAGTTTACTAGCAGTAACAGAGGATAAAGCTCCCATGAAACTCCCTATCGGTGTGCGTGCAGCCGCAACTATAACAACGTTCTTACTCATATATTTGTGTGTTTGAAGTACTAAATTTTTCTCTTGCGAATGTAAGGAAAATTTGAAGATTTTAGAATCTATAGCGACGCTCTAAGTGGTATATCAAGCGATAATAATTTAGTACTTTAGCTTCATACTAGACAACCCTATGAGCAGCACTGCACAAAAGTTTTATAAACATCAAGATCTCATCTACAAGCTCTTGCTTGTCTTCATTTGTGCAGGATTTATTGTTTATTTTTTTCCGAAAAGCGGAAAATTCCAATACGAGATTCAAAAGGGATTTCCATGGCAGTATGAAAATCTTTATGCAGATGAGGATTTTGCTATTTTAAAAAGTGCTACAGAACTAGAAGAAGAACGTAGTCAGGTGAAGTCTCAATCTGCAGTGTACTTTAATTATAATCAAGGCATTGTAGATAACATCATAGCATCTTATGATGAGAATTTTGATAAGGTATTTCCTGATAGTATTGATTATCAATTTCCAAAACCAGAATTGAGAAGGTATGGGAGTAATTTGCTAAAAGGAGTTTACAAAACTGGGGTTATAAAAAACAAACCTGTCTATGATTCTGGCCGACTAATCTTCATAAAAAAAGGAAATGAAGTATATGAAATGAGGTTAAACCAAATTTCAGTACTTAATAATGTAACAGATGATCTTACATCTGTCATTGAGAATGGTGCTTATGCAGCATATTCTAATAAATATCTTCAGCTTTATTTTGATGGACTAGAAGCAAATGTTTCCTTAGATGAAGTTCTTACAAAGGAGACACTTGATATAGAGCTTGGTCAGATTTCAGAAACACGCAATATAGTACCTAAGGGAAGTATTGTGATAGCAAGAGGAGAACTCGTAGAAGGTGATAATCTGCAAAAATTACTATCTCTAAAAGCCAAATACGAGTCGCAAAACATAAGTGATTCGCGTTATAATTGGGTGCTTTTTGGATACATCTTATTAGTGCTGCTAGCACTCGTAATGTTGCTTCTTTTTATACGTACATATAGGCTATCCGTATTTTTAAATAATACTAAAGTAACCTTTATATTTTTTAATGTTCTAGTGATGGTGCTTCTTACAACGATAGTTGTAAAGTGGAGTCCTCAGTATGTATATGCTGTACCTATGTGTATACTACCACTCATTATTAAGGCCTTTTTTGACGCTCGTTTGGGGCTTTTTACACATGTAATAGCTATTCTATTATTAGGATTTATTGTGCCAGATAGTTTTGAATATTTTTTCTTACAAGTCATTGCAGGTATCGTAACTATTTTAACAATCCCAGAGTTATATAAAAGAGCAAACCTATTTATTTCTATAGGTCAGATAACACTAATTTATATTCTGGCGTATTTTGCTTTTAATATCATTAGTGAAGGTGGAATGGAGGGACTGCAGTGGGAAGACTTCGGTATGTTTTTACTCGCTGGTCTAGCAACATTATTTGTACAGCCACTCATCTATATTTATGAAAAGATTTTTGGCTTGGTGAGTGATGTTTCACTATTGGAATTATCAGATACTAACTCAAAACTACTCAAGCGCCTTGCAGATGAAGCTCCTGGTACTTTTCACCACAGTCTCAATGTGGCAAATTTATCTGAAGCAGCAGCAAATGAAATAGGTGCAAACGCCATGCTTGTTAGGGTAGGGGCTCTTTATCATGATATTGGTAAAATAGAAAACCCCACAGATTTTACAGAAAACCAAGCTACAGGTATTAATAGTCACGATGATTTATCGCCAAAAGAAAGTGCGCGTATTATCATAGATCACGTCATAAATGGAATTGAACTTGCTCGTAAATATAACCTGCCTGATAGAGTTATAGATTTTATACGCACGCATCACGGTACCAGTACTGTTCAATATTTTTATTTTAAGGAAAAGGAAATTAATGAGGACACACTAATCACAGATTTTCAATATCCAGGACCGTTACCTTTTAGTAAAGAAACTGCGATACTTATGATGGCAGATAGTGTAGAGGCTGCTTCCAAGAGTCTTAAAAATCCAACTTCAACACTTATAGATGCTTTTGTAGAAAAGATAATCAAGAAGCAAATGGATGAAGGGCAGTTTCTTAATGCAAATATTACATTCAAAGAAATTCAGCAGATTAAGAAAGTACTTAAAAAGAAGCTTAATAACATTTATCACCTCAGGATTGAATATCCAGAGTAGGAACTAGATTAAAAATATATTCTAACGGAGTAATATTAGTTAGTAACGCTTTCGCGAAAGCGTAAAAAAAAACGAGATACAAATTAATGTATCTCGTTTTATATTTAGACTAAGTTTCTTATCTCAACTTAGGAAAACTAGAAGGATTAACTTCGTTCATCATACTGTATATTTTTTCAAATATATCATCTGCCGAAGGTTTAGAGAAGTAATCTCCATCTGTACCATACGCTGGTCTATGTGCTTTAGCAGTCATCGTTTCTGGCTTGCTATCTAGATATTTGTAAGCATCTTGCTCATTTAATACCGCATTAAGTAAGTAAGCACTAGCTCCACCTGGCATATCTTCATCTATAACGATAAAACGATTTGTCTTTTTAATACTCTCAACAACATCGTGATTAAGGTCAAATGGTAATAAGGATTGAGCATCAATTACTTCGATGTTGATACCTACAGTTAGAAGTTCTTTTGCAACTTCCATAACGATACGCAGTGTACTTCCATAAGAAAGGACTGTGATATCTGTCCCTTCTTTTACAGTTTCGACAACACCTATTGGAGTTTTAAATTCTCCTATGTTAGTTGGCAAGTTTTCTTTTAAACGGTAACCGTTTAAGCACTCAACAACTAGTGCTGGCTCATCACTTTCTAATAGTGTGTTATAAAAACCAGCAGCTTTCACCATGTTACGAGGAGTAAGAATGTACATACCTCTAAGAAGATGTACGATGGCTCCCATTTGTGATCCACTGTGCCATATTCCCTCTAGTCTGTGACCTCGAGTTCTTACGATAAGTGGTGCTTTTTGTTTACCATGAGTTCTATAGCGCAATGTCGCTAGATCATCACTCATAATCTGGATTGCATATAGAATATAATCAAGGTATTGAATTTCGGCAATAGGGCGTAAGCCTCTCATCGCCATTCCTATTCCTTGACCAAGTATCGTTGCTTCACGTATTCCTACATCGGCAACTCTATGCTCTCCGTATTTCTCTTGCATTCCTTCTAGCCCTTGGTTTACATCACCAATGGCTCCAGCATCTTCTCCAAAAACTAGTGTATTAGGATATTTGCTAAAGATAGCGTCAAAGTTATCTCTTAAGACTACGCGTCCATCTACAAGGTTTTCTTCTCCATAAGTAGGAGCAACAGCCTCTATTGAAGTCGCACCATTACCATTTTCATTGTATAAGTGTGCGCTGTACTGTGGTTGAATTGTTGCAATATAGTTATCAATCCATGCTGCGAGTTCTTTGTGAGTATCAGATTCCTCACCTATAGTAAGACGTAAAGCTTTACGCGCTGTACTAAGTAAATCACATTTGAGAGATTCCTTATTTTCTACAAGTTTTTCAAAAAGTGGCTTTATAAAACTTCCGTTACTTGAGCTCTTGATAAGTGCTTCAAGGATTGTTGTGATTTTTTCTTTTTCGGTTTTAATAGGTCTTAAAAATGCTTCCCAAGCAGCTTTCTTACCATCTCGCACTTTCTTTTTAAGATCTTTATCTATAACAGTAAGTTCCTCGTCTGTAGCTAGACCTTGATCAATAAGCCAGCTTCTGAACTGTACATTACAGTCATTCTCACGTTCCCATTGTAATCTATCTTGATCTTTATAGCGTTCATGGGATCCAGAAGTAGAGTGCCCTTGAGGCTGTGTAAGCTCAACAACATGGACTAAGACTGGTACATGCTCTTCACGGGCTATTTTTCCAGCACGTTCATATGCATCTACTAGTGCAGGATAATCCCATCCGTTTACTTTAATAATCTCATATCCCTTATCTTCTTCGTCTCTCTGGAAACCAGCAAGAATTTTAGAGATGCTCTCTTTTGTAGTTTGGTGTCTAGCGTGAACAGAAATTCCGTATTCATCATCCCAAACACTTATTACCATAGGTACTTGAAGTACACCTGCAGCGTTTATAGTTTCAAAGAATAAACCTTCACTTGTACTAGCATTACCTATCGTTCCCCAAGCAACTTCATCACCATTATTTGAGAAGTTTTCTTTCTGAGTTTCGGCAACGTTTCTGTATACTTTTGAAGCTTGCGCAAGTCCTAAAAGTCTAGGCATCTGTCCAGCAGTAGGAGAGATGTCTGAACTTGAATTCTTTTGAGCTAGTAAGTTTTTCCAGTTACCGTCATTATCAAGACTGTGTGTTGCAAAGTGACCACCCATTTGCTTTCCAGCACTCATAGGGTCAAATGCTATATCTGTATGTGCGTATAAACCAGCAAAAAACTCTTCTATAGATAAATGGTCTATGGCCATCATGAACGTTTGATCTCTGTAATATCCAGATCTAAAGTCACCATTTTTAAAAGCGCGCGCCCATGCTAACTGTGGAAGCTCCTTTCCATCACCAAAAATTCCAAATTTTGCCTTTCCTGTAAGGACTTCTCTACGTCCTAAAAGACTACATTCTCTACTAGTAACAGCGATTCGATAATCTTCAAGAACAGATTCTTTAAAGTCATCATAAGATAATGCTGCTTTGGTATTAGAAGTAATTGCCATAAGTATAAAAGATTTGATTGTAAAAATAGCCAAAACATATCCACAATGCAATATGTAGCTGCGTTAAATACTTATAATTTTCGCATTAGAAGTGCTTTTTACGCAGTCCATTTTCAACAAAAGTCAAGATATTTTGATTTTATTAAGAATATGACAACTTAAACGGTCCTTTTTGAGAATCTTTAGTACCACTTTCGTGAAAAAAGTCTTATCACCGTATCAAAACTTATTTGTAGTTGGAACCTAATCTTCTGGTCATAGTTAGGTTGGCCTACTTCCCAGCCTAAATTTGAGTACAGAGGAAAATATAGCTCGAAGTAGTCATCAAGTAGACTTACTTGAATTCCAGAGTCATACACAAGTCTTCCGTTTGCTTTCTTGTTTTTAACTACCCCAACATCTCCATAAGCATAAAAATACTTCCAGAGGGTAGTACTTGCATTTGCTGTAAACATCCAGTCATTTGCAAATACAGGGGCTACATCATCAAGCTGTGATTTAAAACCACCCTCGGCAATGATAATTTGTTGAGAGAATAAACCGCTATCTTCAGATCGCCCATAATAGTTGTAATCAAATAAATAATCTGTTGGTCGATCTAGCGCAAAGCTAAAAAAGTTGCCATCTGCCTGTGTATTGTTGTAGGTAAATACACCGCCAAATAAGCGCACATTTAATTGTCTATTATTTAAGAAAAGTCTTCTATAAAATATATTACCAGATACTTTTCCGAAGTTTTTTGCAAACTGTAAATCTCCCGTAACGTTTAGTGTATGAATAATTCCCGGATTTGATCTTGTGTATCTTAAGTTAAGTACATCATAATTAGGAGTAGGTAATGCGACTAGGGGGTCTTCTTGTCGTTGTACACTTACAAATCGTGCAGATGCACTCTGGCGCTTATTTGACCTAAGGTTTGAAGTTCTAAAAGACATATTTACAAACGGTGTAACTCTTGTAAATAATAAATCTGGTGCATAAGAAAAACGATTTCCAGAAATCCCATATCTCAATGCATAGAGTCCTTGATTTTGATAGTCATGTCTATACGATATAGAAGCGCTACCTATAAGCTTTTTAGACTTTAAACCTATTTGAGGTTCTATTTTGAAATTAAGAGCTTTTGTTAAAAGTGTTTTATTGTAGAGCTTTACGCCAGGAATAAAACCATCATATATATTAAACTGAGCAACGGGCATTACGAACAACTGATTCTTTGCAGGGTTTTCAAAATCTTGCAAGAATTTGAGTTGTACGGGTTTATCCACGCTCAAAAAAGCATTGGGTTTCTCGTAGTTGTTTCTCAGGTTATTTTCAGGAATGATATTCTCATAATTTAAAACAAACCTATCTGCTTCTTCTTTTGAGTATGCAAGTGTTTCTACTTTCTGAGTGCCAGAAACCCAGCGCTTACTTGTAAGGCTGTCATTCTTAAAGCTATATATAGAAATAGGAGAGGAGCGTCGCTCTTTCTTTTTTACATCAACATAAATAGAATCGCCTTTAACCTTAGAATTTTTTAAGGCATAATCTAGTCGTTTATTAGAAGTTATGTAATCTTTAAAAAACCAATCTACATCCTTGTTAATTTGAGCATTGACTTCTTTTTCAAACTGTGATGATCTGAGTGGTAGAGACTTATATTTTTGATAAAAATTCTTAATAATCCCATCAAGTTTATTATCTCCTATGTAATCATTGAGGTAATTAAGTCCTACGCCACTTTTGTACGACGTGCCTATATTCTTGTTGTATTTAATTAGCTCGTCGTAGGGTGTATCTAGCGGTTGGTCAAGATTTAATCTAGAAATATGAGTAGATAAAATATTAAACTGATCATTAAATTCAAGTTCTGAAGCGTAGAACTGTCGCACAAGCCAGTATTTTTTTAAAGAGCCTACGACCTTGAGATCAGGGTAATAAGTGTCCATGTAATTTTGTAACATGTAAACTTTAATGCCATCTATAAGCCATCTATCGGTTCTTGGGTTTACTAGAAGTGTGTTGTTTACATAATTATTTATTGTAGTCTTGAGAAGCTTAATTTCATATTGAAAACCATCTGGAAACGGACTTATAAAACTAGGTAGCTGATTAAGCCCATACACTGGTTGTTCTTTATAGTCAAGATCTGTAACAAGAATTTTGTCAAAGGGATACTGGCCTAAATTTTTATGCAAATGACCTGCAATGCGGTCAGATATTAAAGCTCTTAAGGGTGAAGGGATTCTGTAGTCATGCAGATTAGATACAATGGTTACATAATCTGTTTGAACCTCTTCATAGTTTGAGTTTTTAAGTAAAAAGATCTTAGCATCTGTGCGACTTTTACCTGTAAGCACAGTAAGTCGCTCACCTTGAATATGTGAACTGCTAATGTCATTTTGCTCAAGGTCTGTTACTAGCTGATATCCTCTTGGAATAGAAAATTGTAAGCGTATATCTGTTTGGGGAAAATAACGATCGTTAAGATTCTTGTTGCTATAATACTCCCAGCCATTGTTATATACGGCAGGTGTTACAAACCAATATCTCAAGTTATAATCACCATTTTTAGTAATCCCGTAGTCTGTAAATTTTACATCTGGAAGTACTACAGTGTAATCAAGGGTCATTCTTACAGAAGCACCTGGTAATAGCGGTTCATGTAACAAAACCTTTACGATATCAGGGTGTTTTTGGGGTCTTGTGTATTGAAGTATAGTTCCCTGACCTGCAATAGAAGTCATTTTAGTAAAACCACGATCACTATCAGGTGCAAGATGAAATTTCTTATCAAAAGACTCAGAAAATCTCTTTGCTAGTGGTGTGGTTTTACTAGAAAAACTATGTGCCCAGTCTGTTAAGTATACATCGTTCCACGCATCACTAGACGTATTTGTGATAGTGATAGTATGATTGAGATGTATAGCCCTTTCGTCTGGAATTAATTGTGCATTAATTTCCATGGTATGTTGACTCGTGGCTACTACACTTAAGAGAAGCAATGAGATAAAAGCATACAGAGATTTTAGGGTGTGTCTCAACTAGAAAGGGAATGTGTTAATTTGTAATAGAAAAAGCTGTTTTTGTTTTACTGTTATATATAGTTTTCACGCTTTCGCGAAAGCGTAACACCTTTAGAAATTAGGACTCAATTGGTATTCATCATAGAAGTTATTAAGCACCTCAATTACCTCATCTGAAGTATCTACAAGGTGTATAAGATCCATATCTCCAGCGCTTATATTCTGGAAACTATCAAGTAAAGTGGTTTTTACCCAATCCATAAGTCCTCCCCAAAATTCTGTACCAACAAGAATAATAGGAAACTTCTGAATTTTATGTGTTTGAATAAGTGTGATTGCCTCAAAAAGTTCATCAAGAGTACCGAAACCTCCTGGCATTACTACAAATCCCTGTGAGTACTTTACAAACATCACTTTACGCACGAAGAAGTAGTCAAAATCTAAACTCTTATCACTATCGATATATGGATTGTCGTGTTGCTCAAAAGGAAGTTCAATGTTAAGTCCTACAGATGTTCCTCCTGCAAGGTGTGCACCGCGGTTACCCGCTTCCATGATACCTGGACCACCACCAGTAATTACACCATAACCGTTATCTGCAATTTTTTCGGCAACTTCAGTAGCTAGTTTGTAATACTTATTATCTGGCTTTGTTCTCGCACTTCCAAAAATGGATACACATGGACCTATACGGCTCATTTTTTCAAATCCATTTACAAATTCTCCCATTATCTTAAAGATAGCCCAAGAATCATTTGTTTTTTTCTCGTTCCAGCCTTTAGGTCTATTTTCGTTGCTCATAATTATATTTAGTGTTGTTATTTTAAAACCATATTGTAAATATAGTTTTATGCCATTTCCTTCTTTAGGAACTGGGCTGTGTATCCTTTATTTTTTTTAATTATTTGTTCTGGAGTACCAATGGCAACTACCTCGCCACCACCTTTTCCTCCTTCATATCCTATATCTATGATGTGATCTGCCGTTTTTACAACATCAAGATTATGCTCAATAATGAGGATGGTATTTCCTTTATCTACAAGACGGTTGAGTACATCCATTAGTACCCTAATATCCTCAAAATGAAGTCCTGTGGTAGGCTCATCTAGTATGTAAAAGGTATTCCCAGTATCTCTCTTGCTCAACTCAGACGCAAGTTTAATACGCTGCGCTTCACCGCCAGATAAGGTTGTGCTCTGTTGTCCTAGCGTAATATAGCCTAATCCTACATCTTTTATCGTTTTAAGTTTGCGATATATTTTTGGAATAGGTTCAAAAAAATCTGCTGCCTCGGTCATAGTCATCTCAAGAACATCAGAAATTGATTTTCCTTTATAACGAATTTCTAAAGTTTCTCTATTAAAACGTTTTCCTTGACAGGTCTCGCACTCTACATAAACGTCTGGTAAGAAGTTCATCTCAATCACTCTTAAACCACCACCTTTGCACGTCTCGCAGCGACCACCAGTAACGTTAAAGCTAAAACGTCCAGGTTTGTAACCTCGTATAAGCGCCTCAGGAGTTTTTGCAAAGAGACTTCTTATTTCGTCAAAGGCTTTAGTGTACGTTGCAGGATTAGATCTAGGTGTACGCCCTATAGGTGTTTGATTTATATCTATTACTTTATCACATTCGTCAAGTCCCTTGATGCTCTTGTAAGGCATAGGTACTTTTACACCATTAAAATAATGAGCATTCATGATAGGGTAGAGCGTCTCATTAATTAACGTAGACTTACCACTACCGGATATTCCTGTCACAGCGATCATTTTACCTAAAGGAATTTTAATAGAAACATTTTTAAGATTGTTTCCTGTCGCTCCTTTAAGCTCTATAAACTTACCATTACCTTTTCGGCGTTGTTTTGGGATAGTAATTTCTTTCTCACCATTCAAGTATTGTGCTGTTAATGTATGGTGCTTAAGCAAATCTTCTGGAGTCCCTTCGCTTATAATTTCTCCTCCAAAACGTCCTGCTCTTGGTCCTATATCAATCACGTGATCTGCACGTTCAATCATATCTTTATCATGCTCTACAACGATGACAGAGTTACCTATATCACGCAGAGAAATAAGCGAATTAATAAGCTTTTCATTATCACGTTGATGTAGCCCAATACTAGGTTCATCTAGTATGTATAACACGCCTACAAGTTGCGATCCTATCTGTGTAGCGAGCCTGATACGCTGCGCCTCTCCTCCAGATAATGACTTAGAGCTTCTATTTAAGTTAAGGTATGTAAGCCCTACATCTACAAGGAATTGTATTCTTGAATTTATTTCTTTAATTATCTCAGATGCAATCTGTAATTGCTTGCTAGAGAGTCGTTTTTCTACTGTCTTAAACCATTCTTGTAGTTCAAGTATATCCATAGAAGCAAGGTCTGCAATGCTGCGATCATCAACCTTAAAGTAGAGTGATTCTTTGCGCAATCTTGATCCTTCACATACAGGACAGGCTACCTTATCCATGTATCCTTTTGCCCAACGTACAAGCGAAGTAGACTCGCTATCATTAAAGGTATTTTCAATAAAATTTGCTACCCCTTCAAAATCAATTTTATAATCTCTAGTAACGCCTAATTGCTTTGAAGAAACAGAAAACTTTTCATTTCCACCATAGAATATAAAATCCATGGCTTCTTTGGAGATTTTTTCTATTGGGTCTGTGAGTTTAAAGTCAAACCTCTCTGCAATAAGTTGAAGTTGTTTAAAGATCCAGTTGTTCTTCTTAGGTCCATGAGGATCTAGTCCGCCAGCGTTAATAGACTGTTTTGGGTCTGGAACTATCTTTTTAGGGTTTACTTTGTATAGTTCTCCTATACCATTACAATTAGGGCAAGCGCCCTTAGGGGAGTTAAAGGAGAAGTTATTTGGTTCTGGATTAGGATATGAGATTCCTGTAGAAGGACACATCAAGTTTCGGCTGAAATAACGTACTTCCTGCGTGTCTTGGTCAAGCACCATCAACACATCATCCCCGTGATACATTGCGGTATTTATGCTTTCGCGCAAGCGTTTATCATCGTCATCACCTTTCTTTACAAGCATACGATCTACTACAATCTCAATATCGTGTACTTTGTATCGGTCTACTTTTAATCCTTTTACAATATCCTTAACCTCACCATCTACACGAACCTTAACAAAGCCCTGTTTTGCAATTTGTTCAAATAACTCTCTATAATGCCCTTTACGTGAGCGTATGGTAGGAGCGAGGATGTTAATCCTTTTACCTTCAAAACTCTCTGTAATGAGCTTCTGTATTTGTTCGTCATTGTAACTTACCATCTTCTCGCCCGTATTGTAAGAGTAGGCATCTGCCGCTCTCGCATAAAGGAGACGCAAAAAATCGTAAATTTCTGTAATGGTTCCCACGGTAGATCGCGGACTTTTACTAGTAGTTTTTTGCTCGATAGCAATAACTGGAGAAAGGCCTAGAATTTGGTCTACATCTGGACGTTCTAATCCTCCTAGAAACTGTCGTGCATATGCAGAAAACGTTTCTATGTAACGACGTTGTCCCTCTGCATAGATGGTATCAAAAGCTAGCGAACTCTTTCCACTTCCAGATAATCCTGTAATTACAACGAGTTTTTCTCTCGGTATCATTACATCTATATTCTTCAGGTTGTGGGCGCGAGCACCATAAACTTCAATACGTTCTTCGTGATCTATCATACATTTTTACAAAGCAACAAATTTACCGCTTTGCGCTCTAAATAGAAAGAGAGTAGCACTATAAGAGATTGTTAATATTAACGGTATTGGTAGTAGTGGTTGTTACGCTTTCGCGAAAGCGTAAATAACCCACAAAATCATTCTCAAACCACTTGTCATATTAGAATATGTATGGCAATATTCTCCATGTGCGAGCCTTGTATACTGAATAAGACTGACCAAATTTTTCCTCCAAGAAAGCTTCTTCCTTATATATCTTGAGAATAAGGACGATAAATAATAATACATAGCAAATCCAGAGAAACGGATGGTCACCTCTTATAACCACAGGCACAAAAACTAATAGGATTCCCGTGTACATGGGGTTTCTTAAAATGTTAAAAATTCCCTTAGTTACAAGAACCTTGGACTTTACCTCTGGCTGAATATTGAAATTTCCTATTCTGATATTGTAAATGCCCCAAAGAGCTATAAATATGCCTAGTAGTTGTACACTTAAAGAGGGTAGATCCCAATGTACGGACTGCGCGTTCCATATGATGAGGAAAATTAAGCTAAACTGAGATAATACAAGTGCTAGTGAGTATAGAGACATAAACGGATAGAGTTTTTTGATAGAAACTGCTCTAATCAAAAAAGGTTGCGCAATGCGCAACCTTTTTTAATGTTATAAATCGTAAATGTCATTATAGAGATGAATATAGTTCTCTCTAATAATCTTACGTTTAAGTTTCATAGTAGGAGTGAGGTGTCCACCTTCTACTGTCCAAGCGTCATGCGTAAGACGGAAAGCTTTAATTTTCTCCCATTTAGCAAATGTTTCATTAGCTTCGTTTACTTCCTGCTGGTAGCGATCTTGAACACGCTCTGATGCGAGAAGTTCATCTAAATTAGAATAGCTTACGTTTTTCATTTTTGCCCATTCTTCTAAGAATTCAAAGTTAGGTTGTATTAAAGCAGCTGGCATTTTCTGCCCTTCTCCTATTACCATGATTTGTTCTATAAAACGTGATTGCTTAAATCTATTTTCTAGAAGTTGAGGAGCAACATATTTTCCTCCAGATGTTTTGAACATCTCTTTTTTACGATCTGTAATCTTTAAGAAACCATCTTCATCTATGTGACCTATATCACCAGTATGGAAATAGCCGTTCTTTAATACCTCTTCTGTTTTTTCTTGATCCTTGTAGTAACCTATCATTACATTAGGTCCTTTTACTAAGATCTCACCATCTTCTGCAATTTTAACTTCAACACCTGGTAACAGCTTACCCACAGTGCCTATTCTAAACCCTCCATCGCGCATATCATTTACAGAACATACAGGAGAAGTCTCCGTAAGTCCGTAACCTTCCATGATGCCCATCTCTGCAGCGTTAAATATTCTGGCAAGTCGTGGTTGTAACGCAGCACTTCCAGAAGCTATAAGATCAAGATTGCCACCTAGACCTTCTTTCCACTTCGAGAATATGAGTTTGCGAGCAAGTGCAAGCTGTTTTTCATACCACCAGCCATTTTGACCATATGGTTCATATTTAAGACCTAAATCTACAGCCCAGAAGAATAATTTTTTCTTTACTCCAGTAAGTGCAGCTCCTTTTGCAATAATCTTGTCATATACTTTCTCAAGTAAACGTGGCACTGCAGTCATAACTTGAGGTTTCACCTCTTTTAAGTTATCACTTATAGTCTCCAGCGATTCTGCAAAGAAAATTGATACACCTTTATATTGATATAAATACATCAACATACGTTCATAAATGTGGCATACAGGTAAGAAGCTTAGGGCTCTCATTCCTGTTTCGGCAAGAGGTAGGCGGTATGCACTAGCAAGTGCGTTACTCACAATATTCTCATGAGAAAGCATTACCCCTTTAGGACGGCCAGTAGTACCAGATGTATATATGAGCGTAGCAAGATCCTTAGTGGTTACAGCAGCTTTAAGAGCATCTACTTCTGATTGATTAGAAGTATCTGCTCCTAACTCTAGAACCTCAGACCAGTTTTTACAATCATTAATTTCTTCAAAAGAGTATACTTCAATAAGAGAAGGTACTTTATCTTTTATAGCCATTACCTTATCACGTACTTCATTACATGATACAAATACATACTTAGACTCAGAGTGATTGAGTACATAAGCGTAGTCCTCTTCAGAAATGGTAGGATAAATAGGGACGTTTTGAGCTCCTAATTGTAAAATTCCTATATCGCAAATATTCCACTCTGTGCGATTAGTCAAAGAGATAACAGCAATCTTATCATTAGGTTTAACACCTAATCGTAATAGACCACGACTTATAGCATTTGCTTGATCGATATATTCTTGAGTAGACGTAGCAACCCAGACACCATTTTTCTTGGTGTTGAGTGCGTCTGAGAGATTAAATTTTTCCAATTGATAATAAGGAAAATCAAAAAGTCTGGTAATTTCCATAGATTGCTTTTTATATAGTGTTACAAAATAGGAAAAATTGCACGGTTTTTATTGAGATATTCATAAAATGAGAAAGGATTTTTAATCAAAGTGCGATATACCTTTGATTTTCTTTAAGATGCGTTTTAACTTATTTTTTAACAATTTTAAAAATAGTGCTCTTTTTTGTGTTTTCTACCTTCAAAAAATACATTCCCGTAGGCAAAGCACCGTAGTCTACGGTTGAGTTTCCACTTTGTCTGACGGCTGACGTCATTTTTTGACCCAATATATTATATACACTTGTTGTATATGAACCTAACGATGTACGTATGTTGAGTTGATTTGAAACTGGATTTGGAAATATCTCAAAAGCTTTTGAAAATTGTTCACTATCTACGTGTAATTGCTCACCAGATATTATAGAGAATGATAAGTCGTCAACATAAAAACCATCACGTGTTACCGCGCCATCTGTGCGCAAACTAAACCTTGCCTTAATAGTTTCTCCTATATAATCACTTAAATTAATTTCTTCCAGTATCCAATCATCTTGAACACCGTCATATAAAGGTTCTCCTAAAGGCTGAATATTTGTCCCGGTAGTAGTAAAATTGCCACACTGTGACTCCCAGGTGGCTCCATTATCTTTAGAAATCTCAAATTGCACATAGTCCCATGTATCTTCTATGTTCCATCTTGCATAGTAGCTTACTGTAGCCGTAGTTGCTTCTGTGAGATCTAAAGACTGTGTGAGTTCTATGAAATTATTAGTGTTGTCACTATAATTACCAGAAGGCGAATCTGTTATTGAAGAGGAAGGTGAAACAAAGCTTGCACTCGTGGTTCCCCAACTTGTAGATTCAAAATCTGCGAGCGAATTTCCATCTGTATAAAATATCTGTGTTGTACTACCGTATATTTTACTAACGCGGACTTCTTTTTCAAAAAGGCCATTGTCTATTATTAAATTAAATTCAATAGCGTCGCCCACTTCAACGTTTGTAGATAGGGAATAAGCAATACTTCCTGATTGAGTTTCTAATGGTGTTAAATTTGATAATGTAACTGGCGCTCCCTGGTCAATAATATTAGAAGATATGGGAGAAAAAGTGATAGTAAAGTCTCCTGTACTTTCTACAGAAAACCTTTTTACATCAAAAGAAGTTGATAGAGTAGTAGACTCCCCAATAAATGAAGGTGAGGTCTCTGTTAGTACACCATAGTTAACTGCTATTTGTGCTGCCGTAAGATTAAGGAACATCATATTTTGCGAGGTACTTATTATTGTACTTGCAGGCGGCCAGAATGAGTTTCCTATTTCTGGGGTGAAAGCAAAAATTTTATCATGGGTTCCCACGGTCCCATACATGAAATCGTCACTGTCTCCAGCAAAAGGAAAATCATTAAGTGCGTTGTAACCATTCATTGAGGTAAGTGCTCCTCCAATTCCTTGAAACAAATCATCATCAGGAGTGTCCACATCAGCATAGCCGAAAGGATAATATACTAACTCGCCAAAAGAATGATTATTAAGAGCAATCACAAAATCATGCTGCTCAACAAACCATTTTACTGCTTGCGTCTCTACTTCAGAAAATGGACCCGAACCATGATAAGTCTCGTTATTTGTATTTGATGAAGACCCAGGACCGCCCCAACTACCATCGTTAGGATTACCATGAATATGGTAGTCATAGTTGCGATTATTATCGACTCCATGTCCATTCTTTCTATTTTTACGCCATAGTCCGCCACCCTCGGGATCTGTTAGCTCATTATATAAGTAACCATCTGGGTTTATAACTGGTATAAAATAGAGTTCTGTGTTATTTACAATGGCTCGTACCTCATCATTAGTATCGTAATTTTCAAGTAAATACCACATATAGTACACCAGCTGCATGAGGGACATAGGCTCCCTAGCGTGATGTATGGATGTATATAATACTTCTGGTTCGGTTTCATCGTTTTCAGGATTGTCGCTTATTTTTAACCAGTAAATAGGATTTCCTCCTATGGACGGCGTGACACCATCATCTGTAAAGCCTTCCGTAAGAAAGTTACTTATAGGAGCTCTCGCAGTTATTAAGTCTGGATATTGTCCAGCCATGTCATCAAGTTCATCGAGTAGTTCTTGATACGTCAAGTAGCCACCCATAGATCCTAGATTAAAGTTTGCAGGAGTTTCATAAGCAACAGCATCACTAGAGCTACAAGCTACATTGCGACTGGCAATGGTGGATCGTGTTGATTGTTCTTTATAGGTGTTCTGTATATCTTCTTCAATTGTTTCGAATTGAAAACCTGCATTTCTAATTTTTTCTAGCTCTTGTAATGAAAAGTCTGAGATGATAAAAGTCCCATCTTTATGTATTCCGTGGTCTGCGGCAACACCAGTTTGGTTTAATTGTGCAAGCGTTTTTGTTTGATTTAAAAATACTTTTACACGTTTATATTGTGGTGTCTCTTGTTGCGCTTTCGCGAAAGCGTAACAGAAAAATATACAAAGAATAATTGGTAGTTTTTTAAAGAGCATAAAAGTGTCTTACTTGGTTGAATACGTGCAACTAAAGATAAAACAAGCTGCAATCAAATTGTCCTACCTAGTCGGTAATATATAAATAGTATTACAAATTATATACTCGTTGAAATATTATGTAATTCAATTACAAGGTTTTATAAAAAAATGCCTCACTTATCACTAAGTGAGGCATTCTGTAATAAGAAGTATATAATATTATGAGTTTTTCTCAACCCAATTTCTTGCGTTTACAAAAGCTTCAACCCAAGGACTCACCTCGTCGTTGTTTCCAGCAGGGTAGTGCGCCCAGTTCCATGGGAACGTAGAACGTTCGATATGCGGCATCGTTGCAAGGTGACGACCAGTAGTATCACAAATCATCGCTGTATTAAAGTCTGATCCGTTAGGGTTTGCAGGATATCCTTTATAACCATAGGTCGCTACGATATCATAAGCACTTGCTCCCATAGGTAAATCAAATCTACCTTCACCATGAGAAATCCATACGCCTAAAGTAGTTCCAGCGAGCGTAGATAGCATCACACTGTTATTCTCCTCAATCTTTACAGAAGTAAAGTTGCTCTCATGCTTGCGGCTGTTATTGTGTTTAAGTTTAGCTAATTTCTCGTGATCTGGATTTATAAGATCAAGTTCTAAGAAAAGTTGGGCACCATTACATATTCCAACAGAGAGTGTATCTTCACGTGCAAAAAAGTTCTTAATCGCTTTGTTTGCTTTCTCATTATATTTTATGGCTCCAGCCCATCCTTTGGCAGAACCTAATACATCACTGTTAGAAAATCCTCCTACAGCTCCAAGAAACTGAATATCTTCTAGTGTTTCACGTCCAGAGATTAAATCTGTCATGTGTACATCCTTTACATCAAAACCTGCGAGGTACATCGCATTTGCCATCTCACGCTCAGAGTTACTTCCTTTTTCACGTAAGATTGCAGCTTTAGGTCTAGCTTTACTAGTGTCTAATGCTGGTTTTTTTCCTGTAAAGTTTACAGGGAACGTATATTGTAATGGTTGTACTTTATAATTGTCAAAACGGTCTTTTGCAAGACCATTTGCCGTTTGTTTATTATCTAGTAAATAAGAAGTCTTAAACCAAGTATCGCGCAGCGATGCAATGTTAAGACCTAATTCTACGCCACTATTTTTGATTGTAAGCTCTGCAGTGGTTGTTACTGTTCCTATTTTTGAGAATGCAACACCATTATTAGTAAGTATTTTTTCAACAGATGCATCTGCTTGGAAAACTAATCCTGCATTTTCAGAAAAAAGTAACTTGATAAGATCTTGTTCTCCAAGTGCAGTCAGGTCTAGGTTTGCACCTAAGTTTACATCTGCAAAACAAAGTTCAAGTAGGGTAGTGATAAGTCCGCCACTAGCGATATCATGACCAGCTTGAATTTTATCATCTTTAATAAGTTGTTGTATGGTGTTAAACGCTTTCGCGAAAGCGGTATCACTCACAACACTTGGCGCTTCATTACCAATAGCGTGACACACTTGTGCAAAACTAGATCCTCCTAGTTTATGAGTATCTCCAGACATATTAATGTAATAAATAGCACCACCGTCTTTTTGAAGAAGAGGCTCTACTACTTTATTTATGTCATTACAATTTCCAGCTGCCGAAATAACGACAGTCCCAGGAGCAATTACATCTCCATCTGGATATTTTTGTTTCATTGAGAGACTATCCTTACCGGTAGGAACATTAATCCCAAGATTGATTGCCATTGCAGATATTGCCTCTACAGCTTTATAAAGTCTAGCATCTTCTCCTTCATTTTTACAAGGCCACATCCAGTTTGCCGAAAGGCTTACAGACTGTAAACCATCTTTAAGAGGTGCCCATACTATGTTTGTAAGTGCTTCTGCAATACTGTTTTTACTTCCTGCTACAGGATCAATAAGACCAGAAACTGGAGAATGTCCTATAGAAGTAGCAATCCCCTCTGTACTCTTATAATCAAGTGCCATCACACCCACATTGTTAAGTGGTATTTGTAACGGTCCGACACATTGTTGTTTTGCAACGCGACCACCTACACAGCGATCTACTTTGTTAGTAAGCCAGTCTTTACAAGCCACAGCTTCTAGTTGCAATACTTGCTCTAGATAATCGTGGAAATGCTCAAGTTGATATTCTGGGTTTTTATAATTACGAACAACTGTTTTGTCTGTCATTATAGTTTTTGGAGAGCTCCCAAACATATCGTCTAGGTGCAAGTCCATAGGACTTAAGCCTGTTGTTTTACTTTTGAAAGTAAAACGGTGATCATTTGTAACATCTCCTACTTGATACATAGGTGAGCGCTCACGATCTGCAATGCGTTGTAGCATATCGATGTCTTTCTCTCCTATTACTAGCCCCATACGTTCTTGCGACTCGTTTCCTATAATTTCTTTTGCAGATAGGGTAGGGTCACCTACTGGTAGTTTGTCAAGATCGATAAGACCTCCAGTATCTTCTACAAGTTCAGAAAGACAGTTGAGATGACCACCAGCACCGTGATCGTGTATAGATACGATTGGGTTTACATCACTCTCAACCATACCACGTACTGCATTTGCAGCACGTTTTTGCATTTCTGGATTAGAACGTTGTACCGCGTTGAGCTCGATTCCAGAGTCAAAAGCTCCAGTATCTGCACTTGAAACTGCAGCACCACCCATTCCTATTCTATAATTCTCACCACCTAAGATTACAATTTTGTCACCATCTTGTGGAGTATCTTTAAGTGCTTGCTCACGTTTACCGTAACCAATACCACCAGCTTGCATTATTACTTTGTCATACCCAAGACGCTGACCGTCTTCTTGATGCTCAAAAGTAAGTACAGATCCTACGATTAAAGGCTGTCCAAATTTGTTTCCAAAGTCTGAAGCACCATTTGAAGCTTTAATTAGAAGGTCTATCGGGTTTTGATAAAGCCATTTACGAGCATCCATTCCATGCTCCCAAGGACGTTCTTCTTCAAGTCTAGAATAAGGAGTCATATACACAGCTGTTCCAGCAAGTGGAAGTGATCCCTTACCACCAGCAAGTCTATCGCGTATTTCTCCCCCAGAACCAGTAGCGGCTCCATTAAAAGGCTCTACGGTAGTTGGGAAGTTGTGTGTTTCTGCTTTTAAAGAAATAACAGAGTCAAAATCTTTCTCTGTATAGAAATCTGGCTTATCTGCGGTGTCTGGTGCAAACTGTGTTACTCTAGGTCCTTCTATAAAAGCAACATTATCTTTATATGCAGAAACTATTGTTCCTGGAGTTGCTTTTGAGGTTTCCTTTATTAATTTGAATAGGGAAGAAGGCATCTCTTCTCCATCTATAACAAAAGTTCCATTAAAGATTTTGTGACGACAGTGCTCAGAGTTAACTTGGCTAAAACCAAAAACCTCAGAGTCTGTAAGTGGTCTGCCTATTTTGGCAGCAACACCATCAAGGTAAGCAACCTCTTCATCGCTTAACGATAAACCTTCTTGCTCATTATATGCGGCAATGTCTTCTATAGATAAAATAGGTTCTGGAGTAACGTTAACCGTAAAAATATCTTGATTTAAAGCTGCGTACTCTTGAGAGATCATAGGATCATAATCAGGAGTGTTTTCTGTAACCACGCCTGTAGCATCTTCTATAGATGGAAAAGGATTCGTGTTAACTTGTTGTGATGAAGAGTCCGCTTTCGCGAAAGCGTGAAACTCCTCTATCCTTATAATATTTGAAATTCCCATATTCTGGGTAATCTCAACAGCATTAGTACTCCATGGAGTAATCATGGCAGCTCGTGGCCCAATAAAAAAAGCGTCAATATGAGACGCTTCAATTTTATGAGAGTTGCCGAAAAGCCATACCAGCTTTGCGGTATCATCTTGTGTAAATGCTTGTGTACTTTGTACTGCGTAAACAGTGCCTTGAGGGTTTCCAAAGAAGTGGATCATCCGATTGGTTTTGTTGCGTTGTTTAAGGAAGTAAATTTACTACAATATTTATTGATATTATAGGTAGGATAATATCTCTTTGTCTTGTTCTTTTAACGAGTTGTTAACTATTGTAGAGAACTAGTTAAAACATTACCTTTAATGAAAACCCCTAGATCATGAAGAACAAACTACTTTTTCTTTTACTAATTACATTTTCTACTTATCTCACTGCGCAGGAGTTATTGCCACCTTCTGAGATTACTACAGGAAACTTTGTAGGTAAAACAGCAGCACTAAGAGATTTACCAATAATTAATGCAAATAAATCTCAAGGAGTCTCAGAGATTACGATTGTTCCTAATAACTTACGAGGAAATAGAAAAGTAAATGACCAAGCATTACCGCTAGGTGCAGACCCGATTGCTCAGTTTACTACGGGGCAATTCATGATGCTTGAAACAGAAGCAAATTTTGGAGGAGGAAATTCTTCACAATCTAATTTTACACCACCAGATCCTTCTGGAGCGGTAGGCCCTGATCACTACGTACAAGGTATAAATAGCGTCATTAACATATTTGATAAACAAGGAACACTACTTGCAGGACCTACAGCATTAGGGAATTTTCTAGGAAACGGGCAAAATGAAGGAGATCCGATTGTTATGTATGACCAACTAGCAGATCGCTTTTTTGTTAGTCAGTTTCAAACCTCTAATGTTGCTAGTTTAAATAATATTCTTGTAATAGGTGTTTCAGAAACTCCAGACCCTACAGGTGCTTACTTCTTATATCAATTTCAGTTAGATGCCTTTCCAGACTATCCACATTATGCAGTGTGGCCAGATGCATATTACTTAACTGCAAATAAAAATCAAGGAAATACAACCTATGCATTAGATAGAGCAGCAATGCTCGCTGGAGAAGAAAACCCAACTTTAGTTGGTTTTAATCTTCCAGGAATTACCCGTAATCCGGGAACTGTTTTTAGTCCAGAGCCAGCAAACCTTACGGGATTCTCATTTCCTGAAGATGCTCCAGGTTATATTGTTTATTTACAAGACGACGGCTGGGGTGGAGCTATTACAGAAGATCACTTGAAAGTATGGGAGCTAGATGTAAATTTTGACGAACCTAGTAGTTCAACAGTATCAATGCCTTTAGAAATTCCTGTTGCTCCATTTGATTCTGTGTTTGCAGATTTTGGAGAGGGAGATCTGGCACAGCCTGGTTCTTCTCGAAAAATAGATATGATAGGAGGTGTTATTTCTTATGCTGCAAACTATAGAAGTTTTGAAGATCATAATTCATGGCTTATCACATTTAATGTAGATGTAGACGGAAATGATAGATCAGGAATACGCTGGACAGAGTTGCGTAACAGTGATACAGAACCATGGAGTGTTTTCCAGCAAGGAACTTATGCTCCTGAGGATGGAAAAAGTCGTTTTATGGGAAGTGGTGCAATGGATGCTCAAGGGAACATAGGACTAGCCTTTAATATAGGAAGCGCTAGTGATTTTATCGGAATCAGTTATACAGGGCGTTTTGATGGTGATACTGCTGGTGAGATGACACTGGGTGAAGCTATCATTATACAAGGTTCTGGAATACAAACTTTTACTAATCGTTTTGGAGATTACTCACATTTGACAATGGATCCAAATGACTTTTCTTTTTGGCATACGGCAGAATATTTCTCGGCAACCAATTTTTGGGATACGCAAATAGCTTCTTTTAGGTTATCTGATGGATTTACTAGTGACGTAGGTGTAATTGCTATCGACTCACCAGTAGATGGAATCCTAACAAGTACAGAAACGGTTCAAGTTACCGTAAGGAACTTTGGAACAGACCCACAAGTAGCTATTCCAATTTCTTTATCCCTGGATGGAGTGGTGATAGCAAATGAGGTAATTGCAGGACCAATTGCTCCAAACTCTAACAGCTCTTATGAATTTATAGCCACAGCAGATTTGTCCATACAAGGACAATCTTATGTAATAGCTGCGGAGACTAGTCTCGTAACAGATCAAGCTCCAGTAAATAATGATGCTGTAAAAACAGTAACGCACTTATATGAAAATGATCTTGGAGTATTAAGTATCACGGCTCCAGAGTCGGCTGGAGGTTTATCTCAAGAAACAGTGATTATACGTATAAAGAATTTTGGCGCCATAGCGCAGTCAGATTTTGAAGTACAGTACAGTACAAACGGAGGAACTCCCGTAGTAGAAACATTTACTGGCGCCATCGCTCCTGGAGCGATTGAGGAATTCTCATTTACAGGACAAGCAGATATCTCAGCATTTACTACGTATCAGTTAGAAGCTAGAACTAATAGCGTGGGAGATCAAGACCCTACAAATGATATAGCAACTGCAGAAGTGATAAACACATGTATGCCTAGAGCTACTGAACCCAATGGTGCAGGATGCCAAGCAGACGGAATCAAACAATTTATATTAAACACCATCAATGTAGATGATGGTGGTGATGGATGTAATACAGAACCTTCAAACGGGCCTCAAGGTTATGCAGATCGTACTGATCTAGATACAACACTTAGTAATGTAGCGGGTCAAAATGAATACGTACTTCAAGCACGTCATAATTATGATGCAGGAGCTGGTATCGAAGTGCTGTCTGTATGGATTGATTTTAATGATAACGGTATTTTTGAACAATCAGAACAATTAATTCAAGGTGTTCCTTTTCCGGGTGCGAATACGCTTGATAGTTTTGATCTAGTAATCCCAGTAGATGCTCCTTTAGGAAGTCATATATTACGAGCAAAGGCCATCGATGGAGGAGAGCCGGGTGATATTAATAATCCTTGTTCAGATTTCCGTTTTGGGGAAGTGCAGGATTATACGGTTACTATAGATGATACATTAAGCGTTGATGATTTCCTAGAAGGAACTACAGACTTAGTCATTACATTAGTAGGAGAGAATCAATTTGATGTACAATTGCCAACAGAGTATGATGGTAAAGTATATGTAGGTGTTTCTAATCTGTTGGGGCAGCAATTAACGTATAAAGCAATAGCTAGAGGTAATGATGGTTTTAGAGTATTATTGAACTTAGCTAACCTTTCGTCAGGAGTATATATAGTAACAGTAAATGATCAAACGGGCAGATTTACTAAAACTAAAAAGATTATAGTGCAGTAGATTATAATTCTTACATTAGATTTATTCACATAAAAAAAGCCTTGTTATCAATCGATAATAAGGCTTTTTCATTAAGTATAATCTCAGAACTCTTCTTTGATAAATAAGAGAAGTGTTGAGGTGATTTTTTATTGCTTTCGCGAAAGCAATGCCATATAAAATCCGTCGTAACCTGTTTTTGCAGGGCTTACTGTTTCTTCTTTATCAAGTTGAAACTTCTGACCTTGTTCTGTAGCTAGGAAGGCTTGCACTTGCTCTTGATTCTCTCTAGGTAAGATAGAACAAGTAGCATAAAGCATTTTTCCATCTTCCTTAACGATTTTACTATAGCTTTCTAGTAATTCTGCTTGTCTTTGCACAACCTTGTCTATAAATTCTGGCTGCAATTTCCATTTTAGATCAGGATTACGTTTAATAGTTCCTAGGCCTGTACATGGCGCATCGATCAATACGCGGTCTGCCGTATTATATAGTTTCTTAAAAATCTTTGTTGAGGTGATTTCTCTAGTCTCAATATTATGCGCTCCAGCACGCTTAGATCTTCTTTTAAGTTCCTTAAGTTTACCTTCATAGATATCCATGGCGATAATCTGCCCTTTGTTTTCCATCAAGGCTGCTAGGTGTAATGTTTTTCCTCCAGCACCTGCGCAAGTATCTACTACGCGCATTCCTGGTTTTACATCAAGCATACGTGCCACTTTTTGAGATGAGGCATCTTGCACTTCAAAGAAACCGTTCTTGAAAGCTTCTGTGGTAAATACATTCTTACGCTCTACAAGCTCTACGGCATCTGGATACCCATCTAATAATCGAGTATCTATATCTTGATCTGCAAGGGTATTTCTTAAATCTTTTGGAGTAGTTTTTAGCGTATTTGCTCTAAGTACAACTTGTGCTTGTGTATTTAAAGCTACAAGTTCTAAAGCCCATTTTTTACCAAGTGCTTTCTCTCCCATCTCATCCATCCAGTCCGGAATAGACTCCTTGTACTTTCTGATTTTTGAAAGTTCGTCAAAACGTCCTTTTATTCTACGCGTAGGTATAGGTTCCATTTGTTTCCAGTCTGGAACTTCAATACCTCTTAATGTAGCCCAAACAGCAAATAACCTAAATAAATTAGGTCTACTATATGGTGCTTTTACTTCTGCAATTTCTGAGTATAATCGTTGCCAGCGCACGATATCGTAAACTGTCTCTGCAATGAAACCGCGATCACGGGATCCCCATCTTTTGTCAAATTTGAGAACCTTTCTTAAAACCTTATCAGCTTGTTCTCCGTCATTAAATATCATCCCTAGTGCATCAACTGCGGCAAAGACTAAATTTCTGTGTAATTTCATACTTTATTTTGAGGGTGTAAAGGTATTGGTTCTTTAGGTAATAGTGCTATTTTTACTAAAATTTTGACAATGCGTTTTCTATCTACTTTTTTCATTTTATTTATTCTTATTACATCTTGTAAGGATGTAAAAACCAATACCCAATCTCCTGCTGTTGAGGATGCTCAAGTTTTCACGAAAGTGGATATCGAATTTTTACATCAGGACAGTACAAGTATACGTGCTCTAGAAGTAGCTCACGATGCAGTGATGTATGCAGGTAGCGACGGTCACTATGGTATTTATGAGATGAATCTTGATAAAACCAAGTCTACAGATGCTGCGATGGCTTCACAGTTTAAGGAAACTAATAAAGGTAGAATAGACTTTTTGGGTAAAAATCCAGCTTTTAGAAGTATTGCTAGTACTAGCAAGGCTTTTTATATACTCTCCATTGAAAATCCAGCATTGTTATATCGTTATGATAGAACAAGCAAAGAGGTTTCATTAGTATATACAGAGCAACAAGATGGTGTTTTTTATGATGCTATGACTTTCTGGAATGAGGAAGAGGGAATCGCGATAGGGGATTCTGTAAACGGTTGTTTATCTATTATTGTTACAAGGGATGGTGGTGCTACTTGGGGAAAGCTAGATTGTGGATCATTGCCTAATCAACTAGAAAAAGAAGGAGCTTTTGCTGCTAGTAATACTAATATTAAAACCATAGGTGACGAGACGTGGATTATTACCGGTGGTGGTACGTCTAGAATATACTACTCTGCAAACAAAGGGTTTTCTTGGAGTATTTATAACGTTCCAGTAGCTCAAGGAAAAGATACTCAAGGTGCTTATACGATGGATTTTTATGACAATAAAACAGGTATTATATACGGAGGTGATTATACTACACCAGAAGATAATATTGACAATATAGCCATGACAAGCGACGGTGGTAAGTCATGGATAGTTACAGCTTCTGGTAAAAATGATGGCTATAAAAGTTGTGTTCAGTATGTTCCTAACTCAAATGGAAAAGAAATCGTTGCAGCTGGATTTACAGGTATCTCATATTCAAGCGACTCAGGTGCTTCATGGAAACAATTATCTGATGCGCCTTTCTTGACTGTAAGATTTGCAAATGATTCTACAGCTTATGCGGGAGGAAAAAACGCCCTAGCAAGGCTTAATTTTAAAAGGTAAGAGAGTTATTATGGTTCTCTGTGATCGCGCTTTCCATCTTTATCACCACGAAGTTTGTGTAATAAATCACGTCTAAAATCTCCTTCGGCTTTGAGAAGTATAAGTGTCTTTTTATAAGAGAGCTTATTTTTTAAACTCACAAACAGTGCTTTTCTAGCATCAAGTTTTTGTTGCTCAAAAGACTGAATGTTATCAAGCGTGTTTTTTGCACTGCTTTCATCCATAGTATCAAACTGATCTCTGGTTTCCTTAAGTACTTTACGTTCTCTGCTATAAATCTCAGACATGCGCTCACCGTAGGTATTATAGATAGGCCAAAACACTTGTGCTTGGTCTGGAGTAAGCGATAGCTTTTCTGTTATATAAGCAACCTTAAGTGCTTGTATTCTTTCTTTTTTTGAATTTCTATCTTCCTCTTGACCTACCGCAGTCGCAGTGATCATGATGGTAACTATAAATGTTATAAGTAGTCTCATAATTTAATCTAAGTAAAAGTGGTAGCTATCTGTGCGATCATCTAGATAGTCTATAATAACTGATTCGTCTAAGGCAATATCGTTGTGAAGTGCATCAATGTCATCATCAGATAACCAATCTGCAAATTCTATTTGTTCAAGATCACCTGCTTCGCCATCAAGATATTCTGCAATAGCAATACTCTCGATTCCCGCCGTTGTGTCTAGTTGTGACCAAAAAATACTTACTAAGAGTAGGAGGGCAGCCGCAACTCCCGCAATTGAATAGTAATAGCTTTTAAGAGATATTACTTTAGTAGCAGTTTTTTGAGCTGGTGTGCTTTCTTCTTCTAGCTTTCGCGAAAGCGTAGCAAGCATTTCATTTTTAGAGTTCTCAAAATATCCATCAGGGATATCATAGCGCTCATTACTTGAGCTAGATAATGATGCTTCTAAAGTGATATTATCAAGAATTACTTCTCGACTAGTGTCGAAATAATCTTGAGGAACTTTAAAACCTCTTTTAGACGGTATGTTGTTTGTTGTTTTCACGGTTCTATAAATAAGACTCTTAAAAAATCAAAAGGTTTAATCTGCTTGTAATATGGCGGTTACTTTTTTTGTAGCGATATGGTAAGAGCTTTTGAGAGCTCCTACAGAAGTGCCGAGTATTTCGCTCATATCTTCATACTTCATATCTTGATGATACTTCATCTGGAAGACTAGCTGTTGTTTTTCTGGTAATTGCGCTATTGCTTTTTCTAACGCTAGCTGTATATCGTCACCATTAAAATAGACATCACTCTCTAAGTTCTCTACAATACGCGTTTGAAGCTCTTCATTTGAAATTTGTAAGTGTCGAGCACGTTTCTTTAAAAACGTTAGCGATTCATTAGTAGCAATTCTATACAACCAGGTATAGAGCTTACTATCTTCCTTAAAGTTTTTGATACCCTTATATACTTTAATAAAGACGTTCTGCAGTACATCATCTGCATCTTCATGATTTTTTATAATCCCTCGTATATGCCAATACAATGGCTTTTGATATTTATCAAGTAACATAGCAAATGATCCATTATTTGGATCTTGCTGTAATGCGAGTATGAGGTCTTGCTCTTCTATGAGATACGTTTTTAACTAACTATAAGACTTCTAATGTACTCAAAGGTTTAATCCAGATGACAATCTGTAGTCTTAATTGGCAGATATTAACATGTAGATACTATAAATATCGATAAAATGCATTTAATTACGATTAAATACACAAATAGCTTGTGGGATTGAATTATGGGTTTTATATTTGAATCATCATTAAAAGATGGTCAATTAGAATCCCCAATTCATAAGTTGATTTTACAATAGTTTTTAGTGTCTAGGCCCCAAAGCTAGCATTAATATCTAACCTACTTAACCTAAAAAAGCCCGTAAAAACGGGCTTTTTTTATGTTGTAATGTAGTTAAAGAGATTACCCTAAGTACTTCATTAAGATTTTACTTTTAGAAGTGTGACGCAATCTCTTGATAGCTTTCTCTCTAATCTGGCGTACACGCTCACGGCTTAGATCAAAAATATCTCCTATCTCTTGAAGCGTCATAGCTGGTTGATTACCTAGACCGTAGTTTAAACGTACAACCTCTGCTTCTTTCTCTGTAAGTGTATCAAGTGCTCTGTTGATCTCAATACTTAAAGACTCTTGCATAAGCTCTCTATCTGGACGAGGCGACTCGCTAGAACTTAAAACGTCATATAAGTTGTTATCATTTTCACCCTCGGCAAAAGGAGCATCCATACTTAAACTACGACTTACGTTTTTAAGTGAGATTTTTACTTTTTCTTCAGATATGTCAAGATACTTTGCAATTTCTCCAGAGGTAGGCTTGCGCTCGTGTACCTGCTGTAAGTAAACCATTGCTTTGTTAATCTTACTTATCTCACCAATTTTATTGAGAGGAAGACGTACCGTACGTGCATGCTCTGCAATAGCTTGTAAGATAGATTGTCTAATCCACCATACGGCATATGAGATAAATTTGAAACCTCTAGTTTCATCAAAACGTTTTGCTGCTTTTACAAGCCCAACATTTCCTTCGTTAATTAAATCAGAAAGGGATAAACCTTGATTTTGATATTGCTTTGCTACAGATATTACAAAACGAAGATTTGCTCTTGTAAGAGCGTCTAGTGCTCTCTCATCTCCTTTTTGAATACGTTGTGCTAACTCAACCTCTTCTTCGGCAGTAATTAAATCAATCTTGCTCACATCCTGAAGGTAGTTGTTCAGGGATTTCGTCTCTCTATTAGTAACCTGCTTGGTGATTTTGAGTTGTCTCATGTATTGTCTTTGTATTAAGTGAGTATTACCCCATTATAACCTAAATGATTCATAAAAGCAAGTATTTAACTAAAACTGTTAAAAAACATGCGCTAAACCCAGTAAAACCGAGACTAGTAAAAATTACGTTATGATAATTTTAAGATATGATAAAGTTATAATAAAGAATAAACTCTATTATTGAGTATATATAACGTACAAAGGTAAGATTTGTTACATTTAACTCATAATTATAGCGCATGAAAATACAACAGCAACTCATTATTCTTTTCATTTTCAGCATTTTCATAAATTCTTGCGATCAAAAGGAATCTACTGTGGGTACTGCTGCGATCAAGAATAATGTCATTATCTCAACAGATAGCGAGACAGCGTTTAATGAAAATTATGCCCATATCGTGTATTTTTGGTTTAAAGACCCTACCAACGAGGAGGATAAGGAACTTTTTGAAAAGTCCCTGCGCACTTTCTTGGATAGTTCGTTATATGCAAAAACACAGTTTATAGGTACAGCCCCTAGAGCAACAAGGGAAGTTGTAGATGATAGCTTTACTTATAATTTAGTGCTAAGTTTTGCATCAGCTGAGGATCAGCAGGCGTATCAAGATGAGGCTGCACATAAAAAGTTTATTGAAGAATGCGCTCATCTTTGGGAAAAAGTAATAGTTTATGATGCCAAGAGCATTAGATAATTACCCCATAGTTACAGTTTTCAAATATAATGACGGTGGTTAGTTACGCTTTCGCGAAAGCGCAATTATAACTAGTTTTGTACTATGTCAAAAGAGCAAAGTAAAAAGAGTAAAGTAACTATAACATCTGCATTTAAAACCATTATCTGGCCACGACGAAAGCTAGTATTTATTGGACTCATTCTTATCGTAATAGGTCGTCTAGCGAGTCTCGTGTTGCCATGGAAATCAAAAGCTTTACTAGATGACATTATCCCTAATAAGGACATGGCTGCACTATACGATTTATTGTGGCTCGTAGGGGTTGCGCTTCTTATACAAGCGATTACATCATTTTTACTTACACGTATATTGAGTGTGCAAGCACAGTATCTCATCTCAGAACTTAGAGCTCAGGTACAGAAAAAAGTATTGTCATTACCTATTAGTTTTTTTGATAATACAAAATCTGGAGCCCTCGTATCACGTATCATGAGTGATGTAGAAGGCGTGCGTAATCTTATAGGGACAGGATTAGTACAGCTGGTGGGAGGTACCATTACCGCCGTTATATCACTAGTGCTATTAATACGTATTAATGCGTTAATGACGTTGTTTGTGTTCTTACCGGTAGCCATTTTTGGGTATGTTGCCTTACGTGCTTTCAAGTATATCCGTCCTATTTTTAGAAATAGAGGTAAAATCAATGCCGAAGTAAAAGGAAGACTCACCGAGACACTATCTGGTGTGCGAGTGATAAAGGGATTTGGTGCAGAAGAACAAGAAAATAAATCATTTGAAGAAGGTGTTGATAGATTATTTCAAAACGTTAAGAAAAGTCTTACTGCCACTGCAGTGATGTCTAGTAGTTCTACATTTTTACTTGGTTTAGCATCTGTGGGAATTATGGGTATAGGTGGCTATTTTATGATACAAGGAGAGATGACTACGGGAGAGTTTCTGTTTTTTACACTCTTGCTAGGTTTTATGATTGCACCTATCGTACAAATGAGTAATATAGGGAGCCAACTAACAGAGGCGCTAGCAGGATTAGACCGTACGGAAGAATTAATGAACATGACGCCTGAGGATGAAATAGGCAATCGGGATATAGAACTAGAACACTTTAAAGGAGATATAAAATTTGAAAATGTATCCTTCTCCTATGAAAAAGGAAAAGAAGTGATACATAATATTTCCTTTGAAGCAAAAGCAGGAACGAAGGTAGCACTTGTAGGTAGCTCTGGTTCTGGAAAGTCTACTATTGCAGGATTATCTGCAACATTCTTAAATCCTCAACAAGGAGTGGTGTCTGTAGATGGTCAAGATTTATCAAGAGTAAAACTTCCTAGCTTTAGAAAGCATTTAGGAGTTGTATTGCAAGATGAATTTCTATTTGAAGGGACTATAAGAGACAATATAATGTTTCCTAGACCAGATGCCTCAGAAGAGCGATTACAAGAAGCAGTAAAAGCTGGTTATGTAAATGAATTTACAGACCGTTTTGAAGATGGACTTGATACCCTTATAGGTGAGCGAGGTGTAAAACTATCTGGTGGGCAGCGACAGCGTATTGCCATTGCTAGAGCAATACTTGCTGCTCCTAAAGTGATTATACTAGATGAGGCAACCTCAAATCTAGACACCGAAAGCGAAGCGCTTATTCAAAAGTCGTTATCACAACTTGTAAAGGATAGAACGACTATTGTTATTGCTCACAGGCTTAGTACTATAAAAAAGGCTGACCAAATCTTAGTGATAGAAGATGGGCGCATCGCAGAGCAGGGAACTCATGATGAACTTATAGATAAAGAAGGAAGGTATTTTGACTTATACACGTATCAAGCTAAGATTTAGTGATTTTTTAAATAGCTAGTAATTAAACGATTCACTATACTATGTTTACAGTCTAATTACTACGAGAAAACTACCTATTCTTAATCGTATGCATTTTTTTAAGCATATCAATGGAAGTGTACTCCAGTGCTTTTTGATCTGTGGCAGCCAACTTTACCAGTGGCGCTACTCCAGCTTTTTCTGCTTCTAGCCATCTTAAAATACACAAACACCATCCATCACCAGGTTTAAGTCCAGGAAAATTCCACTGAGGAATAGGGGTAGAGAGGTCATTTCCTTTTGACTTTGTATACGTGAGAAACTGCTCTGTCATAATAGCACAAACTACATGAGTTCCTTGATCTATTCCAGCAGTCCTACAGTATCCATCTCTAAAATACCCTGTCATAGGATCACTGCAACAACCTATCAATGATGAGCCTAATATATTTAATGCGGGTGTACTGTTGTCATTCATGATTTTGCTTATATTTTGTTAAGTAAAGGTCTTAAATCTTAATCTCTTGGTAAATTTCATGATAGAAATTAATATTTACTGTGAAATGAAGCCTTTACATATCTTAAAATCTTAATTTTAAATAAAAAACACATGGAATATTTATCGATTGTTTTAAAATGTATTGTTGGATTTAGCATTCTTAATGTTTGGCTATTGCGTAAAGGACAATCTTCACCTTGGAGAGGAGGGAATGCAAACTCTTTAAAAGAAGAATTTGCTCATTATGGATTATCAGAAACAGCGATGAATGCTGTAGGAACCATTAAGTGTTTACTTGCTGTAGGGCTTCTAGTTTCTATTTTTGTACCAGTTTTAGAATTTTATAGTGCTTTAGGTATTGCGGTGATGATGGTAGGAGCAATTGCAATGCACTTGAAAGTAGGGGATGCTTTAAAAAAGTCTTTTCCTGCATTTCTGTTTTTAGCACTTTCAGTATTGATTATTCTTATCTAAGGAAAATCAGATAATAAGCTAGATAAGCATTGAGTACAAAGAATACAAAGGATGGCAAAGCGGCTATAAATGTATCTTTTATCCTAAGGCGAACACCCCATCCTAATAACATTAGTAGTGAAATCCCCATCAGGGCTGCAATTTGTAACGGCTTGTAGAAGTATCCTATTAAGACCCCTAGTCCACCAATAATTTGTGCGACGCCTGTAATTTTTCGTTGTAGTTTAGATAGTCCAAAACGCTCAAATTCGGCGGTCATAAAATTGGAAGACAAACAACTCACACCGTAATAAAGGAATGAAAAGCCTATTAACCCTATAAGTACTGTATGTGCTATTGTCATTTAATAAAGATATACTAATTGTAAAGTTAACTTCCAGATAAACAAAAAGCGACCGTTTGGTCGCTTTTTATCATTTATTGTAAATGGTTACTTTATATACTGATCACTTTGCTCTTCAAGATTCTCTTTTGATTCTCCACCTTGACTATATAACATGTTTTCCTCGTCTTTAATTCTGTTTGTTGTGTTCTTGCTAGCGGCACTACGTCCAGGCACGTCTAGATCTTTTCCAGAAAAATCAACTTTTTCTACTCTATTAGTTAACGCAACATCATCTCCACCATCTTGACGAATATTGCTTTCGATATCTTGTCCTAATACTTTAAGATCTTCACTCGTAATATCAGAGTTGTATGATGTATCCTTTTGGTATTCCTTTAACTTGTTATTGGTATTTGCTTGTGCTTTCATATCTTTTGTTTTTTATAAAGTTAAGAAGATATCATAGTTATAAAATGGGCTTTAACCCATTGATAAGAAAAGGATAACAAATGGTGTTAAATACAAGTCATAGTGGGGTGTGTACATAATTACGCTTTCGCGAAAGCTAAAAAATCACATTATTTTTTGTATCTTTACAATTATTCACGAATACCTTATCAAAAGGTAGGTTACACAGTTCAAAAATCTTTTACAGACTTAATTGTTTTTAAACTGCGTAAACGTGAGCGTTACGGGATATTCTTGTAACGACTTCATTTAATACGAGAAAAGAGTTAATGGCTAGACCACAAGAAACCTTTGGTAAAAAAGAACGAGAAAAGAAAAGGCTTAAGAAAGCTGAAGATAAGCGCAAGAAAAAAGCAGCGCGAAAAGAAAGCGGAGAAAAAGCAAATGAGTTTGTATACGTAAACCACTTAGGACAATTAGTAGATACTCCACCAGATCCAGCTTTGAAGGAAGAGGTAGATGTAGAAGATATTGTTTTAGGGATTCCTAAGAAAGTTGAAGGCGATGAGCCAGATCCTATCAGAACTGGTTTTGTAGAATTTTTTGACTCTTCAAAAGGTTTTGGATTTATCAAAGATGCCGATACACCAGAAAAGTACTTTGTACACATTTCTGAAGTACGCGATGGTGAACTTAAAGAAGGCAATAAAGTGTCTTACGAAATAGAAAGAGGACAAAAAGGAATGAACGCAGTACGCGTGAGTAAAGTTGCTTAAAGCAACTCCTTTACCTCAATAACTTGTCTAGGCTCCAGACCCATTAGGGTTTGTGAGCCTATTCTTATTCTTACAAGTCTCAGTGTAGGGAATCCTACAGCACTCGTCATCTTACGTACTTGTCTAAATTTCCCCTCTGTAATAGTTACAGATATCCATGGTGTAGGACCATGACGAGCATCTCTTATTTTCTTAGAACGTTCTGGCAGCGTAGGAACCTCAATTAATCGTCTTACTTTACATGGTTTTGTTTGGTATTTCTTACCGTCAAAACCAATCTCGACTCCAGCGGCCATTTGTTCAATAGCGTCGTCCGTAATCATACCATCTACTTGAACATAATATTCCTTTTCAATACCTGATCGATTAATGGTATCTGAGAGTTTACCATCTGTTGTCATGAGTAGTAGTCCCTCAGATTTCTCGTCAAGACGCCCTATAGCCATTGTGCCTTCAGGAAAATCATATAACTCGCTCAAAAACTTCTTCTTTCTAGCCTGTCGCGCATCATTACTAAGCAGCTGACTAATAAAACCATAAGGTTTGAATAATTTGAAGTGAGTATGGCTCATATCTAATTAAAGGAAGAGTAAAGTAAATAAAGTTGGTTGTTAAGAAGCGTATTGTTTTTTACTACTCTTTAAATCTCCAAGCTAAAAACCTTGATTTCTTATTACCCTGAGACATATCTACCGTTCTATGCTCAGCATTAAGCTTTTCAAGTTGCTTTTTGATTTTAGGAAGGTGTTCGCTTTTTGAAACTAAAGTTGTAAACCAGCCCACTTGTGATTTAAAGTTTACACTTTCCTTTACCATGCGCTTAATAAATAGTGCTTCTCCACCATTACACCAAAGCTCATTAGATTGTCCAGCAAAGTTACGTTCAACTTCTTTGAGTTTAAGCCCTTTTGATTTCTCCTTAGTTGCTTTAAAAGCATCCTTTTCAGAGCTGTAGAAAGGAGGGTTACACATTGTAAAATCGTAATGCTCCCCAGGTAAAATAGCTCCTGTAAAGATATTAGCACGATCTTGTTGATAGGTAGCTGTTAAGAATCCTTTGAGATGCGTATTTTTCTCAAGGATTGTATTTGCATTTCTAATAGCCTTTGCATCGATATCAACTCCTTTCATTTTCCAATTAAAAACAGATCCTGCTAGAAGTGGGTATACAAAGTTTGCACCAGTACCTATATCAAGGCCGTGAGCATCTTCTTTTCCTATAAAATCATTCAGATAATGTAGATAATCTACGCGCCCTGGGATTGCTGGGCACAAATATCCTTCAGGAATTTCATACCAGTTTAGAGAATAATCGCTTAATAAAATAGCACGATTGAGTTCTAAAACCGCTTTAGGATTTGTAAAATCTATTGTTTGAATTCCGCGGTCTGTTTCTAGAACATAAGGAGCAAGCTCTTTATTTGCTTTTCTAAGCTGTTTAAAAAGATAAGGACCTATATTTTTATTATTTGGATGCATAGCTAGATAATTAGTAACGCCCTGATTATATGTTATCACGGCAGTTTATTAGCCACTTTATACCTAATTAATATATAAAGTGATTAACGGTGCAAAATTACCAATTATACTTTCCTTAGTAAGAGAAGCAAGCCTTTTTCTTTGGGTAGGAAAAAGTATCTGTTTACACTAACTTTCCTCTATATGCTAGTGAGATCATATTATGTGATAAAAGTAAGTTCTTGTCCTTCACGTAAGATGAGAGATAAGATATGACCAGTTTTCTTTGATCTGTTGTAAGATGCTTATATGCTGGCTTAGCAATCTGAGTATCCCACTTTGTACCTATTACATTATCTAGCGCAATGCGTAGATAGCAATGATTTTGAAAATTAAGATCTGGATAATGACTTACTAATAGTTCAGGTATTTCAAGGTAATAGGTTTTAAAATCTAAGGCTGTGTCCATAATTAAGCAGAAATAGCAAGTGATACAATATGCGGATTTTTATGTCTACGTAAATAACTTCTCAATATAATGTCTGTATGATACGTACTTTTTTTAGGTAATAAATGTGAGGCTACTTCATCAAAATGACTCACTTGCTCTGTCTCAGGTACAAAGCCAAAACCTTTATAAACACCTTTGTCTATGTATATGAACGCTGTTTCATCTTCGGTGCGACCGTCTTCCTTTATAATGTAACTCTCATTTTCTGCATCAAAGGATTGCAATGCCTCACGAACGCGGAGATTATAATCAGACACAGATTCATTATCACTACAGATACCTTTACAATTTTTTAAACTGTAATGTGAGCACTCATCAAAGGTTGCTTGAAGTCCGCAAAAACGTGGGCATAATTCATGCATCTCACAAAGCTCCATGAGCCGCTCTGTGGCTTTGGCTCTAGTAAATACTTTTTGAGTAGCTGTGTGTCTATATTTTGTCTTGGCTACCGCGAGCTGTATGATACCTTTTCTATTCTCATAAGATATAATAGAGTAGGTGCTTGTGGGTATTTTTTGAGCTCTATTGAACTTTGGGAAATATTGCTGGATATATTCAGATTCTAGTAATAGTGCGCAAAGTTCATTTCCAGTAACTTCATAATCTATTTGATAAGTTTCTTGACCTAATAAATATTCCTTATTCTTTTTATCGTAAAAATGCGAGAGGACTCTCTTTTTTATATTAATTGCCTTGCCCACATAAATCACTTTACCCGCACGATCTTTAAACAAGTAAATGCCAGCTGTTTCTGGTAATTCTTGAATAATGCGTGATGGTAAATGTGGTGGGAGCGTGGCTTCTTTAGAACGAACATTAAGAAAGGAACTCATTACTTTACCATCTTCATCGAGGGTAAGCAATCTTTTAAAGAGAATTACAGTAGCATCTGTATCTCCTTCAGCTCTGTGGCGATTATTAAGAGGAATTCCTATAGAGGCGCAAAGATTACCCAACGAGTAGCTGAATAGACTAGGTATAAGCTTTCGCGAAAGCCTAACCGTACAAAGTTTCTTTCGAGTAAATGAGTGACCGAGTCGCTTGAACTCGCTACGTAACACGTTGAAATCAAAAGTGACATTATGTGCTACAAATATGGCCCCTGAGGATATCTCAATAATTCGATCTGCGATATCATTAAACAGTGGTGCATCTGCCACCATGGCGTCATCTATACCCGTAAGATTGGTAATAAATGGCGGAATGTATTGTTCAGGATTTACTAGTGAAGTAAATTTATCTACTACCTCACCATCTTTAAGGCGTACCGCACATATTTCTGTAATGCGATTGCCATTAATTCCTTTTCCCGTAGTTTCTACGTCTATAACACAATGATATGTAGGCTCTGTCTCATTCATAAATGAGTTACAAAGTTACTCTTTATTTTGAGATATTAGGAATAATTCCTAAAAAATGGAAAATATTGTGAATGCTATTTAGAAAAAGTGAATCCTATTGGTAAGAAATTAGTGTTTGATCTCGTCAAGTGCCTTTTTAAACTCTTCCCAGCTCACACTATCATTACCATCCTTACTATATCCGTCAATTAAAGCAGAGGCAACCATAGACCTTATAAAACCACTTATTTCTGCTTTTTTTAATAGTTCTTTGATTTCATCTTTTGATAAAGTACCATTACCATCTTCGTCAAAAAAAGCAAAAGCCTGCTCCGGACTATCAAATTCTTGTGTAATTAAGATTTGAAGTTTCTTGAGAATCATATCTTTAGTAGCCATACAAATTTTCTTTTATAATGATGTGAGTAAGGTTTTATACTCGCTTTAAGAGATAAAAGTACAACTTCACTTACTTGCATCAAAAAGATAGTTGGTTATGATGTCAATTTTTCACGAAAGTGAAAACCTTATGATAATGAAAACATTGTTTTAACAACGCATTAACCGCAATGGGCGAGAGCATGGACTAATTTTGCAAAAAAAAAGTCGCATGGAAAATTATAAAGAACTCTTAAGCCCGTTAAACACTGAGCATTTTAAATTAAAAAATAAGGTGGTAATGGCGCCTCTTACGAGGTCTAGATCTACTGCGGAACATATCCCGACAGATATAATGATTCAATATTATGGTGAGCGTGCCGGTGCAGGACTTATAATAACAGAAGGAACATCGCCGTCACTTAATGGTGTGGGATATCCTCGTATACCGGGTATTTATAGTCGTGAGCAAGTAAAGGCTTGGACGCCAGTTGCTACTGCTGTACAAAAAAATGGTGGAAAAATATTTATGCAACTTATGCATTCTGGTCGTATATCACATCCAGATAACATGTCTGATGATGCGATAGTATTTGCGCCGTCTGCTATTAGACCAGAAGAAACGAAGATGTATGTAGATGGAAAAGGTGAATTACCTATTCCAGAACCTACAGCGATGAGCGTTGAGGATATAGAGCATACCATAGAGGAGTACGTAATTGCGGCCAAAAATGCTATTGAAGCTGGTTTTGACGGGGTAGAAGTTCATAGCGCAAATGGTTATTTATTAGATCAGTTTTTAAATACTGGAACAAATAAGAGAGATGATAACTACGGTGGTTCTGTAGAGAATAGATGTCGCTTTACACTTGAGGTTACAGAACGAGTTGTAGCAGCATTAGGTAAGGAAAAGGTTGGAATCCGTCTATCGCCTAATGGAGAAATGAATGATTTAGGACCTTTTGATAGCCAGAAAGAGACATTTGATTACCTATCTGCAAAATTAGAAGAGATTGCACCAGTTTATATACATCTCGTAAACCATGAATCTATGGGAGCACCAGGCTTACCAGCAGATATTAAGAAGAATATACGTGACCGTTTTAGTGGTTTACTTATTCTTAGTGGTGGTTATGATGCTGCCAAAGCAAATGAAGATTTGATAGATAAGAAAGGAGATTTAGTCGCTTTTGGACGTAATTTTATAGCAAATCCAGATTTAGTAAAACGTTTTGAAGAAAATGCTTCTCTCAATGAGCCTAATCCAGATACGTTTTATACCCCTGGAAAAGAAGGTTACATTGATTACCCAACGCTCGAAGAGCAAAAAGATAACGCATAATTTTTAAACCCTTGCAAAAGGGTTTTTTTATGGAAAAAACAGATAATTATATGACGGCAGACCAAGGAAGGCGTTCTTTTAAAATAAAGGATGTGCCTCGCCTTATGGTTGACACCTACAAAAAATGGATGGCATCAGACCCATTTAAGTTAAGTGCTATCGTTGCCTATTATGCCATCTTATCACTGCCTGCACTTGTTGTTATTATTTTAAACATTGTAGGAGCTGTGTGGGGTAGAGATATCGTTCAAGGAGAACTACTTGCTGAAATTACTAAAGTCTTAGGACAAGAAACAGCAGAGTCCATACGACTCATGATGGTAGACCGAGGAGATGAAGAAACAGGTTTTTTTACAGCTATAGTGGGTATTTTAGTACTATTATACGGTGCAACGGGTGTGTTTTTTCAATTACAGCAGGCGCTAGACACGATATGGGGAGTTAATCTCAATGAGCAAGATGGGATTCTTAATATTATAAAAAGTAGGGCGAAGGGATTTGGATTTATTTTAATTATTGGGTTCTTACTTCTCATCAGTTTTATAGCGACTTCACTACTTAGTGCATTTTCAAATAGACTAGCAGAATTTTTACCAGCCTCTTTAATAAAGTTTATTTTTGTAATAGATATTGCAGTCTCATTTATGGTGATATATACGCTATTTGCTGCATTATTTAAGTTCTTACCCAGCGTTTATGTGCGCTGGAAAGCAGTACGAGTAGGCGCCGGTCTTACAACCATCTTATTTATATTAGGAGAAGTTGCGATGGCATACTACTTTAATACTATGGAGCCTGGTTCTACATATGGAGCAGCAGGATCTATAATCCTCATCATGCTCTGGGTTTCTTATAGCAGCCTGATTTTATTCTTTGGAGCAAATTTTACGAGAGTATATGCAGACGCCTATTATAATGAAGCGCGCCAGTTAAAGACAGGAATAGGTTTCAGAAGATTTCAACATTTTAAAAAGAAAGAAGAATAGTTACGCTTTCGCGAAAACTACCAATTAATAATAAACTAAATAACCAAATATGACAGAAGTAAAAGCATATGGCGCTCAAGATAAAGATGCCAACTTAAAAGAAATGACAATAAAACGTCGTGATACACTTGCTACAGATGTAAAAATTAAAATTACATACTGTGGAGTTTGTCACAGTGATATACATACGGTAAGAAGTGATTGGGGACCAGCAATGTACCCAGTAGTTCCAGGACATGAAATTGTAGGAGAAGTAATAGAAGTAGGGTCTGATGTCACAGGATTTAAAAAAGGAGACGTAGTAGGAGTAGGGTGTCTAGTAGATTCTTGTCAAGAATGTTCATCATGTAAAAGTGACCTTGAGCAATTCTGTAAAGAAGGAGCGACATGGACTTACAATAGTAAAGACAAGCATACAGATGGGCACACCTTTGGAGGGTATTCTCAAGAAGTAACTGTAGATCAAAATTTTGTACTTAATATACCTAGTAATTTAGATATTAAAGCCGTTGCACCTTTGTTATGTGCAGGTATTACTACATTCTCACCGTTGCACCACTGGGGTATCAAGGAAGGAATGAAAGTAGGAATTGTAGGTCTAGGTGGTCTTGGTCATATGGGAATTAAGTTTTCTCATGCAATGGGAGCAGAGACAGTAATGATTACTACTTCAAAAGGAAAGGCAGATGATGCAAAACGCCTAGGCGCAGATAGCGTTCTAATCTCTAAGGATGAAGATGCTATGACAGAGCAACATGGAACTTTTGATTTTATATTAAATACAGTACCTGTAAGTCACGACATCAATCCATATTTAGCATTGTTAGGCGTAGATGGAACTATGTGTATGGTAGGAGCGATAGAGCCGTTACCAGATGTACATGGTGGTAATCTTATTATGGGACGTAAAAGTGTTGCAGGTTCTCTTATAGGAGGAATTAAAGAGACTCAGGAGATGCTCGATTTCTGTGGTAAGCACAACATTGTAAGCGATATAGAAATGATTGATATGAAAAATATTAATGAAGCTTATGAGCGTGTACAAAATAACGATGTAAAATATCGTTTTGTAATTGATATGGATACACTATAATAGATGTCTTATTTATTAAAAAGTTGTAAAAAGCGAGCTATAATGGCTCGCTTTTTATGTTTTTAACGTCTTTTACTTCATTTTTAACGATTACTTAGCGGTCATTCTTTAGTGTCCTTGTGATATTTGTAAAAAAAAGAATTATTATGTTTTTCAACAAAACGATACTGTTAGGAGGGTGCATTGCTGCATTCGTTACGCTATCATCTTGTGATCATAAACAACGAGGTCAAGAAATACGCGAGGAAGCACAACGCGAGATTCTCCAAAAGAAACTTTCAGAAAAAGCTCTTAAAGAACAGATCATCATTGAAGATAATAAGGTTCATGGCTTAGTTTCTAAAATTAACAATACCGAGGAGCTTTCAGAATTTGAATCACAAATTAAGGAACTAGAAATAGATGAATGTTTAGTAAATCAAGGATCTTTTACTGTGTTTGCCCCAAATAATGAGGCATTTGACAATAAAAATTTAAGTGTTTTAAATAAGAAATCTAGTGATTATAATAAGGTTGAGGCAAAAAGCGCACTTAAGTATCACGTAGTTCAAAATAAGTGGACTACAGAAAAACTTGAATCAGAAATTAAAAAAAGTGGAGGCTCATTAGAGTTGACTACCCAGAATGGAGCTAGCATCCATGCGACATTAAATAAAACAAACATCATCCTTAATGATGAAAGTGGTCATACTGCTAGAATACTCACTTCAGATATGAGTGCCTCAAATGGCTCTTTATATATTATAGATAGCATTTTAATGGCTGACTAGCTTACCAATTACTCCTTTACTTATCTCCATCTCATAGATCATTTCGTTCTGTATTTAGTTAGTGGTTACTATTTATGTTGCATACGAAATTTACATTCTGCAGCTCAAAAAACTTCTAAAAACTCTTGCTTGGGTATGGTTCTAGCACGCTTTCGCGAAAGCGTAACACACAACAATGTTAAAATTTTAATAGTAGGTTGATACTATTTAACAGAAGATTACGTCGTCAAATTATGTTAAAAGCGATTATCGGCGTTAATTTGTTAAAGCTTATCAAATCCTCTATTTTCATTGTCAGAAGAACAACAGTCTATCCCAAAAAAGCCTAAGAGAAAGTATCGATGGCTTCGCATTATTGGTCGAATCTTACTGATCATATTTCTTATATTATTCTTACTTGTTCTATTCATACGCAGTGAGTGGGGACAGAATATTATAGTTTCTAAAGCAGTTACCTATTTATCTGAGAAGACAAATACCAAATTTGAACTAGAAAGGGTGTTTATCACCTTTGATGGTGATATTGCAGTTGAAGGACTTTATGTGGAAGATAAGAAGGGTGATACACTGGTTTACAGCAGATCATTAGAGGCAAATATCCCGTTTCTTCCCATAATACAAGGTTCTGGAATAGGAATTGAAGATGCACAGTGGGAAGGCGTTCGTGCAAACATCATAAGAAAAGATAGTATCTCTGGGTTTAACTTTGACTTTATTACAAAAGCATTTGCTAGCCCATCAACTGCAGTGGTAGATACCACTACGACAAAGCCTCTTGATATAATTATAGGAGATCTTTCCTTAAAGGATTTTGACATCACTTACAATGATGCCGTAACTGGAATTACAAGCAGTTACGTATTTGATGTTCTTGAAGTAGAGGTGGATATTGTAGACCTGAAAGCAATGAAGTTTACTGCTACTAGCGGCTTGTTAACAAATGGACGCTTTAATATTTACCAAGTTCCAATACCTGCAGATCCAAATGCAGAAGAAATTCCGTTACCATTTTTAGCATTTGATGAATTAACCCTTAACAACGTTAGCGGTAATTATACTGGTACAGAGGCAGGAATCGATTTTGACTTCGATTTCAAACAACTATATGCCGAGATTCCTAAAGCAGATTTTAATACGTTTACCATTGATGTAAATACAATCAATATTGCAGATAGCAAGTTGGGTATTCATATGACAACTATCGTACCTGCAACAAATAATGAAACGGTAGCGAGTTCCATTTTTCCGGCTTACACTATTCAAATAAACGAAGCGCTAATAAAAAATACAGATATTGCCTATACAGTAGATGGAGCAACTCCTTCTAAAGGTGTATTCAATCCCAATGCTGTTATTCTTGAAGATATCGCCTTTGACGCATCAAATACATTTCTAAAAGATTTTAAAGCGGGTAGTACTATCGCTCATCTTTCGGGTTATGAATTTAGTGGTATTCATCTTAAATCTTTGGCAACAGATTTTATTGTTTCTGAGCAAAATCTAGCTATTAATGATTTAAAGCTTCAGTTAAATAATAGTGCTTTAGATGGTAATATATCAATGAATTACCCTTCATTTGAATCATTAACATCGCAACCTGAAAAGGTAACTCTTAATGTTTTAATACCAAGCGTTAAATTTAATGTTAAGGATGCTTATCGATTCCAGAAAGATTTAGCAAACAATCAATATGCAAGCGCATTAAGCAAGCAATTAATAACTGGATCTGTAAATGCATCAGGATCGTTGGCTTCACTTGATGTTCCATCATTTCGTATGAATTGGGGTAAAGAATCAGCGATTTCGGCAAGTGGTTCTCTTAGTAATCTTAATGATGTAGATAAGCTCTACATGAACTTACCAAAAATACAAGCACAAACAAGCAAGAGGGATATTTCAAAGTTTGTAAGTACAGACTCGCTTTCAATTAATTTACCTGAGAAGTTGAAACTAGTAGGGAATGCAAAAGGTAGTATTGAGGATATTATAGCGAACGCAACAATAACTACAAGCCAAGGTGCAGCAACCATAGCTGGTAGATTTAAAAATAGTAACACAATTGCATTTGAGGCAGATCTTGCTGTGCAGGAATATGCGATGGGAGAATTATTGGGTAATGACCAATTAGGAGCACTCACCTTATCTGTTAAAACTAGTGGATCAGGAAGCACCATAAATACACTCGATGCTAGTATAGATGCTACTGTAAATACTTTCCAATATAATAAGTATGCTATTAAGGGCCTTAACCTTAAAGGTCAAGTCACAAATGGTAAAGGGGCATTTAAATCTACTTATAAAGATGAAAATCTTAATATGACGTTAGACGGCTTAGTAGTGTTAGATTCTATAGCTCCTGAAGCCTCAATAGATCTTGACATTATAGGAGCAGATCTTCAAGCGCTTGGTCTCATGCAAAGAGATGTGCGCACAGGTTTTAAACTAAAAGGAAATTTTAAGGGCAATGCAACGAGTTATGACGTAGCTGCTACGATGGATGATGGTATTGTTGTTTATGATGATCGCTCATATCTCATTGGGAACCTAGATGGTACTGCGCGAGTTCGCCCAGATAGTACCTCAGTTACTTTCGATAATAAAATCATGAATCTTGATTTAAAATCAAATGCAGATCCAGCACGCATAACAACAGCACTTCAAGATCACATTTATAGCTATTTCTATAGAGATGTGGCTGTTGCAGATACACTGATGAATCCTGTAAATCTTATTCTTAAAGGAAAAATTAGACAGTCGCCTTTGCTTAATGAAGTGTTTTTAGTAAACATGAAAGATCTTGACACGGTCTCCATTGATCTAGACTTTGCACAAGCAAAGCGTTTATTAAATACTTCTATTAAAGCACCACATATTAATTATGGAGGTAACGAGATTGATAGTCTTGCTTTTGTAATGAATACAGATAAGGATGATTTTAATTTTAATCTAGGCTTTAAAGGAATAACAGCTGGTCCACTTGCAATTCAGCGTACAGAGATAAGCGGTAATCAGACCAATAATGAGCTAGCATTAGATTTTCTTGCCTATGCCGGAGGAGAGAAGCTTATACAAGTTCAATCTGAAATTACTGGAAGTAGACATAATCTCCGTTTTCGTGTATTGAGAGATAGTTTGATTTTTAATAAAAAACAATGGGGAATCCCAGTTACTAATGAAGTCCTCATCACAGATAAAAAATTATCCTTTAATGATTTTCGCTTTAAGCGAAATACCCAATCGGTGGAGATTACAGATAAATTGCCTACCATTGAGAAAGACCATATTGCAATAGACTTTAGGAATTTTAAGATTAGCGAATTCTTAGCTTACTTAAATCCAAATGAACAACTAGCTACTGGAAATCTTAACGGCGATTTGGTGTTAGAAGAGCCTTTTGGAGATTTAGGTTTCTTGGCAGACTTATATGTGCAAGAGCTTGGTTTATTGGGAGAGAATCTAGGTACAGCGGAGCTTACAGGTAGATCACTTAATGGAGATAGTTATGACTTTAACTTAGGCGTGCAGGGTGGAAGTGTAGACCTCGATTTGACTGGTGATTATGTAGCAGATGTAGATGGTGCATTAATTAACATGGATCTCGATATTAACGAGATTAAAATGGAAGCTATAGATGGCTTTACACTTGGAGAGCTTAAAGATGGCTCAGGAAGTCTTGAGGGTAATTTTAAATTAAATGGGGCACTTGCAAGCTTAGAATATCAAGGATTTTTGAGGTTTAAGAATGCTGGATTTATAGTGTCAAAGCTTAATGCTCCTTTTTCTTTAAAGAACGAAACAATCTCCTTAGATAACGATGGAATCTCAATGTCTAATTTTACTGTATTAGATGAAAAACAAAACACACTTGTAGTTTCTGGGCTTATTGGCACAGAGAGTTTTATTAATCCAACTTTTGATTTAACAATCAACGCAAAAGATTTTCAAGCTTTAAATGCTAAGCCAGAAGATAATGACTTCATTTATGGTACGGCTGTGTTTGATGCAAAAGCGAGTATCAAGGGAGATTTGCAAATACCTATCGTAACAGTGGACGCGACAGTAGGAGGTGCTACAGATGTTACTTATGTGATGCCTACAGCGGCAGCAAACATAGAATCTAGTGACGGAATTGTAGTTTTTGTAAATCGTGAAAATCCAGATGCTATACTTACAAGAACAGAAGAGGAGACTGGAACAATTACAGGTTTCGATTTCAAAGGACTTTTTAAGGTAAATAAAGAAGCGCAAGTAACCATACTCATTGATAAGGAAACGGGCGATAACCTTAAAGTACAAGGGGAAGGAGATTTTAATTTTACATTACAACCTAATGGTAGAATGACGCTCACAGGTGTGTATGATGTGACTGGTGGACAGTATGAAATGAACCTATACAATCTAGTGAATCGCACATTCAAATTAGATCCCGGGAGTAGGGTGAGCTGGTCTGGTGATCCTTTTGATGCAAAACTCGATGTACGTGCTGTATATGAAGTTGAGGCTTCTGCATCACCTTTAATGGCAAGTGCAAATGCAGGAGCAGATCCTGCTCAAAGTAGTAAATACAGACAGCAGCTACCATTCTTAGTATATTTAAATATAGATGGCGAACTACTGAGTCCAAAAATCAATTTTGCACTTGATTTGCCAGAAGACGAGCAAGGCGCCATAGGTGGTCAAGTTTATAGCCGTGTGCAGCAAGTAAACCAGCAAGAAGGAGAGCTCAACCGTCAGGTGTTCTCATTGCTGGTATTAAATAGATTTTATCCAGATTCCAATTCTGATGGAAGTCGTGGTGGTTTTGCAAGTATTGCAAGAGATAACTTGAATGACGCTCTATCGGATCAGCTTAATATTTTTTCAGATAAGTTGTTGGGAAAAACAGGGTTTCAACTTGATTTCGGATTAGATAGTTTTACAGATTATCAAGGAACCACACCACAAGAGCGTACACAGCTAGATATTGCAGCACAACGCAAGTTCTTTGGTGATAAGCTTACAGTACGCGTAGGTAGTAGTGTCGATGTAGCAGGAGAGAGTGCTTCTGGCGAGAGTAATCCGCTTATTGGGAATGTGAGTCTTGAATATGAGCTTACAGAGGATGGTCAATACCGTCTTAAAGGTTTTCGCCGTAGTGAGTTTGAGAATGTAATAGATGGACAAACGATTGTAAGCGGTATATCGCTTATATTCCAGCAAGAGTTCAATAAATTTAGTCAGCTGTGGGATGCTATTTTAAGAAAGAAACAGCAGCAGCTTGTAGAAGAGGAAAAAGCTAAGAAAGAAGCGACTCCGCCTGAGGAAACTATTGAAAACAATAAAAACAACTAGCACGTGCAATACCGATTATCTACATATTTTTTAGCTCTAGTTTTGATTGCTTTATGTGCATCTTGTAGTGTTGAAAAGTACATTCCAGAGGGAGAACGTTTATATACTGGCGCTGAAATTGTCATAACGCCAGATAGCACCATCACAAATCAAAGTTCGCTACAAATAGAGCTTGAAGGTGTGCTGCGACCTACACCTAATTCTAAAATCTTAGGCGGTTATCCTTATTTAAGTGTTTATTACAAAGCACAGCGTGAAAAACCAGGAGTAATCAATAAATGGCTTAATAAAAAGATAGGAGAGGAGCCTGTTTATCAATCTGATGTAGAGGAATTTGAAGTAGAATCATTACTACGTAACAGACTAGAAAACCGCGGATTTTTCTATAGTACGGTGAGTTCTCGCTTTCGCGAAAGCGAGACAAAAAAAAGAGCCTCCATCACCTATGATTTGAAAATCCCTACACCATACCGAATGGAGACGTATCAACTTGATACATTATCACCGCCTATTTATAGAGAGATGATAAGCACGGTGGCTTCCTCACCGCTTGAAAAAGGCATGAGATATGACTTGTCTAATCTTAAACTTGAGCGCGATCGCATTGATTATCTCCTTAAAAGAAAAGGATATTACAACTTCAATCCTTCATTTTTAATATTTGAGATAGATACCAATCAATACAGCAATAAGCGTTTTGATATGTTCTTGAAGATTAAGAAGGATGTTCCTAATAAGGTCATTGTTCCTTACAAGATAAGCAAGGTAAATGTATATCCTAATTATGCCCTAAAGGACTCTTTGCAGTCTGATGTGGTTCGTTATGACAGTTTAAATTTTATTCAAGAGGAGCTTTATTTTAAACCTAAATACCTTGCGCCATTTGTGCAACTTGAAGAAGGGCAATTGTATCATCCAGATGTCTCCCGTAACACCGCGCGACGCCTGTCTACCATAGGAGCCTATAAATTTGTAAATATCCAGTATGACGAGATTGATAGCTTGTGCACAGATAGCTTGGGTATTCTTGAGGCAAATATTTATTTGTCGCCATTAAATAAAAGAGCCATACGAGCAGAAGTGCAAGCAGTGACTAAATCCAACAACTTTGCTGGACCAGGACTAGCATTAACTTATAGCAATAGAAATCTTTTTAACGGTGGAGAGATTCTTAATATCACAGGATCTGCAGGATACGAAGTACAACTAGGAGGAGGTGAGTCATTAAGTAGTATAGAGTTAGGTCTGGCTAGCGAACTCGTATTTCCAAGAGTGATATTTCCTATTGATATTTCAACAGATTTTTTTGAGTATAATATTCCAAAAACGGTTGCAGCACTCGGTGTGGATTATTTGAGCCGTTCTAAATTATACACCTTATTATCTGGTAATGCTGGGTTTGGCTATGTGTGGGATGCAAATAAATATGTTACACACCGAATAAATCCTATTTCTGTGAGTTATACGAGACTCTCTAATACCACGACAGAATTTGAAGATATACTCACTGAAAATCCCTTATTGAGACAGAGTTTTGATCAGCAGTTTATTGCAGGACTCAATTACAGTTTTACCTATAATGGGATGGTAGACGCGCAAAAAACACATCAAATCTTTTTCAATTCTAATTTTGAACTTGCAGGTAACGCCGTTAGTTTGCTAGGTAAAGATGATGCAGACACACAAAACAAGACATTCATAGGACTGGAATATGCGCAGTTTGCAAAGCTAGATGTAGATTTTAGGTATCATTTTAATATGGCAAATGAGCAGAAAATCGCGACGAGACTCTTTGCAGGATATGGGTATGCGTACGGCAACTCAGAGATATTACCATTTGTAAAGCAATACTATTCTGGTGGGCCATATAGTGTGCGCGCCTTTAGAATACGCTCTCTGGGGCCTGGAACATCCTCTGGAAATCAATCTAGCGGAAACTTCTTTGATCAAATAGGAAATATAAGGCTAGAAGCAAATGCAGAGTACCGTTTTCCAATTTTCAGTTATCTCAAAGGAGCCTTTTTTGTAGATGCTGGAAACATATGGAATAGCACAGAAAATGAAGATCTTGAAGGTAAAGATAAGTTCACCTCAGATTTTATCAATGAATTAGGAATAGGCGGTGGCTTTGGGCTTAGAGTAGATGTTCAGGGCTTTGTGATTCGTTTTGATCTCGCAGTTCCTTTTCACGATCCATCATTACCGGAGGGCGAGCGATGGGATTTCAAATTTGACGAACCTATTTTCAACTTTGCTATTGGATATCCGTTCTAAAACAATCTCGCTTTCGCGAAAATGTGAAACAAACTCTTATTAGAAAGAAATCACGTCACAGCCAGGGGATTTTTATAGTACAAGAATTATCAAACCAACAGACCAAACAATACATACTTACCTTATTTTTGAGTTATGAATCAAACTGACCAGAAGATTTACATCATAGGCGCTGGAATAAGCGGCCTTGTTGCAGCTATTAACTTAGAGAAAAAAGGCTACGCACCCATAATTATTGAAGCTACCGATAGAATAGGAGGACGTGTAAAAACTGATATTGTGAAAGGATACCAGCTAGATCATGGTTTTCAAGTGCTACTAGAAAGCTACCCAAAAGCCAAAGAGTATCTTGATTACAAAAAACTTGAATTACAGTCCTTTTTACCTGGAGCTACTATTTATAAAAATAGAAACTCGCAAACTATCGGAGATCCTACACGTAGTCTTAAAATGCTTATCCCGACTATGAGCTCATCTATAGGTACACTAGGGGATAAGTTTAAGATCTTAAAGCTTAATAAAAGTCTTAAAAAGAAATCACTGGAGGATATTTTTGAGGAGGAAGAAACAACCTCTTTAAAGTATTTGCAAGATAAAGGCTTTAGCAAAGCAATGATAACAGATTTCTTTAAGCCGTTCTTTAGTGGGATATTTTTAGAATCTTCACTAGAAACATCTAGTAGGATGTTTGAATTCGTTTACAAGATGTTTGGTACTGGTATGGCAACACTGCCAAAAGCTGGAATAGGAGCAATACCAAAACAATTACAAGAACAGCTAGCTAATACTCTGATTAGACTAGACACCGCCGTTAAGGAAGTCTCAGGACAAACAATCACATTAGAAAATGGCGAGGTGCTAGAGAGTGACTACATCATCATTGCAACAGAGGCAAGTCATATAGTTCCCAACCTGAGAGGTCAAGAGACTCCTTGGAAATCATGTGTAAACTTATACTTTGAAGCAGATGCTCCCAAAGACCGTAAACCACTCATTGGTCTTGTGGCAGATGAGAATACAAGAATTAATAACATATTCTACCACGACACCCTACAAACAGCTACAAGTGGCGCAAAGAGTTTATTATCCGTTACCGTAGTAGATGATAGCAATCTGAGCATAGAAGCACTTAGCGCTATGGTATCGTCAGAGCTTAGTACATATTGCGGTATAAAAGGAGCTACTTTTCTCAAATCATATGAAATAAGAAAAGCATTACCTGAGCTTAGCAATCTCCGTAACAATTGCGCGCCATCAGAAACGCAGCTTACTAATAACATTTTTCTCGCTGGAGATCATTTATTAAATGGTTCGTTAAATGCAGCAATGGTTTCTGGGGAGAGGGCAGCAGAAGGTGTAATCGAAAAAATAGAAGGTCTTCTAAAGTAATTTTAGGAACCTAAATTAATACCTGAAAGAGGCGATGATTTTATAATCATCGCCTCTTTTTTGTGCGATACATTCTGGATTTAGAACTACTAAGTTTCGGAATATTCTTAAGCAGAATAGAGAGCAAAGTGGACTTAATTTTTGAAACATTCTGCACTCTAATCAACACTTGTTTAAGACTTTTGTTTAGCAAATCAATGGTAAATGAATCATCAGTAATTACTAACTATAGATGTTGTCTATATAGAGTTTAAAATAACATCAAAAGCATAAAAATCAGTTAGTTGCATAGTATTTGTAAAGTTATTGTTTAATTATAAAGAATAGCTATTTAAGATTGGCATCAGAGATTTTAAGTTAATTTATGATGATAACTGCATAGTGGAAAGAGTAGTCATTTTGAGGATTTTGATTGCTGTATTATCTTAATTTTTAGACAAGACTAAAAGTGTAAATTCATGATATGTGTGAGATTTTTGTGTTGCCATTTTAAGCTTTCGCGAAAGCGTAATTGTTATCATTTACAATCTTTACCGACTCATTCTTTTTTGATGTTTTACTCAAACTCAACGAGCTTATTAATATCTTTAGAGTGTAAAAAATTACTATGACTGGAGCTATCCCAAAACAACATTACGACCTCATTTGTGTAGGCGGAGGAATTATGAGTGCAAATCTGGCGTTACTGGCCAAGATGCTAAAACCAGAGTTGAGCATCTTAATTCTGGAACGACTTGGAGATGTAGCTCAAGAGAGTTCGGCTGCTTGGAATAATGCAGGAACGGGTCATTCTGCTCTTTGCGAACTCAATTATTGTCCAGAGGAAAGTGATGGTTCTGTTTCTATTGATAAGGCAATCAAAATCTGTGAACAGTTTGAAATCACAAAGCAATTCTGGGCGCATCTCGTAGAAGAAGGTCTAATAGGGGATCCTCAGGCATTTTTAAAGCCCATTCCACATCATAGTTGGGTGACTGGAGAAAAGAACGCAGATTATCTAGAGAAGCGTTATGAGGCGTTTAAAGATCACTTTATGTTTGATACTATAGAGTTTACTCGCAATGTGTCAAAAATGAAGGAGTGGTTTCCGCTTATCATGAGAGAGCGCACAGAGGATGAGGTAATGGCAGGATCGCGCATAGATCGAGGGACAGAAGTTAACTTTGGCGTTCTTACAAAGCGATTATATGAGATTCTAGAAACAGAATTTGATACTCCTGTTCATTTCCATAAAGAAGTAAAGGATCTCGATCCGCTTGAAAATGGGAATTGGACGGCAATTACAAAAGATTTAAAAACAGGAACTAAGCAATCTATAGAGGCAGATCATATATTTATAGGTGCAGGTGGTGGTGCTTTGCTATTGCTAGAAACTGTTGAAATAGAAGAGAAAGATGGTTTTGGAGGTTTCCCTGTAAGTGGAGAATGGCTTGTTTGTAAAAACAAGGAAATCATAGATCAGCATTATGCAAAAGTATATAGCAAGGCAGGCGAGGGCGCACCACCTATGAGCATGCCGCATCTAGATACTAGATATGTAGATGGAGAGCGACAATTAATGTTTGGTCCTTTTGCTGGTTTTAGTCCTAAATTTTTGAAGGAAGGATCTAATTTTGACCTGCTTGATAGTGTTACTTTTAAAAATATACCTTCTATGCTAGGTGCCTTCTGGCACAATCTAGATTTGACTAAATACTTGATAGGTCAGATTACAATGACTTTTGATGATCGTATGAAGGACTTACGCACCTTTATAAAAGATGCAAAAAATGAAGATTGGCGCATAGAAGTAGCTGGACAGCGCGTACAGACTATAAAACGAGATGAATTTGCAGGAGGGAAGCTTGAATTTGGGACTCAAATCGTAAGCGGATCTGATGGGAAAATTACTTGTTTACTTGGTGCATCGCCAGGAGCGTCTACAGCGCCTAGAATTATGCTAGACGTACTGGAGAAAGCCTTCCCAGAGATTATGGAAACTGCTGAGGGCAAACAACGTTTGAGTGAGATTGTACCTAGCTTTAAGCAGGAAATAACAAAAGAGCATTTTAACCGTGAGTTGAAACGAACGTCTGGTTTACTAAATTTAGACTAGTTGCAAGAAGAGCATATACATAAAATAGGGTTAGGAGGCGGTTGTCACTGTTGCACAGAGGCGGTTTTCCAATCATTGCGTGGTGTTCTGACTGTAGCGCAAGGATATATTGCTTCACATGGAATACACGCATCCTTTTCTGAGGCTGTAATTGTGCATTATGATAGGAGCGTTATACCTCTGGAGGTATTAATTGAAATTCACCTTCTCACGCATAAGAGTACAAAGATGCACAGCATGCGAGATACATATCGATCTGCGGTGTATGTTTATAATGAGGAGGATAATGCTTTCGCGAAAGCGGTATTAAAAACATTACAAAAAAGCAGCGAAGAGAAAATAATTACTGCCGTAATGCCTTTTAAAGACTTTAATCCTTCAAGAGAAGAGATTACAAATTACTATAAGAAAAACCCAAATAAACCCTTCTGTGAGCGTTACATATCGCCTAAGCTGGGGGAACTTAAGAATACGTTTGCTCACAGAATGGTCGATTTTTAATGGTGCGAGTGCACGTCTATTGTGATAGGTTTCATCTTTATCACTCCTGTGCGGTGCAATACTTTCATAATTACATAAGTAACATCAATCTCATACCAGTGTATACCGCCAAAGTTAGGTCTAGCCGCAAATTTGTGGTGGTTATTGTGATATGCTTCTCCCATCATTAGAAAGTCAAAGCGAAATAAATTTTTAGAAGTGTCCTTAGTCTTGAAGTTTGTGTACCCTAGAATGTGACCAAACCAGTTGATAATAACTCCATGTATAGGAGCCATTGCAAAGGCAACAGGTAATAATAACCATTGCCACCACGCTGTTGCAAATACGGCAAAGAAAGCGATATATAAACCTACCCAAAGTAAGCGTGATAAGCGCGAACTAGCGAAGTTGTCAAAACTCTTCCACTGTGGTACGTTTTTCTTAAACTTAGGATCTACCTCAATACGATCATTATTTATATCTTGATAAATAGTCTTAGTCTTCCACATCATTGCAAATAGGTTTGCATCATAAGAAGGGGAGTGGGGATCTTTTTCTGTATCTGTATATGCGTGATGCATACGGTGCATAATCCCATAACCATAAGCACTTAAGTAACTTGGTCCTTGAAAAAGCCAGGTTAATATAAAAGTGATTTTTTCTGTGGTTTTAGACATTGTAAATGTCTGGTGAGCTGCATATCTATGGAGAAAGAATGACTGAAAAAATAACCCGCTATACCAGAGGATTACTATAAAGAATATTATAAGCATTTTTTTTTACAAAGGTACTTTCACAAATGATGCCAGACAATGAACCTGTATCAAGTAATACGCTTGCGTATGCGGCTTAAAGCCTGTGGTGTCACGCCTATGTAAGAGCTTATATATTTAAGCGGAATTTCCTTAAGTAACTGAGGGCGTTCTTTAAAGATGCTTAAATAACGCTCTTCGGCAGTTTGATCTAGGAGTGATTGTAGTCTTTTTGATTTTGTAATAAAAAGATTTTCGGCAGTAAGTCGGCCTATAAGATTGCCTATAGCAGTTTTAGCGTAAATTTCTTGTAAATCTTTATATGAAACGCTCAAAATCACAGTGTCTTCGAGGGCTTGTACAGAGTGATCAGATGGTTTTTGAACTAAAAATGAATCGTAGGCACTCACAAACTGGTTTTCAAAGCAGAAACCAAAGGTGATTTCTTTATCTGATGATTCCTTTGGTATAAATAAACGTACAGAACCTTCCTTAATAAAGGAAATATAGTTTTCTGTTACACCAGCTTTAAGAATGGTTTCTTTCTTTTTAAACGTGCGTTCTACAAGCTTTGACGTAAAAAGTTCCCAATCTATATCAGATACGGGAGCAAACTGGTTTATATAGGTGCGTATTTCGTCCAAGATGGTTTATAAATAAGAGTAAAGATACTACTCAAGAGCGCAGTTTACTTGAATAAATTACAAATTCTATTGTTGTTTTATTTAAAAATAAAGATACACTCCGCATGCATAAAATAGCTAAGTTCGTAACTTATAAATTTTAAACTATTTAAGGCCTTATAATGAAGAAGGAAACCTATCTAGCTATTCTCGCTTTTTTCTCTATTTATGTTTTTTGGGGATCAACTTATCTGTGGAATAAAATTGTAGTAAGCGAAGTTCCTGCATTTATGCTGGCCGGTTTACATTTTACCACTGCGGGTCTTATTATATTTCTAATAGCAGGACTAAGCGGTAAATCACTTAAAATAACAAGAAAACAACTGCGTAACTCTGTACTTGCTGGTTTTTTCTTTCTCGTGTATGGTAACGGAGTTTTTGTATGGTCACTTAAGTATGTGGATAGCGGATTTGCCGCGCTACTAGCAGCATTACAGCCGTTGTCTATTCTTTTGTTAATGCGTATCGTTCAGAAAAAGGGATTAAAGCTCAAATCAATTATTGGTGTAGTTTTAGGTCTAATAGGGATGTACTTACTGGTTTCTCAAAGGGAGATAGCGATGCAAGAAGGAGCAACCCTAGGAATTATAATGATATTTACCTGTATTTTGAGTTGGAGTATAGGGAGTTTGTTTGTAGCGCAAGCAGACTTACCTAAGAACTTCTTTATTACAACCGGTTATCAAATGGTAAGCGCTGGTATTTTATTATGGACATGGAGTTTTATTATAGGAGAAACATGGAGCTCTCCTGTAGATTGGAGTTCGCGCGCACAGATATCTATGGTATGCCTTATTGTTTTTGGAGGAATAGCGGCATTTACTTCGTTCAATTACTTACTTAAAAATGTCTCAACAGAAAAAGTGGCAACCTCTGCATATATAAATCCTGTGGTTGCTTTATTCTTAGGTTGGTATTTTCTAGATGAAAATGTGACAACTCAATCTATTATTGCAGCATGTGTATTGTTAAGCGGTGTATATTTTATAAATAGCGTACGTAAAAATGATAAGACCCAAACAAAGAAAATGCGTTTTAGAAGAGGTAGGGTATAATCAAACTCTTGGAAACAAAAAAAAATCCCATCGTGTAGATGGGACTTTTTTTTACTTGAAATCGTCTTAAGACTTTACCGTCTTTTCAATGTTCTCTGCAGTGATATCAATAACATCTTCTGCATGATCTATATTTCTATTTACGGAGTTTTTAGCTTTTGCTGTCTCGCGCTCTAAGGCGTTTTTTAAGCTTGTAAGTTTTTCAGACACTTGATCTTCAACTTCGTTGTAGCTTTCTTTAAGAGTGTCTCCAGCTTTTCTTGCTTTGTCTTTTAAAGCTGCTTTCTCTTCAGGAGACATTTTCTTGTATTTATATAATCCTAAAGCTCCTGCTGCTACAGCGATTAGTCCTAATATACCTTTTGTGTTATTATTCATAATTAAGTGGGTTTGATTGTTGTGATATAAAGATAATGACAAATTTGAGCTAGTGATAATACTATGATTAGATTGTGTTTTAATTAATACATTTTTGGCAATAAACACCTGTTTTTTAAGAATTAACAAGTGAGAGGTATATGCTATTTTTTGATTTTAGGCTTTCGCGAAAGCATAATAAAAGCGACTCATAAGAACCGCTTTTAATTACTATTAAGCTACTGCCGCATTACTTGCGTAGTAGTGTAGTATATTTTTGTAAAATGCCACGTTACTTGGCTTATTGCGAATACATGACTTTAAGAATTTTTCTAGATTATCAAATTCTATAGTTACTTCGGCACCTTTATTTAAGACATCTATTCCTAAGCAAACGCTATTTGTATCAATATCTAAAACAACAGATGATGCATTAAAAAAATGTTTGATTAATGCAATGTGAAGCTGTTGAAAGCTAGCACTACGTTGAAACCTAAAATCTGTTGAATATTCAATTAAATCATTGAGACTTTTTAAGATGGTGTTGTTTGAGTGTTGCATAGCTTTTGATGTTTTTGGTTTCGTAAATTTAGAATCTAAAGTGTTAACAAAAATCTAAGGCTGAACGTTTTATAAATAGTTTAACGATAAATGTAATAATGGTCTGTTGTGCAGAACTATTAAAAATCCTTTAAAAACCTATGCAATTTAAGTTTATTGTAACGCGTTTTGATTAGTGGTAATTATCTTATTTTCAAATATTTATATAGGCATTCATTACGAGTTGTAAATTACTTTATTGCTATCGTATTTCTTAAAGACCATATTTTTATTTCAAAAAAATATCTTAAAAGAATTGTGTCCTATTATAGTACAGTAAATGACCTTTGATGCATTTTGAGTTATAGGATATAAATTGATGATTGTAGATTGTGGCACCATCTTTGTTTATCACTAAGTATTAATAAATTAAATTATAATACAATGAGTAAAGGAACAGTAAAATTTTTCAACGACACTAAAGGTTTTGGATTCATAACAGAAGAAGGAGTTGAAAAAGACCATTTTGTACACATTTCTGGATTAATCGATGAGATTAGAGAAGGTGACGAAGTGGAGTTTGACCTTAAAGAAGGTAACAAAGGATTAAATGCAGTTAACGTAAAAGTTATCTAAGTTATATATACTTTCAATTAAGAGAAAAGCCCGTCATAACTGACGGGCTTTTTTTTGTTTACTCTTAATTTATAGTGTCCTTGCTATTAACTTTTTATAATTTATTAAATTACATTAAAAAGAAGTACTTTCGCGCTCTGATAAAAGCCCTGATTATGAAGAGAATAAATGAATACAAGAAACTCTTTGGAGTTGAAAAAGAAATTGATCTTAAAATGCTCAAAAAGAGCTACCGCAACCTTGTAAAAGAATGGCACCCAGATAAATTTCAAGATGGTGATGCAAAACAAGAGGAAGCAGAGATACAAAGCCGTCGCATTATTGATGGTTACCACTTTCTAGTAAGCATGGCACCAGAGACCAAAGCTGCAAATTTAGAAGCTTACACAGAGACGATAACAAATGCCGCTATCGCAGATTACCAGCACAAAGGATTACTACTAGAAATCACATTTACAGATGGTACTACGTATGAGTATTTTGGAGTTACGAAGCCTATTTATATAAAAATGGTAAATGCTGGAAACCTTAATCGTTTTGCAAAGCGCAATATTTACCCTAAGCATAACTACCGTAAGTCTAAAAGACACTTACAAGAAGCATAAGATTACTATATCCTTTTACTGAGATAGTCATTGTACATTACAGTAAATAGGAGATTATTATTTAATAAATATTGAGACTATGACAAGTACTTTCACAGCATTAGGTGTAATGGATGCTATCCAAGAAGCCTTAAAATCACTAGAGATTACTTCTCCTACAGATATACAGCAGCAGGCTATACCTGCAATTCTCACGTCTAAAAAGGATGTCATAGCGCTTGCACAAACTGGGACTGGAAAAACGGTAGCCTTTGGGGTACCGTTATTACAGCTTATAGATCGCACTAACCCAACTACGCAAGCAGTTATTCTTGTTCCTACAAGGGAATTAGGGCAACAGATACAATCTAACATTGCTGCACTTGCTGCACATCTTCCTGAGGTAAGCACTGCCGTTTTTTATGGAGGTGTACCTGTAAAAGATCAAATAGAACGACTTAAGGAACCTGCTCAAATAATCGTAGCAACACCTGGACGTCTTATAGACCTTATGGAGCGCCAGGCTATCAATATCACGCAAGCAAATTATCTTGTGCTTGATGAGGCAGATGAGATGGTAAGCTCTCTTAAAGATAGTCTAGATGCAATTGTTACTGCTATGCCTAATAATAGAAGGACTTTTCTATTATCTGCTACCATGCCAGGAGCAATCAAACAAATAGTTCAAAACTATCTTTCTAAGAACCCAATAGAAGTTAGCGCCGAAATGGCAACCCTAGGTAGTCAGAAAATTACACATGAATATGTAGTTGTTGAGCCTATTGAAAAACTAGATGTTTTAATGCATTTCTTGAACTCAAGAATAGGGCAGAGAGGTATCATCTTTTGTAAAACAAAAGCAGCAGTTAATAAACTAGCCAAAAATCTAGCGATTAATAAATTTTCCTCTGGTGCAATCCATGGAAGTTTAAGCCAGCCTATACGTGACCGTATGATGGGCCAGTTTAGAGAAGGGCACATTGACATTCTTGTAGCAACAGATCTTGCTGCTAGAGGTATTGATGTAAAGGAGATTGAATACGTAGTAAATTACCACCTTCCAGAATTTTACGATATGTATGTACATAGAAGTGGTCGTACAGCTCGTGCTGGTGCAACGGGATATGCGCTTACTATTTTACAAGAAGAGGAAGTAAAGGAGATTCCTGAGTTTGAACATGAGCTTGGTATTTCTTTTTCCGCTTTCGCGAAAGCGTCACCACAACAAATTGAGGATAATAATACGGTACTTTGGGCCAAGAAAATCTTCAAAACGAAGCCTAACAGAGAAATTGCTGCGGAGCTAAAAGAAAGCGTTCACGCAGTGTTTCATCACTTGACAAAGGAAGAACTTATTGATAAACTTATGGCAGAGCGCATTGCATCTGCTCTTAAAAGTATCGAACCTAAGGCACTTCCAAAAAAGAAGAAGAAAAAATAGGTTTTAAAGACAAGAAGCTGTTGTTTTCTTTTGTTAAGTAGGTTTAAGTATCCAAATTACCATAGCTCAGCTTTTACATTAGTAATTTCATATCTTAAAATGATGAAAAAACAACTACTCATAATTGTTCTACTGTTAACTTACGGCATTTCTTTTGGACAAGAAATCACACGTGATAAGTTTAATGATTCTTTACAGGGCTTGCCTTCATTTTCTAGTTACCAAGACAATTACTTTGTAACGGGCTTACCTACTAATAGGGATATAGATCGCAATAGCGCAGATGCTAAGTATCAAGTAAGTTTCAAGCAAATTATCTCGAGAGATTTACTTCCCTTCGAGTCTTATTTATACTTGACGTATACACAAAAGGCGTTCTGGAATATTTATAAAGAGTCATTACCTTTTAGAGATGTTAATTTCAATCCGTCTATCGCGATAGGTAAAGCGATTTTCAATAAGGATAATCAATTAAGAGGTATAGCATCACTTGAATTTGAGCATGAATCTAACGGCAGAGACAGTATATCTTCTCGCAGTTGGAATCGTATTACCGCTGGATACACAACACCTCTTTTTAAAAATACTACAGCACGATTTGAGCTCTGGTTGCCTTTTGGTTACCAAGAAAGTAATGCAGACTTATTAGACTATGTAGGAGTAGGGGAAGTGCATATTAATCATGAGATTAAGCATGATAAGCTCACGTTAAATCTTATGCTACGCAAAGGACTAGGTTTTGATGGCAGAGGTGTAGTGCGCTCTAGATTATATTACAACCCTTTTAAAACCAGTAAACTCAACCAATACATCATGCTTGAGTGGTACTTAGGTCAAGCAGAGTCGCTTCTCGATTTTCAAAAATCTAGTAGTATTATCAGACTAGGCTATGTGATTAAGAGTACAGAGTTTAATTGGTTTAGGAATAGGAAATAGAAGCTTTTCTATAAAACAGAACCAGCTATCCAGTCAACTTAGAGCGCTTGTTGATTTAAAGAGCTTTCAATAAGATTAAGGAAAACAACAATAATCTATAGCTTAATCCTTAAAGCTCCACCTGCTGTTCTATACATATCACCTTGAGTAAGTCCGCCAGTTCCTGCAGCAGCATCACTTGCAAAAACAGGCAACCCAGAAAAGTTAACATCCACCGCCTTTATCTTACCGTTAACTTCTAATTTTTCTGTGAGAACAGCGTTTCCAGTATTTACCCCAACATTTCCATTGTCATCAAGGCGCATTCTCAGTTTATTGTCGATAGTGCCGTCTGTTGAAGTGTGAAAGTCAATACGTCCTGGCATGTCTGAGGCTCCAGTAAGATTATTTGCCATAGAACCCATTCTTATAGCAGATGCATTTCTGTATGCAGTACCATCATATCCTTGAGCTTCCATGTTATAGTAATTTGCATTAGCCTTACCAGAAACGGCTTGTGGATTGTTTTGTGTCCCAAAAGCACTACGGATGTGAAATGAGGTAATATTGGTACCATAACTGTGAGCATCAAAATCTGCATCACCACTAAAGTTGTCATCACCATGAATTTCCAAGGCTTCTCCTGGATTATCTGTTCCTATACCTACATGTCCATTTTTTAAGATGGTTAGTGCATTATTGAATGTGGTAACGCCACCAGTTCTAAAACCGTTTCCTACACTAAAAATTCGATCTTCACCTACGGTTAATGATGTGGATGCAGGTGTATAATCTGTGTTGTATAAACCAACGGCAACTTCACTATAAGAACGCGCAAGCAAGTTATTACCTAAAGCAACACTACGATCACCAGTAGCTCTATTAACATTTCCCATGGCAATAGCTCCTTCCTTATCTGCAACATTCGTAAATCCAAAGGCAATACTATTAAGTCCTGAAGCTTGATTGAGACGTCCCAGAGCAAATGAGTTTTCACCAGAAGCGGTACTTGTATTTCCAAGAGCTACGGAATGCAATCCAGTGGCTTTACTAGCAAGAACACCAGCCATTGCATACTCACCGCTTGCAACATTTCCTCTACCAAAAGTTGTTGCATAAGCAGCAGAGGATTCGTTAATGTACCCGAAACTAGTAGCATTTGCTCCTGATACTGTATTTTCACGACCTATCGAGACTGCATAATCTCCAGAAGTGTCACCACCACGTCCTATGTTTGTCGAAAACGTTCCACTAGCTACGCTATTAAAGCCTAGTGCGACGCTGTAATTTCCTCGGTTTGCATCATCCCATGAGTCATCATCATTATATCCAGCTCTAAAGGCTCCTCTACTTTTATCAAAAAATAGACGTCTATCATCATCACCTCCAGCGATATTTTCAAGAGTAGTGCTTCCTACTACAAAGTCGTCAACCTTTCTATTTGTGGTATTTCTTATAACACCACCTATACTTATAAACTCTCCCTTATTATCAATAGGCACCCAAATAGTACCATCAAAATACCAAAAACCCTCATTTCCATCATCTTGAAAAACCAACAGCCCTTTTACTGGAGAGTCAATATCTTCTTTCTCAGTTTCTGTCATTCTTGGAATGAGAATACCTGCTTCTGTGGAAGTGATATCGAGCATACTTGATGCGTCTGGAGAGGTAGTACCTATTCCAACTTGCCCAGTTAACGTTAAATTACCGAGTATGGTGCAAGCAAATGCGAGCAGGTGATTTTTGTAGTTCATAGTGTAATCTTAAAATTCAATGTGTTGATTTGGGATCCTAACATTACGCGCAAGATACGCATAACACACATTTTTTAATGTAAGAATATGCTTCTTAGTATCAATGGAATTCCTTATATAATATGATGAATATCTCATTATATCAGGCGTAATACACATATTCATCAAAACATCAAATTTTAAATTTACAAAGTGCTGATATAAAACTTTTTACAGTGGCCCTAAAATATTAAATATCTACACTTTACTTAATTTAATTACATTTGAGAATGATAAAAAATCTTCTTTTTCTCCTCGTAATCGGTTTAATTTCATTTTCTGCCTCTGCTCAATCAGATGTACCTTCTCAACAATTTTGGGATACGCTCAAGGCGCATTGTGGTAAAGCATATCAAGGAGTACTTGAAAAACCTAAAGAAGATAAAGCCTTTGGAGGTAAACAACTTACCATGGATGTACGTTCTTGCAATGAAAACGAGATTAGAATTCCGTTTTTTGTAGGTGATGATAAGTCACGTACGTGGATACTTACTATGAATGACGGTATTATCTCATTAAAACATGATCATCGTCATGAAGATGGCAGCGAGGATGACGTAAACTTCTATGGAGGCACTGCTAGTAATGCTGGAAAAGCTAATATTCAATTTTTTCCTGCAGATGTCCACACACAGCAAATGATTCCGGGAGCAGCGACTAATGTATGGTGGATCACCGTAGATGAAACTTCATTTACATATAATTTAAGAAGACTGGGTACAGATCGACTATTTACAGTGGTTATGGATCTCACAAATCCTATAGAAACTCCAGACGCACCTTGGGGATCAGAAGATTAATTTTAATTCTCACATTGATTGTATCCAGATTAAAAGTATAACATTATGAAAAATCTCATTTATTCGGCAGTCATTGCTGTTTTGGTAATTTCTTGCGACACTAAGAATGACGGTCAAGACGAAGCTCAGAAAAAGCAACAAGCCATCGCCTTTGATGGAATAGATACCTCCATTGCGCCTGGGGATAATTTCTACAATCATGTCAATAAAACATGGTATGATAATGCCGTTATTGCAGATGATCAAGTAGGAGTAGGGGCTTACAGATTTTTAAACATTCCGCAGCAAGAGTTATTAAAGAATATCTTAGAAGAAGTCTCAACAGAAACACATATCAAAGGTTCTGTAGAGCAACTTGTAGGTGATTTTTATGCTTCAGGTATGGATACTTTGAGTATTGATAAACGAGGGATTGAACCTATGAAACCTATTCTCAATCGAATTGAGTCTATTAGTAATGTTTCAGAGATGATGCACTTTGTGAGCACGCAAATTATGAGCGGAGATTATTCAGTAATAGCTCCTTACATATCTCCAGATCAAAAAAATAGTAAGATTAATATTTTGCATGTTGGTCAGACTGGTTTGGGATTACCTGACCGTGATTATTATTTCAATGAAGATGGCTCGTCAAAAGCAATTCAAGAGGCTTATAAAAAGTACCTAGCTACGCTGTTTGAATTAGTGGGTGAAAATAACGCTTTCGCGAAAGCGGAAACAGTATACAGCATAGAACAACAACTTGCTAGCGCTCATAAAACACGTATCGAGCGCAGAGTCATAAAGGATAACTACAATAAGTTTTCAGTTGAAGATCTAGCGGCTAAACAACCTGCTATAGGTTGGGTGAAAATGCTAAAGAACTTAGGAGCAAACGTAGACTCGCTTGACGTTAGACAGCCCGCATATTATGATGCATTGAATAGCATGTTATCAAGTGTGCCACTAGCGCAATGGAAATTATATCTAAAAGCGCATTCTATAAGCAGTCATGATACTATGTTGAGCACTCCATTTCAAGATGCGGCATTTGCTTATACTAAGGTGATATCTGGACAGTCTGAGCAACAATCTCGATCTAAACGCATGGTGCGCAATGTAGACAGGCAAATTGGGTTTGCATTAGGACAATTATATGTTAAGCGTTACTTCAATGAGGATGCAAAAAAGAGAGCGCTTGAACTTGTAAATAATTTTCAAAGCGCACTTGAAGTTCGCATTGAAAACTTAGCATGGATGAGTGATAGTACCAAAGTAAAAGCTAAAGAAAAGCTATATGCCATCAACAAGAAAATAGGATATCCAGATGTATGGCGCGAGTATAATGTTTCAATCGACAGAGGGCAGTTTTTTGAAAATGTAGTAGACTTGCGTAAAGATAGTTATGACTACGAACTTAAACAATTGAATAAAGCGCCTAATCGTGATGAATGGGGTACAACTCCATCCACTGTTACAGCATATTATAACCCATCTCTTAATGAAATAGTGTTTCCTGCAGGAATCTTACAGCCGCCTTATTTTGATCTTTATGCAGATGATGCTGTAAATTATGGAGGTATAGGTATGGTAATAGGACATGAGTTTACACATGCTTTTGATGATCAAGGAGCGCAGTATGACAAAGATGGAAATGTAACAAACTGGTGGACGGATGATGACTACACAAAATTTAAGGCAAAGACGCAGCAAATTATCGAGCAGTATGATTCTTTTACCGTTTTAGACAGTGTGCATCTTAAAGGAGCACTCACAGTAGGTGAGAACACTGCAGATAATGGCGGAATCGCAATTGCTTATGATGCTTTTAAAATGACGGAGCAAGGAAAAGATACTATCTCTATAGGCGGATATACTCCTAATCAACGTTTTTTCATGTCTGTAGCTCGCATATGGAGAGTAAAGACAAGAGATGAGTATTTGCGTAACTATGTTGCTACAGACCCACACTCACCACCTATGTGGCGTGTAAACGGACCATTAATGAACTTTACGCCTTTTTACGAAGCCTTTAATGTTACTGAAGGACAAGAGAACTTTAAGACCGAGGAGCAGCGTATACATATCTGGTAAAAAAATAGGGTATGCTTTCGCGAAAGCATACCCTACATTATTTCTATAGTAATTCTTATCTAAGCTTATTTTTGCTCACTTGGCACAATATACACATCATTAATATTGACACGCGCTGGCTGGCTTAAAGAGTAGTAAATTGCACTTGCAATATCCTCTGCTTCTAGCGTTGTCATTTCTTGCATTCCTTCCATCATTTCCTTGACATCCTCATCTGTGATTGTTTCAGTAAGGCTAGTGCTTACTGCGCCTGGCTCGATAGAGGTAACATTAATTCCATATTCTGGAGCTAGCTCTTGACGTAGTCCTTCAGAAAACATCTTTACGGCGCTCTTTGTAGCGCAATACACAGCTCCACCTGGGAAATAGCGGTGTGCTGCCATGGAAGAGATGTTTATGATATGGCCTCCTTTATTCTTTTTAAGTTCTGGTAAAACGGCTGCAACTCCATTTAATACTCCTTTTATATTTACATCTACCATTTGCATCCACTCATCTGTTTTGAGCTTTTCTACAAAAGATAATGGCATTAATCCTGCATTATTAATAAGGCCGTCTACTTTGCCATATTCTTTTACCGCGGCAGCAACACCTTTATCAAAATCTTCTTTGCTTGTTACATCACCTGTTGCTACAATCGCTTTTCCACCATTATCGGTAATTGCTTTTTGTAGCTCTTGCAATTTATCTTCACTACGAGCCATTAATACCACATTTGCACCGTGTGATGCTAGTTTGTGTGCGGTTGCTTCACCTATACCACTTGATGCTCCTGTTATGATTATTGTCTTATTTGTAAGTTCCATAATTTTGTTTTTTTATAAAATTAAGTGGACTTTACAGCTTTACCATGGGTCTTAATGGTATTTTAAGAAGGTGATAAGAGTGTTTTAACGCATTAGAGCATTGTAAAATGAGAAGATGCAATTAATGATATAACGATATATTTATATTTTCAAATAACTGATAATCAATACTTTTTATTGCTTTTTGGTGAGAAGCTCTTCTAGGGTTTCCCAGACAGTTTCGGCAACAATCTCATGACCTTCTTCTGTAGGATGAATACCATCATTTTGATTAAGAGCTTTAATACCACCTACATCTTTTAAAATAAATGGAATAAAAGCCATATCATTTGACGTTGCAAGCTCAATAAACATACTTTTAAAATTTGCGGTATATACTTGACCAAAATTAGGAGGTAGTTGCATTCCAGCAAGAACAATAGTAGTAGACGGACTTTTGGCACGTACAGCATCAATAATAGCTTGAAGGTTTTCTCTGGTTTCTTCTACAGCAACGCCTCGTAAGCCGTCATTTGCACCAAGTTCTAGCACAAATACATCTATAGGTTGATTTAGTATCCAATCTATCCTGCTTCGACCACCTGCACTGGTTTCTCCGCTTAAGCCTGAGTTTATCACCTCATAATCTAAGTTTAGACTGTCTATTTTGTTTTGGATGAGTGCTGGATAGGCATCATTTGTATCATCTAGGCCATAGCCAGCAGTAATACTATCTCCAAAGAAGAGCAGAGATTTCCTTGAATCATGTATTTCTTCTTGAGAAACCGCTATTGTGGGTTCTTGTACAACTTGTTCTTTTGTAGCCGTATTACTGTTACATGAAGCGAAAGAAATCGACATTATAACAATACTAAACTTTGTGATAATGTATTGTAGCGACTGTGGGCTTTTTAAAGACCATTGTGTTAATTTTATAGAGAACATAATTAGTTGTATTTATTTAAGGAAGCATGTCAAAGATATTAAAGATAAGCGGGCTAGAAAAGACGTATACCAGCGGCTCAAAACAGCTCACCGTATTACAAAATATAGATTTTGAAGTAGAAAAAGGTCAAACTTTTTCTATCATAGGTCCGTCAGGTAGTGGTAAAACGACTCTGCTAGGTTTATGTGCAGGTCTTGACCAGCCTAATGCTGGTACCGTTGAGTTATGCGGTCATAACTTAAGTGCATTAAACGAAGATGAGCGTGCTGCATTACGCAATAAAGAGGTAGGTTTTATCTTCCAGAATTTCCAACTATTACCAACACTTACTGCCATAGAGAATGTGAGTGTTCCTCTTGAACTTCAGGGAGACAAGAATGCTAGTACACGTGCAAAAGAACTACTGGAGCAGGTAGGTCTAGCTGATCGTATAGATCATTATCCTTCCCAACTTTCTGGTGGAGAGCAACAGCGTGTCGCTCTTGCACGAGCTTTCGTAAATAAGCCATCGATACTTTTTGCAGATGAACCTACGGGAAATCTTGATGAGGAAACTGGCGAAAAAGTGATAAAACTCCTTTTTGAATTAAACAAAAGTGCCGGAACTACCTTAGTGATTATATCACACGACTTAGATCTAGCAAATAGAACGCAACAAATCTTACGATTAAAAGGAGGTCAAATTTTAACTAACGAACGCACCACAGCATCTTGAATAATCCAAAACTAATCACTAAGGCAGCTACAAGTTGGTTGTTTAAAATGGCATGGCGGGATGCTAAGGCAAGTAAAGTGCGTTTGTTGCTCTTTATGGCTTCCATCATATTAGGAATTGCAGCGGTGGTTTCCATTCAGCTATTTAGCCAGAATCTTACAGAAAATATACAGCGACAATCTAAAACCCTCATGGGGGCAGATTATATCATTGACAGTAGACAAGCTCCAAGCGAGCGTGCTCAAGCTATCATAGACTCGCTTCAACCAGATGCATCAGAGGTGAACTTTGTATCTATGATTGCGTTTCCTAAAAATGGAGGAACAAAACTGGTACGTGTAAGAGGTCTAGAAGGCGATTTTCCATTTTATGGATCCATGCAAACTAATCCTGTAAACGCAGGAACTAGTTATCAGGTTAATGGCGGAGCTCTCGTTGACGCTACACTTATGTTACAGTACAGTGTGGTTCCTGGAGATTCTATCAAAGTAGGAGCGATTACGTTGCCTATCATTGGGGAGTTAATATCTATGCCAGGAAGTAGTGCCGTATCAAGTTCTGTTGCACCGCCCGTAATAATCCCTAATCGCTTTATCGCAGAGACGGAGCTATTGCAGTTTGGTAGTCGTAAGGAATATCAATTTTTTTATAAAGCACCTTCCATAGATCTTGATGCTTTAGAAAAAAACATAGATCCAATTCTCAAATTAGAAAATGCGGACATAGATACCCATACAAGTACCAGTGCGCGCTTAGGACAGCGATACGAGAATGTAGGAGCATTTCTCAACCTTGCAGCATTTATAGCACTTTTATTGGGATGCGTAGGCATCGCTAGTTCTGTAAATATCTATATCAAAGAAAAACTGAAAGCCATCGCTGTTTTGAAGTGCATGGGAGCATCTAGAAAACAGAGTTTTTTAATTTTTCTGATACAAATAGCTGGCATTGGATTAATAGGTGGAATCATAGGCACCATCATAGGCGCAGGTCTACAAGAGTTATTCCCTTATATCCTGCAAGAGTTTTTACCTTTTGATGTGACCATAAATATTTCCATACAGCCACTCATCATGGGAGTATTACTTGGTTTATTTATGTCTGTTTTATTTGCGCTATTACCACTTATTCGTACTTGGTATGTGTCTCCATTAGATGTGTTAAGAGTGACTGAAACATCTAATCAAGAAAGTGCAAAAGCTAGATTAGTGGTCGTAGGGCTTATTTTGGTATCACTGTATTTATTTTCCTTTTGGTTATTAAAGGATGGTTTATTCGCACTCGCTTTTGTAGGCGGTGTTGTCGTGACATTTGCTGTTTTAGCCGGAGTAGCAAGAGGTACTATGCTCATCGTTAAGAAGTACTTCCCCAAGAAAGCGTCATTCACCATGCGCCAGAGTCTCCTCAATTTATACCGACCTAATAATCAAACTTTAGTATTACTAGTTGCCATAGGTTTAGGTACCTTTTTAATAAGTACGCTCTATTTTACAAAGGATATATTACTTGCCAAAACGGAAGTAGGCAACACTTCAAATAGTGCAAATATCATTACGCTAGACGTCCAGCCAGATCAAGTTGAGGAGGTAGCCACTACTTTCAAAACTAATGACTTACAAGTTATTGATAATATTTCGCTAGTGACTATGCGTATGCACAGTATTAATGGAATTCTAGTAAACACCTTACGTACAGATAGTACCGCACAAATACGTAAGTGGATTCTCAACCATGAGTTTAGAACTACTTACAGGGATGAGCTTATAGCATCAGAAGAAATTGTGGAAGGTGAGTGGATAGACGCTATAGCACCTAATGAACCTATAACAATTTCCATCTCTGATAATCTTGCAGATGATGCAAATGTGACTGTAGGTGATCCTATTGTTTTTAATGTGCAAGGAGTGCTTATGGAAACTACCGTGGGAAGTATTCGCAAGGTTGATTGGGCACGATTACAACTCAATTTCTCCATCGTTTTTCCTAAGGGTGTACTTGAGAATGCTCCTCAGTTTAATGTGTTAACCACGTATGCAGATACTAAAGAAAAATCGGCGGGATTACAGCGGGATTTAGTGACGGCATTTCCTAATGTCTCTATTATTGATTTAAGACAGGTTTATAATGTGGTAGAAGATATCTTGAGCAAAGTCTCGTGGATAATCAATTTTATGGCATTCTTCAGTATTCTTACAGGGATCATCGTACTTATAGGTTCTGTACGTACGAGTAAATATCAACGCATTAAAGAAAGCGTACTACTGCGAACATTAGGTGCAAAAAATAAGCAGATTCTTAAGATTTCGGCATTTGAATACTTCTTTTTAGGTGTTTTGGGTAGTTTAGTTGGGATCTTACTGGCATTAGTAAGTAGTTCGATGCTAGCAATATTTGTATTTAAAGAGCCATTTGTCCCATCATTAATCCCATTCCTAGTATTTCTGCCTGGCATCACATCATTGGTTGTGTTCATTGGCCTCAGTAATATAGGAGGTGTATTGCGCAGTTCTCCCCTTGAAGTCCTCAGAAAGGCAGAGTAGGAGGTGTAGCACTATGTTTTATGTTTTCACGCTTTCGCGAAAGCTTAACCCTTCTACAGCAAACAAATTAAAAATTATCACATTTTATCGCATAAAAAAAGGTTGCCAAACGGCAACCTTTTCACTTGTAAGAAATACATCAATTACTTGATGCTCTCTAATAATTTTTCAGCGACTAGTTCTGATGAAGCTGGGTTTTGCCCTGTAATAAGGTTTCCATCTTGGATTGCATATGCAGCCCAATCTTCTTTTTTAGAATAGAGACCACCGTTTTTAGTTAGCATGTCTTCTACTAAGAAAGGTACTACCTCAGTAAGTTGTACAGCCTCTTCTTCAGTGTTAGTAAATCCTGTTACTTTTTTCCCTTGTACTAATGGGTTTCCATCAGTTCCTTTTACATCTTTTAATGCAGCTGGAGCGTGACATACGAAAGCAACTGGCTTATCTTTACTATTGAATTTTTCAATAAGTGCGATAGACTTTGCGTCATTTGCAAGATCCCATAATGGTCCGTGACCTCCTGGGTAAAATACAGCGTCAAAATCGTCTGCATTCATATCTGCAAGCACTTTTGTGTTTGCGATAAGGTTTTTTGCAGTTTCGTCTTTGTCAAAACGCTCTGTAGCTTCTGTTGCAGCGTCTGGAGAGTCACTACTTGGATCTATAGGTGCAGCTCCTCCCTTTGGAGTTGCGATTGTAATGTTTACACCTTTATCAAGTAACGAGTAATATGGCGCAGCAAATTCTTCTACCCAAAATCCTGTTTTCTTTCCAGTGTCTCCTAGTTGGTCGTGTGATGTTAATACAAATAAAACGTTCATTTCTTTTTCTTTTTTGGTTTCTGTTGTTACTTCCGAAACTTTTTCAGAAGTAGTTTTTGATTCTTTACAGCTCGTTGCTGTAATAATAGTAAGCACAAGTGCTAGTGATTGTATAATCTTCATAATTGTTATTAGTAAGCCATTTTGACTATTTTCTCCACATTATCTGGAGTTAGTGATTGGTGTTCTCCTAATCCTTCCCAGCCACGATCTGTAAATCGCTTCGAAATTTTCTCAGCAGTTCCTTCGTAATCTTCTGTGTAATCTGAGAGCTTCGTTTCTATTCCTAATTCTTTGAAGAAAGCCTCTGTCTTTTCGATAGCAGCATAGGCTTTGTCATCTACACTACCTTCTGTGACGTTCCATACACGTTCTGCATATTGAGCAAGCTTCTCTTTCTTAGCTTCAAAATTGAATTTATAGTGACTAGGAGCAATAACTGCTAGCGTGCGTGCGTGATCAATACCAAACATTGCTGTTAGTTCATGACCAATGGCATGTACCGCCCAGTCTGTAGGCACTCCTTTTTGAATTAATCCATTAAGAGCCATGGTACAACTCCACATAAAATCAGCTGCGGCTTTGTAATCTGTTGGGTCTTTAATAACAGTTGGAGCTACCTCGATTAATGTTTGTAAGATACTCTCGGCAAAACGATCTTGTAAACGCGCATCTATAGGGTACGTCATATATTGCTCAAGAACGTGGGTAAATGCGTCTGTAAGACCATTTGCTAGCTGGCGTTCTGGAATAGAAGTAATTACCTGCGGATCTAAGATAGAAAATACTGGAAATAATCCTGGACCTCCCATAGCAAGCTTCTCTTGCGTTTCCTTTCTCGTAATTACAGATCCTGAGTTCATCTCAGACCCTGTAGCTGGTAGTGTTAATACCGTTCCAAAAGGCATACCTTTCTCAGTTTTGATATTCTGTGTAAGAATATCCCAAGGCGTATCTCCATCATAAAGAGCTGCTGCAGATAAAAACTTAGTTCCATCAATTACAGAACCACCACCCACAGCAAGTAAATATGTAATTTCTTTGTCTTTAATTACCTCTAACGCTTCCATAAGTACTGCATACTCAGGATTTGCAGGAATACCTCCAAACTCAGTAACATCTACATCTGATAGCGCTTTTTTTACTTGGTCGTATATTCCATTCTTTTTGATACTTCCACCACCATATAATAATAGCACCTTAGCATCTGCAGGAATTTCTTCACTCAGCTTTGCAATCGTATCCTTTCCAAAGATGACTTTAGTCGGATTCTTAAATTCAAAATTGTTCATCGTACTTTTCTTTTTCTTTTTTCTTTCAATAATCTTTAGATCTTTACGACCATTTTCCCTTTGTTTTTACCTTCAAATAAATCAATAAAAGCTGTTGGGATATTCTCAAAACCTTCTACTACTGTTTCTGTGTAAGTAAGTTTACCTTCAGATAACCAAGTAGCCAGTTGTTTCATAGCCTCAGGAAATTTCTCTGCATAGTTTGAGACAATAAAGCCTTGCATTAGTGCGCTATTTTTAACTAAAAACGGCTGTACACTCATACTCATAGGTATTTCTGTATTGTTGTACACAGAGATAGCTCCACAAATAATCATTCTTGCAAAGCGATTAATATTTACAAGCACTGCGTCAGAGATGGGTCCACCTACGTTATCAAAATATACGTCTACACCATCTGGCGCTGCAGCTTTTATTGCCGCCGCCATATCATCTGTAGTGTTGTAGTTGATAGCTGCATCAAAGCCAAATTTGTCTTTAAGCATTGCTACCTTCTCATCAGTTCCAGCAATTCCTACTACGCGTAGTCCTAAGATTTTTCCAATCTGTCCTACAACACTACCTACAGCACCAGCTGCACCAGAAACAACGAGCGTTTCTCCAGCTACAGGTTTTCCTATTTCATGTAACCCTAGAAAAGCTGTAAGTCCAGTCATTCCTAAAATACCTAGGTACGCACTTAATGAAGCTTTTGATGGGTCTACTTTAAGCAATCCTTCTCCAGTGTGCACTTGAGCAGTTGCCCAATCTAGCATTCCCGAAACATAATCACCTTCCTTAAAAGCATCATTATTAGATGCTGTTACTTTTGCAACTACACCAGAGTGTATAGGTTTACCTATTTCAAAAGGTGCGATGTATGACTTTGCATCACTCATTCTACCTCTTAAATAAGGATCTACAGAAACATATGCTGCTTCTACTAAGATTTCACCAGAGCCAGCAGATAAGTTTTTTTTATCTGTAACAAATTCAAAATTTGATACAGATGGTGTTCCTTCTGGTCTACTTTTTAATAATATACTTTTAGTCATCGCTATATCTTTTTACTCTATTACAGTCACCATATCTTCCATAGGCTTTCTCACCTTTACAAGATTTACTAGCCAGTCTTCATCTTCTTTTCTATATCCTAAAGGAAGTAATACTGCACTACGTAACCCTTTTTCGCGTAAGCCTAATATTTTATCTACTTCCGTAGCGTCAAAACCTTCTAGTGGTGTTGCATCTACATTTTCATAAGCTGCAGCGATAATTGCGTGCGAAAAAGCGATGTATGCTTGTCTCGCAGCATGCTCAAAGTTTTCTTGCTCATCTTTTTGTGGGTAAGAATCTAATAACATCTGGCGGTAGTTTTCCCATCCTTCATTTTTAAATCCTCTTATATCATTAGTAAGATCAAACATGTAGTTGATTCTCTCAGGAGTATATGTATCCCAAGCAGCAAATACTAACAAGTGTGAGCAATCCGTAACTACAGACTGGTTCCATGCTACAGGTCTAATTTGTTCTTTAATGTCTTGATTTTTAATTACCATAACCTCAAAAGGTTGTAGTCCGCTTGAAGTAGGAGCAAGTCTTGTAGCTTCTAAAATTCTTTCAATTTTATCTTCGGCTACTTTTTCACCATTCATTGCCTTTGCGGCATATCTCCAGTTTAACTTATCTAATAAATCCATATTCTTATTATTTGGTTTCTTGTTGTTTTTTATTGACATACTTTAATACTACTCCATGCAGATTGATAAGCTTCTTCCATGTGAGTTTTATCTAATTGAAAGGCTCCTCGCTTTTGGGTCATCATTAAAAATGAAAGCGGATTAATTGCATATGCGTATAGTATAAAATCTGATAATGGCTTGATAATTCCTTCCTTTTTACCGCGTTCCCATAAGTCGAGTAGGGGCTGTAAGTGCTTAATTCCTTCTTGTCTGCTTTCCTCATCAATCATAGGAGTGTTATCACACTGAGCAAGAAACATTGCTTTCTCACATTCCTTTAATTTAAAATCTGCAATGCGCTTCCAGATGTACTCAAAACCTGATTCTACTGGCAGCGTGGCGTCGTAAGATGCAAATGCATATTCTGTATAAGAAGCCTTAACTTCTATATATGTTTTATTTACGAGGTCTTGCTTATTCTCAAAATATAAATAGATAGTGGCAGGAGAAACGTTTGCCATTTTGGCAATTTTACTCATAGGAGTAGCGTGAAAACCGTTATTGTTTACAAGCTCAATGGTCGCCTTTACAAGCGCATTACGTTTATCTATACTTTTTTGAAGTTTTGCCATGTTATCTTATTGCTGGTGCAAAGATAGCGTCAAAAATGAACGTTCATTCTTTTTTAACAAACATTTAATTTATGAGCAGAAATAGATATAACAATTATCCTTTTTAAATAGAGCTGGTTTAGTAGATAGGAAAGGGGATAAGTAGGATGTTATGCTTTCGCGAAAGCGTAAAAAGAACATTTTATTTATGATGAAGGATCAATTATAGACTCGTACAAGTCAATGATAACCGAACCTTACCTCACTAAGAATACAAAATAAGGAAGACACCAAGCAAAATACCTGCGAGCGGCACTAGTTTCTTACGTTTATTCTTTTCCTTGAATACAAGACCACCTATAACTACGGCAATGATAAGTTGGCTACGTTTTATTGCAGAAAGTAGCATGATAAGCGCATCTGGGTCCTGCAGCGCTTTAAAATAAAAATAATCGGCGGTTTGTAGCAGTACACCTACTGCTATAATGGTCCACCTAAAGGTAAAGGCTTGTCTTTTTTCTGCTTTGGGAAACCAAGTAATCGCTAGAATGGCTAGTAGCATCAAAATAGTATACCAGCAAAACCAAAACTGCAACGTTTGAGGATTAAGAGATAGATTCTGAATTAAGAACTTGTCATACAATCCGCTGGAGGCTCCTAGGAAAGTAGCACCTATAATGGCAAAAATCCACTTATTCTTTCTAAAGTGAATCCCTTCTTTCTTACCAATATTTGCATAAAGAATTACTGATAGAATAATCACAAAGAAACCTACCCATTGTAGAGCATTCGGTTGCTCTCTATATATAAAAATAGCACCTATAAATGTAAAAAACGGTCCAGCAGATCGTATAGGAGTGACTATGGTGATAGGTAAATGTTTTAAGGCTTGATATGCTAGAATCCATGAGGCAGTCATAATCATGGATTTGATAATGATAAAACCATGCGTTTTCCATGGAATAGGAGTGATGTAAAAGCCTATTTCCTTAGTGTATTCTGGAAAAAATCTTGAACCTATAAAAAATGGAAGTATTAATACAAAACCAGCGCAGAGTGTACCTAACAATACAGGTAACACTTCGTTACCTTGTACTGCATGTTTCTTTGCTAAGTTGTGTAATCCAAGAAAAAGTGCGGCTAGTAAGCCTAAATACATCCACATGGCGCGAATATACTTTTTTGCGAGATTTTAAAGCACTTACTATTTAATTAGTTGGCTTTAATAACCTCATATCATATAGACCTTCATTAATTTGTAAATCCAGCAGGAAGAGGAGCTGTACCAGTACTTGAAGTTTCCATATCTACATTAACCTCGTTAAGTGTTTTAGTAAGTAATCCTTTGCGATATAAGGCTACATTGAGAATCATATCAATATTATTTTCTATAATAGTACCCAAGCCAGTATCAATCTGAAATGATGAGTCGTTTACAATAGCTCTCAAAAACCATGTATTGTGTGTGGCGTGTTTATAAGCATACACCTGATAACCCTCTACATTTAAAACAGATGAATTACTTCCCAACAATACGTTATAGTTATCGCTTCCCACTCGCTTAAAGAAAAAACTGTGTACAACCATTTCATATTCATCTACAGGGACCTGAGTATTATAATCTTGTAAGCCATCATAAGATAAATCTGTAAATTCAAATTGCACATTGTTAATAGGCCCATATTTTGCAATATCAATGTCATACTGTAACATATCATTAGCAGTAGAAACAACAAGTAGATTTAAACCCCTTATTTCTAAAGAGTTTCCTGGGTTTTCTAGTGTTAATGTCTGATCTACAATTACATCACCATCTACGTCAAGTATTGCTGAGGGATTAGGTTTATTTATTCCTACCTGAGCGCGCATTGTAGATATGCAACATACTGCTGTAACCAGCACTAAAGAATATGAAAGTAATGAAGTTCTCAATTTAAATCAGGTATTGATGAAGCTGTACCGCTATTTGAGGAGCCTAAGTTAGTAATGATTTGTGGTAGTTCTCTGTAGTAAGATTTATCATAGACAACTAGCGTGACCTTATAAGTAACCGTACCACCTGCAAGTGGATCTAGCTCTCTGTTTCCAATTTCAAGGTGCCAAGAATCTCCACTTTCAAAGGTTCTTATAACAAATGTACCCATAGATCGCACCGTAGGGTTTACAGTAGTTTTACTAACTCCATCACCTATATATTGAAAATTTGCAACAGCGACGATATACCTATTAGTCTTAAATTGTAAATCGACATCAGTAAGGTTATCACCATCTAGGTTTGAGAATGTATAGTTGACAACATTGATAGGAGCTGCAGAAACTTCTGAAACATCAAGCTTTGTAACAAGTCCAGGAGGATTACTAGTAGTAATATGAGTCACTAATTCAAAATCTTCTTCTGCAGCAGAAACCGTTCCCAGCTCTGCCGTTTTAAAAGCGTCTTGCACCAGTAAATCACCTGCGATATGTAAATCTGCTTGAGGATTTGTTGTTCCTACGCCTACTTGAGCATGGGCAAGTGATGAGAATAAGATTAACAATAATAGAAACGTTCGCATAATTAATCTATAAATGGTGTTGCAGCCGCGTTTGTAGTTCCTCCGCCCATTGGGACTGAGATGACACCAAATTGCTTAGTTAAATCCTTAGAAAAAATCAATGTCTGTATTTCCCACTTAGAATCTGCTGTATCAAAGTCGTTTGCCACACCAGGGTAATCTGCAATGATGTGCCAAGTTCCATTTTCGATAAAAGTAGAAGTATAGGGTAAAGAGAATTTATCTTGTTCTATTCCGACAAGTACGAGTTGATTGTTAAAATGCGCAGAAGCCACAATAAGTTCGTAATCTGTAGCCGAAATGCCTGTGTCAAAATCTCTTACCCAGTCTAAGTTTGGATTTTCTATAATATATGTCTGTATATAACCTAATGCCGCACCAGAAGGATTTTTGGGATCAAGCTTAATAATAAAGTCACTGTCATTTTGAATTAGAAAACTCGCTTCATCGCCATCTGCAATTGGTGGCAATTCTGATATTACGGTTTGTTGAGTAACTACCATATCTCCTGCAACTTCTAATGTTTTACGAGGAGTTTGAGTATTAATTCCAACCTTCTGACCAAAAACGGAGGCGCTAAGTATTGAAAATAGAAAAAAAACAGTGTATTTTTTAATCATTCAGATTTGATTGATGAGTGCGCAAATATGCGTAAATCAGACGAATAACCGAAAATAACACACTCTTTCCAATGGCGAAATTATCTTTTTTAACAGAAAAAAATAATTCCCTTTAAATTATTGCTTTTCGTCGTAAAATTTCTGCTATTCGTCTGATTGTAAAATTGTAACAAGACATATGGAAATATTTTGTTTTAGTACATATGTAATTTTTGAGCCTAGCAACCGTATATTTTAAATAGTGTGAATGGTTTAATAACTGAAAATAAATAATGCTTTGTAGATTTTAAACTATCATTTGGTAGCGTTACGCTTTCGCGAAAGCGTAACCCAAATACATAATATAACACCCACTTTTAAAGAAAAGGTCAAAAGAGTATAATTACCTTTGCAAAAAATCTGTTTGCAGTTCATTATGCCCGAAGATCAAAGTAAAAACACCCAAGATAAAATTCTCTCTCAACAAGAAATTGATGCATGTATTAATACATTGCAGCAACTAGTAGCCGATACGAATCAGCTTTTTGAGCTTCCAGAAGAACAGCGCACAGAGCTTCTCAAGGCTTCAGGAATGTTATCTCGTCCTAATAGAGATGAGTTTCAGCGTAGGAGGAAAGACGCAAAGAAGGCTGCTAAACGTAAGATGATTACTAGAGATAAGCACGCTCGTAAAACCACTGGAATACGATCTGCTAGAGAAGCTTCGCTTTTTGTTGCTCCTAAGTTACTGGGCGCAGCTGCAATCCCAGAAGACACTCCAGAACTTGAGTCTCCAAGAAATTGTTACGTGTGTAAAACAGTGTATACAAAGCTGCACCACTTTTATGACACCATGTGTACTTCATGTGGTGATCTTAATTATGCAAAACGCTTTCAAACAGCCGATTTAAATGGGCAAGTAGCTGTAATAACAGGCTCAAGATTAAAAATAGGTTATCATATAACTCTCATGCTATTGCGTTCTGGTGCGACGGTGGTGGCAACCACACGTTTCCCTGCAGATAGCGCAATACGATATGCAAAGGAAGAAGATTATGGTGACTGGAGCGATCGCTTGCATATCCATGGTCTTGACTTACGTCATATACCCAGTGTAGAGATATTTTGTAATTATATAGAGCAGAAATATGATAGACTAGATATCTTAATTAATAATGCGGCACAAACGGTGCGTAGGCCATCTGGATTCTATTTCCACTTAATGGAAAATGAAAAACTACCCGTTGATCAACTTCCTAAGCTCGCACAACCACTCTTACAAGATCACATAACCTGCTTGCAGGAGTTATCAGACTTAAGTGTGAGTACTGCAAAAAC
>TARA_R110002012_G_scaffold27229_2_pt1 | contig 149746 bp, 146 predicted proteins | sample TARA_R110002012 | Tara Oceans TARA_R110002012 (sample SAMEA4396515) | marine metagenome | biome: Westerlies Biome; feature: [DCM] deep chlorophyll maximum layer (ENVO:01000326); material: water (ENVO:00002006), including particulate matter (ENVO:01000060) such as... | depth 40 m
TGCGAGTGCTGAATGCAACGGCGCTGATGTGCGCGGCTACCCGTTCCGCTTCGGGGTGTTCTGCGAAACCGTGACCTACGTCAACACGGCCGAAGGGATCAGCGCCAATGCAGGCGCGTTCCGCTCCGCAGCACAGGTCTATCGGCCGCAACATGCCGTCGCAGAGATCGACGGGCCATTGGTGCTCAACACCTCCGAGCTCACCCTGCGCGCCGACTGGCAGGTGCTCAAGGCCAGCGCCCGGGCAGTGACCGACGGCCTCGATCGCGGCTCGATCGAAGCACAAAATGTCAGTTTTGACATTGACGGAAGTCGCCTCACCCAACGCGTGGCGCTGCAGGCCGACAAGATGACCGCCCATGCCCGGCGCAACGGAGTGGATCTGGATCTCGCAACCTATGTCGACAGCGTCCGCAATGACCTCTTTCCCGGGCTGACGGCCAGGGCTTTCGCATTTGAAGCAACCCTGTCGGAGCAATCGAGCCTGCTGGAGGTTCCCTTCATCCCGCTGCAGGGCCCGTTTGACGCGGTGCTGCACCGCCTCGCGATCGAATTTGATGAGACCTCGTTGCTTGAACTGGCCGGACCTGTCCAGATCGACGCCAGCAACCGGGTTTCAGGCACGCTCGAACTGACCATCAGCAACCTGCAGGAATTCACGCAGCTGGCGTCAGGTTTCAATCCGGAGATCGCCGGCCTGTTCAGGCAGTTTGGCCCGGTGATTGCGGCACTCGACACGAAACCCGACGACGATGCGGTAACCCTGCCGCTGACGATAAGAAGCAATCTGATCTCGATCGGCTTCATCCCGCTTGGTCAGCTGCCGGCTTTTTGATGTCGGCTTGAACAGCTGCGGCGTCTTTTGCGAAATCGCTGGATGCGCGGAAGTCCAGGGGCTATTCAGCTGCACCCGGAACATCTGACTTGGCAGCGTTACGCCCGAAGTTCGGCGCATCGGTGTCCTGTCCGGCCTCGACGATGGAACGGCGAATGCCGCGTGTCCGGGTGAACAGGTCAAACAGCTTGTCGCTGTCGCCCCACCGGATTGCGCGCTGCAGCGAGGACAGATCTTCCGAAAACCGCGCCAGCATTTCAAGGATCGCGTCCTTGTTGTGCAGGCAGACATCACGCCACATCACCGGGTCGGATGCCGCCAGGCGGGTGAAATCGCGAAAACCGGACGCCGAATACTTGATCACTTCGGACTCCGTCACCGTCTCCAGATCATCAGCAGTACCGACAATATTGTAGGCAATGATGTGCGGCAGGTGGGACACGATCGCCAGCACCATGTCATGATGGTCCGGGTCCATCTGCTCGACGGTGGATCCGCAGGCTTCCCAGAATGCGGCCAGCTGTGCGATGGCCTCGGGGTCTGTGCCCGCGGGCGGCGTCAGAATGCACCAGCGGCCTTCGAACAATTCGGCAAAGCCTGCTTCCGGCCCGCTCTGCTCGGTACCTGCAATCGGGTGACCCGGAATGAAATGCACCGTTTCCGGCATGTGCGGCTGCATCTGCCGCACCACAGAAGCCTTGGTCGAGCCGACATCGGTAACGATTGCGCCCGGCTTGAGATGCGGCCCGATTTCCCGGGCCACCGCCTCCGATGCGCCGACCGGGACCGAGACAATCACCAGATCGGCATTGGCGACGGCTTCCGCGTTGGAGCTGACATAACTGTCACCCAGGCCAAGCTTGCGTGCCGTCTCGAGCGTGGGTTCGCTTCGCGTGGCAATCACGACATGACCGGCTAGCCCCTCGGCGCGGATTACGCGCGCCAGGGACGAACCGATAAGGCCGATGCCGATCAGGGCGACAGTCTCAAACAGCGGTTTGGTCATGATATTCAGGCCATAAAGCTCTTCAGCGCGTCGATCACGCCGAGATTGGCTTCCTCACTACCGATTGTCATTCTCAGCGCATCCGGCAGGCCGTAGCCCGCCACGCGGCGCAACACATAGCCGCGTGCGGCCAGATACTCATCGGCTTCCGCTGCGGTCTTGCCGGGCGTGGTCGGGAAGTGGATGAGAACGAAGTTGCCGACCGACGGCGTCACCGACAGCCCCATCGCCTCGACCGCTTCGACCACCCGCCCGAGCCATTTTTCATTGTGCTCGACAGCCTTCTCCACATGCTTGCGGTCGGCAATGGCAGCCGCACCGGCAGTAATCGCCAGCGCATTGACATTGAAAGGACCACGCACCCGGTTGCAGGCATCGATGATCGCTTCAGGCGCATACATCCAGCCAATCCTCAGACCCGCAAGCCCGTGAATTTTCGAAAACGTCCGCGTCATCACCACATTGCTGTTGCCCGACACCAGCTCGACCCCAGCCTCGTAGTCATTGCGCCGGACATATTCGGCATAGGCCGCATCAAGCACCAGAATGACATGACCCGGCAGGCCCGCCTGCAGCCGACGCACTTCATTGACCGGAAGATAGGTGCCTGTCGGATTGTTCGGATTGGCCAGGAACACAAGCTTGGTTCGCTCGGTCACAGCCTCCAGAATCCGGTCGACATCGGCCGTCAGATCATCCGTGTCCGGAACCGACACCGGGGTCGCCCCGGCAGCCATGATCTGGATCTTGTAGACCAGAAAGCCATGCTCGGTGAAAACGCCTTCATCGCCCGGCGCCAGGTAGGTCTGGCACAACAGGCCGAGCAGTTCGTCCGATCCGTTGCCGCACATGATGTTGTCGGGATTGAGCCCGTAGGTGCGGCCGATCGCATCGCGCAGCACATGCGCGGACCCATCCGGGTAGACAGCCAGGTCCGCATTCTTTGCGGCAATCGCTTCGGCAACCTTCGGGCTCGGACCCAGTGGGGATTCGTTGGAGGACAGCTTGTAGACCTTGGCCACCCCATGGGCGGTCTCGCGCCCGGGCACATAGGCCGCGATATCCATAACGCCGGGTTTCGGGCGGGGCATGTCGGTGCTGCTCATAAAAGCTTTCCTTGCAAGCTGTAATCCAAGGCGGGAACCGCCGGGATATCCTCTTGCAGCAATCTTGTCGAGAGCGGCTTTTCACTCACACCGACGGCTTGGAGGCCTTGGCCTGACGATGCGAGGCCCGCGAAGTCTGCGGCGAGAGCACCGGCACGAACACCCGTCGCGATGCGCGCTGCGCCACAGGCAACCCCTGATAGAGCCGCTTCTGGGCCTCGACAATGATCACGCCGGAAAACACCGGCCACAGTTTACGCCCCAGGCTCTCGAAAATCCGCTGCATGCGCAACACCACACCGCGTTTGGACGGCGGAAAGAACAGCGCTTCGGCAAAGGCGCCAGGGGTGAAATTGCTTTCCCGCAGGATCGTCACCAGCTGTCCCCGCGAATAGGGACGGCCTGCCCCGAAGGGCGTGTGCTCGAACCGCGCCCACATGCCGCGCCGGTTGGGCGCGACGATCACCAGCCGGCCGCCAGGCGCCAGCACCCGCCAGAGCTCTTTCAAGGTTTCGCGCGGGTTCTCCGCAAACTCCAGCGAATGCACCATCAAGACACGATCGAGAGAAGCGTCGGGCAAAGGCAACTCTTCATCGAAGACCAGCGCCGTGGCCGAAGGTCCGCCCGCGGGCCAGTTTACGGCCCCCTGACCCGCCGGCATAAAGGCAAATGTCCGTTCGGTATCAGGCCGGAACCGGTCGAGATAAGGCGTCGCATAGCCAAGCCCCATCAGCCGCTCGCCCGGCAGGGTCGCCCAGATCGACGACAGCGCCATGGCGACCGAATGCTCGGCAACCATGCCCAGGCGGGAATGGTAAAACTGTCTCAAATCAACAATATCGGCATGCATGGCGGCGGACCTGAGTGTTCAACTGAATTTCGATGCGAGCTTACACCCGTATCGACAGGGAAAGCCATCATTGAGGCAATGCCATGCCAGCTTGCGCAGCTGACGGTGTCATTTTGTCGCCGCCAAAGGTGACGAAACCCGGTCTGCCGGTTATGCTTCGAGGGTTGATTCAATAATTGCGGTGGAATCCCCATGACCAGCCTCTTGATCGAACAGTTTACCTGCAGGCAGGACAATTTCGGCGTTGTTCTGCACGATCCGCTAACCGGTGATACGGCAAGCATCGACGCCCCCGACGGTTCGAGGATCGCCGGACGGCTGGGTGAAGACGGATGGAAGCTCACGCATCTGCTGATCACCCATCACCACCCCGATCATGTCGAAGGCATCCCGGCTCTCGTAGAGGCTTACGCACCGGAAGTCATCGGCCCCGAGGCCGAAGCATCGAAGATCATGGGACTGACCCGGACCGTGAGCGATGGCGACACCTTCGATTTTGCTGGCCGCAGCGTCCATGTCATCACCACGCCGGGCCATACCTCGGGCCATATCTGTTTCTACATCCCGGACGAAGGCCTGCTGTTTGCCGGCGACACGCTGTTCGCGCTCGGTTGCGGGCGGCTTTTTGAAGGCTCACCCGCCGACATGCATGGCTCGCTGACCCGTCTTGCGGAGCTTCCCGACGACACCCGCGTCTATTGCGGCCACGAATACACCCAGTCGAACGCACGTTTTGCCATCTCCGTCGATCCCGACAACGAGACCCTCGCCAAGCGCATGAAGGAAATAACCGACCTGCGGTCCAAGCGGCTGCCGACGTTGCCGACCACCATCGACTTCGAGAAGCGCACCAACCCGTTCATGCGGACCGGTGACCCTGCAATCCGCAAGCAGCTCGGCATGGAGACTGCGAGCGACCTGGAGGTGTTTACCGAACTGCGCCGGCGCAAGGACAGTTTCTGATCATGAATGCAGACCTCTCCGCCCGCGAGATCATCGCGCTTCTCGACATGCGGGAGCATCCCGAAGGCGGCTGGTACCGTGAAACCTTTCGCGACACCGAAGGTGGCGAGCGCGGCCACTCGACCGCGATCTACTATCTGCTCGAAGGCGGCGACTGCTCGCACTGGCATCGCGTCACCGACGCCGTCGAGATCTGGCACTGGCACGGCGGCGGACCGCTGGCGCTCACGCTTTCCGAAGACGGGTGCAACGCCCAGTCCTACCGGCTCGGCATGAATCTGGCGTCCGGTGAGCGGCCGCAGATCGTGGTACCCGCCAATTGCTGGCAATCAGCTGCCTCGCTTGGCGCATGGACCCTTGTCGGATGCACGGTCGCGCCAGGCTTTCAGTTCTCGAGCTTCGAAATGGCGCCGCCCGACTGGCGCCCCTCGCCCTATGAGGGCGCCCCGGTCAGGCCAGAAGGCCAAGCGTGATCAGGGCCTGACCGGCATAGTAGAGCACCCAGACCGCGGGTCCCGTCAGCCGTCTTGCCGGGCTGTTTTCCGCCATCAGAAATTTCTCCGAGCCGAGAATCGCGTCTGACGCCATGAAAAGCGCTGCCCCAAGCAACACCAGACCACCCACCGTCACACCGCCAAGCCCCATCACTGCAATGGCCAGCACATAGGCCGCGACCGGCAGCGCCAAAGGACCGGCATTTCGGACCATCAGGGTGCCCATGACCAATGCAAACACGGCAACCGCCAGCACCCCGGCCACGGGCGCTGAGGCCAGTCCCGGACCTGACGAAAGCAAAAGCACCGCATAGGCGATATGCGCCAGCAGGAAGCTGCTCAGTCCACCCAGAAACGCCGGATCACCCTCATGCGCAAGAAACGCGTCGCCTGCAGCCGACAAAGCCAGCGCGAGCACCAGCAACCACGGCCCTCCGGCATGAAATGCCAACACCGCGAGCGCAGCCACGGCCACTGTCTTGGCAACCGTCCGCTTCAGCGATGGCTTCTGCTCGAGCAGTCCCAGGTAGATCAGGAATCCGAGCCCCGAAACCGCCAGCAAGCCGATGCCCGCCATATCCAGGCCATCAAGCACCGCGATCATCGCGGGCCAATCGTGTTGATTCTTGTCTCAAGCTTCCCCCAACCCACCGGGCGCGCCACCACCGGCTCCATCTCGTCTCGAACAGCTGGCTCAACCGCCAAACCGGGTCGCTGCGACAATCACCAAACCGACCTTGGTCGGCACCTTGGCATAGACCGGGGCATAGAAGCCACCGCGCTGATGTTCGGCAAACCAGATTTCCATATCCTTGAGCTGTTTCAGATACCGGATCCCCGAGGAGCCTTTCCGGTAGCCGGCCTTGGGCTCGAACCGGATCGAGCAGACGATCGCATCCCCCTTGAAACCCTTGGTGCTGTAAGGCCGCACGCTGATGGGAGACAGATGCAGCGTGACACGGGATTGCCCGTCAAAGATCGGCAGGCTGCGCGGGCAGACCTTCGAGCCTGCCGGAAACACCAGTCCCGAGAGCGGATCAAGCACCTTGTGCATGTCCTCGGCCGACAGCGGAACCCAGTCATCAGCGGTTTGCTTGGTCTTCGGCGTGTTGGTGGCCGACTTGACGTTGCCATTGCTGAACTGGATCTCTGTCCGGTGCGCGTCCTTGCCGCTCGAATAGGAGACCAGAAAGGTTTTGGCGAGCAGCCGGTCTTCCGCAAGGGTGCCTGAAACACTGGCATTTCCGCGAACCTTTGAAAGGATGTCGGCAAAAGCTGACGTCTTCACATCGCCTGAAATCGTGTAGGAAGCGCCGTCGACCTGCGTCACAAAGCTTGCATAGGCCATCGGAAGCCCTGCAAGCGAGACCGAGTAATCGCTGTGCACCTCGACCGGCTCCGCCCTGAGCGGTGTCAGCCCACACAGCACGAGCGAAACCGCCAACGTCGCCACAGACAAAACCGAACGGCCACCGAGCATTCAAACCCCCTGCATGTAAAGCCTCTCCCGGCAGCGGTCGCCGGGCCTGATGCAAACCAGACTTCGTGTACAATGCGACAATTCCATGCCCGCAGCGATAAAAAATCAGCTATCATGGCCATCGAACGCCAGATAAGACCGATTCAACACCCGACGCGGCTTGACGCGGCTGGCTGGTCTGATTATAGACACGCGACTTCCGATAAAGGCCTGCGGTCCTTTGGGTGAGCCTACAACCTGGCTCGGCCCGTCCGTTGGCGAAGAGATATAGGTGCAAAATGTCACGCAGCTGTGAATTGACCGGCAAGGCTGTACAGTCCGGAAACAATGTCAGCCACGCCAACAACCGGACACGTCGCCGGTTCCTGCCGAACCTGTGCAACGTCACGCTGATTTCCGATGCTCTCGGCCAGCGTTACCGTCTGCGCATCTCGGCAAACGCTCTGCGCACTGTTGAGCATCGCGGCGGCCTCGACGCGTTCCTGGCCAAGGCCAAGGACGGCGAACTGTCGATGCGCGCGCGTCTGCTCAAGCGTCAGATCGCCAAGAAGATCGAAGAAAAAGCTGCTGCCTGAACCAGGCTGACGGCTTACCGTATATGAGGCGGGCCTTGGCCCGCCTTCATCTTTTTCAACTGGTGGCATCAACCCAGGATAAAAAAATGCGTATGATCCCTTCCGTATACCCGTTCATGGCCCTTATGGCCGCTGTCGTCGTGGCGTCGAACTATCTGGTTCAGTTCCCGGTCGATTACGCCATCGGCGCGCTCAATCTCGCCGATCTGCTGACCTGGGGTGCCTTCACCTATCCGGTGGCGTTCCTGATCACCGACCTTGCCAACCGTCGCTTCGGCCCGGCCACGGCGCGTCTGGTGGTGTTCACAGGCTTCATCATTGCCGTTGCCTTGTCGGTCTGGCTTGCCACGCCGCGCATTGCCATTGCCTCCGGCTCGGCATTCCTGCTGGCGCAATTGCTTGATGTTTCCGTCTTTGACCGGCTGCGCAACAAGGTCTGGTGGCTGCCGCCGCTGGTCTCGACCATTATCGGCTCCAGCCTCGACACCGTGATCTTTTTTGGTCTCGCCTTCTCGCAAGCCGCCAACATCATCGGGCCGGGCGATGCATTCGCCACCGAAGCAGCACCGTTGCTCGGCATCTTCGCCGCAGAGGCCCCACGCTGGGTGTCCTGGGCGCTTGGTGACCTTGCGGTCAAGCTGATCGTCGGATTGTCGATGTTGCTGCCCTACGGCGTCCTGATGCCGGTCCTGGCGCCCCAGGGCCGCGCCTGAACAAGACCTGCTGGTTCTCGGCTTTTTCTACTCTTCGCCACCAAGATAGCGGAATTCGAGAACCAGATTGCGCTGCAGGATGGAATGGTTGTCGTCCGACACCAGCGTGACGAAAATCTGCCCCGCATCGTCCGTGCTGACATCCAGCCCTTCCATATTGTCGATCTGGTTGCCGAAATCGGCCTCCAGCAGCACCGGCCCGTCGACCAGGTTGCCCGGACCCAGCCGGCTGCCATCGATGCGGCGGATGCGCATGCCGATGCCGCCCGCGATCGAGAACCGCCGCTCCAGCAACAGCAGATCGCCGTTGGGCAGGAAATCCCCATCGGTCACGTCATAGGGCGGGTGCCGCTTGACGAAGAACACGCCTTTCAGCGGCCCGGTCAGGACCGCCGCATAGATATCGCCCGCAGCGTTGAGGCTCCGCTCGGTGACCACGACAACATCACCGGCCAGCGGCGAAGCCTCGGGCGCCACCATCAGCGCTTCCGGCCCGCGATTGTTGCGAAGCTCCGCAAGCGGGATCTGCAGCGGTAGCGACCGCAAAGGCCGCGCGCTGCCCGGCGCTTTTGCCGGATAGGCATCGACACGGCTCTGGCGCTCGAAACTGACCAGCACCTCGTCGCCCCGTAGAGCGATGCCCTCGGCGTCGACCCGCCATTTCTGGTCGGAGGATTCGCCGTGTGCGTCGAGAATCGGAGTGACCGAGAAATCCGTGACGCCGGTCAGCGCGCCGTCTGCGCCGCGTTCGAAACGGCCGGCATACCAGAAGCCGGTATCCATGATCCCGAGAAAGCTGCGCCTGTCGTCTGACAGCCGGATGCCGGAGATGGCTCCGAGCGTAGCGCTCGGCGAACTCAGCTCGATCCCGCCGACAAACTCGAAACTGCCAAACCGGCTCTCCTCGGACCCGACCTTGAAATGGCTGATCAGGCGGGAATTGATCTCGATGGACTGATCGTCAGCGCGCGTTGAAACAACGGTGGAAACCGCCAGCACCGAAGCGAGGCCGGCGACCAGTGACAGCCGCGCGAGGGTCCGCCGCGGTGTCACGCCCGCTTGCGTCCGCGCCGGGCCTGGGGATCACCGGATTCATCGGCAAACAGGGCTGCCAGCTGCTCGGTCATCGCACCGGCCAGCTCTTCCGCATCGACAATCGTCACCGCGCGGCGATAGTAGCGGGTGACATCGTGACCGATGCCGATGGCCAGCAGTTCAACCGGCGAGCGCGTTTCGATCTCTTCGATCACCGCCCGCAAATGGCGCTCGAGATAATTGCCCGGATTGACCGACAGCGTTGAATCATCGACCGGCGCGCCATCGGAAATCATCATCAGGATCTTGCGCTGCTCGGGACGCCGCGTCAGCCGCGAATGCGCCCAGATCAGCGCTTCGCCGTCGATGTTTTCCTTGAGCAGGCCTTCGCGCATCATCAGCCCGAGATTGCGCCGCGCCCGGCGCCACGGCGCATCCGCGGACTTGTAGATGATGTGACGCAGATCGTTGAGCCGTCCCGGCGTTGCCGGCTTGCCGCCGGTCAGCCATTTCTCGCGGCTCTGCCCGCCCTTCCACGCCTTGGTGGTAAAGCCCAGCAGTTCCACCTTGACGCCGCTGCGCTCAAGCGTCCGGGCCAGGATGTCCGCGCAGGTGGCAGCAACCGTGATCGGCCGTCCGCGCATCGAGCCCGAATTGTCGATCAGCAGCGTCACCACCGTATCGCGGAAATTGGTGTCCCGCTCCATCTTGAACGACAGCGGCTGCATCGGATCAATGATCATCCGCGTCAGCCGCGCGCTGTCGAGATAGCCTTCCTCGAGATCGAAATCCCAGGCCCGGTTCTGTTGCGCCATCAGCCGGCGCTGGAGCCGGTTGGCGAGCCGTCCGACGACCCCCTGCAGATGCGCCAGCTGCTTGTCGAGGAAGGACCGCAGCCGGTCGAGCTCGGCCTCGTCACAGAGCTCTTCGGCCGAGATTTCCTCGTCAAACTCGGTGGTAAAGACGTGATAATCGACCTTTTCGTTGAGATCGCCGAAAGGATCGCTCGGCTTCCGGGTCTCGCCTGGCGTTTCGGCATCTTCGTCGCTGTCGTCGATGGTATCGTCGTCGCCGGTTTCCGCGCCGTCCATCTCGCCGGAGTCCATCTGCTCGTCGGAGGTTTCGCTTTCCTCCGCCGGTGCGGCATCCGAGCCCGCCTCTTCCTGCGAGGACTGGTCATTGTCCTCCTCGCTGCGCGGCTGGTCCTCGTCGGAAACTTCGTCCTGCTCGTCCTGCTCCTGGTCGTCGTCGCCGTAATCCTCGGCCATTTCCATGGCAGAAAGCATTTCGCGCACAACCTTGGCAAAGGCCTGCTGGTCTTCGAGCGAGCCTTCAAGCGTGTCGAGCGCGTTGCCGGCCTTGCCTTCGATGAATTCACGCCACAGCTCGACCACCTGGCCCGCCGACTTCGGCGGCTTGCGGCCGGTCAGCTTCTCGCGCACCATCAGCGCCACCGCTTCTTCGAGCGGCGCATCCTCGCGCGTGACGATGCCCTGGTAATTGGCTCGCTGGTACTTGTCCTCGAGCATCGAGGTCAGGTTGTCGCCGACCCCGGTCATCCGCCGCGCGCCGATCGATTCGACCCGCGCCTGCTCGACCGCATCATAGACCGCACGGGCATCCACGCCCTCGGGCGCCATGCGCGCATGCACTGCATCATCATGGCAGGCCTTGCGCAGGGCCATGGAGTCGCCCAGGCCCCGGGTGATCGAGAAATCGGCCTGCGTCGGCCGCTTCGGCAGGTCCGGCAATCTGGCCCGGTCACCGGAAATCCCGGGACGGTCATTGCCAAACGCGACTTCCAGCTCATGGTCGCCGGCAATCGCCCGCACGCAGCCGGTCAGCGCCCGCCGGAACGGCTCGGCGTCAACAGTGCCACTTGGTCTTGATCGCGAATTGTCGCCGCGTCCGGCCATGAAGATACCCGTCAGGCGGTTGCGCTGAGAACGATGTTGGCGGCGCTTTCCTTCAGCTCGACGCCGAAGGCGCGTTGATAGTGTTCAGCCACCAGCGCACGTTCCAGCTCATCGCACTTGTTGAGGAAGGTCAGCCGGAAGGCGAAGGCCACGTCACCGAAGATCGCGGCATTTTCCGCCCAGGTGATCACCGTCCGCGGGCTCATCACCGTCGACAGGTCGCCATTGATGAACGACGACCGGGTCATGTCGGCCACCCGCACCATCTTCGACACCGCGTCGCGGCCCTCGCCCTCGGCAAAGTCCTTGACCTTGGCAGCGACGATATCGACTTCCTGGTCATGCGGCAGGTAGTTCAGCGTGGTGACGATCGACCAGCGGTCCATCTGCGCCTGGTTGATCTGCTGCGTGCCGTGGTAGAGGCCGGTCGTGTCGCCCAGGCCGACGGTGTTGGCCGTGGCGAACAGGCGGAACGCCGGATGCGGCCTGATGACGCGGCTCTGGTCGAGCAATGTCAGGCGGCCCGACGATTCCAGCACGCGCTGGATCACGAACATCACGTCCGGACGGCCGGCGTCATACTCGTCAAACACCAGCGCAACATTGTGCTGATAGGCCCACGGCAAAATGCCGTCCTTGAATTCGGTGACCTGCATGCCTTCGCGGACAACGATCGCATCCTTGCCGACGAGGTCGATACGGCTGACATGGCTGTCGAGGTTGACGCGCACGCACGGCCAGTTGAGCCTTGCGGCAACCTGTTCGATATGGGTCGACTTGCCGGTGCCGTGATAGCCCGAGACCATCACCCGGCGGTTGTGGGCGAAGCCTGCCAGGATGGCCAGCGTGGTGTCGCGGTCAAACAGGTAATCCGGGTCAAGGTCGGGCACATAGGCGTCCCGTTCCTTGTAGGCCGGGACAGTGATGTCCGAATCGATGCCAAACACATCGCGCACCTTGACGGTGGTGTCTGGCAGGTTGGTGATATCGAGGTCGATCTTGCTCATCATGTCTCCAAGGCCTGGCTAATCTGCCTGCGGGCCGCTCTCCTGTCCGGTCCTGCTTAGACTGTTCGCTTAGCAGAAACCAGACTGCTTTAACAATTGGTAGGCCTGGATGACGGCGCGAAAACGGTCCTCGGAACCGCGGTCGCCGCCATTGGCATCGGGGTGGTGCTGCTTGACCAGTTCCTTGTAACGGGTCTTGATCTCGGTCGATGTCGCATTTGCGGCGAGACCGAGCGTGTCAAACGCCTTGCCCTCCAGCGTCTTGACCTTGCGGGCACGGACCGGACGGTTGGGGCGGGTTTCATTGAAGAACCCGTGCGGATCCCGCATCCGCGCCTGCGCGCCGGCCGAACCCGACTTCGCGGTCGATTGTGTCGGCCCGCTGGCAGCAGACCGGTCAACACCCATTTTCCAGGTCGGACGGTTCCCCGTCAGCGCCTCTTTCTGGTAGCGCGCGATCTCGCCATCCGAAAGCCCGGAAAAATAGTTGTAGCCCTTGTTGTACTCGCGCGCGTGATCAACGCAGAACATGAAGTACTGCCCCTCGGCGTCCCGACCCACGGGCGCGCGGTGAGTCCCGGGTTTGCTGCAGCCGTCCCACTGGCATTCAGGCGCAGTTGGCTCAGCCGGTTTGGCGCCCTTGCGGCGGACCCGGATGCGATCAAAATATTTGGAATCCAGTTTCATAGCGACAATTATGGTGCTCTACAGGTTAGCGAACAAGGATTGACAAGGGTGATTCAAGCTGCCTACCCCGTCTCGACTTCGAATGCCACCATGCAAATCGCAACAGTCGAATTTTGTGACCGCGCACCATACACCAGGAGCATCTTCATGTCCCGTCAGAACCGCATTGAAACAGCGCTGACTGAAAAATTCACGCCCGAACGTCTGATCGTGATCAATGAAAGCCATCTTCATGCTGGTCATCATCATTCCGGCAGCGACCATCACGAAGCGTTCGACGGGACCGGTGAAACCCATTTCCGCATCCGTATCGTCTCACCCGTGTTTTCCGGCATGAGCCGCATCCAGCGTCACCGCGCTGTCAACGAACTGCTCAAGGACGAACTCGACGGCGGCCTCCACGCCATGGCCGTCGAGGCTTCGGCACCGGGCGAGCAGACGCGCTGGTAGCCGCTGCTGTCGCCTGACCGGCAACCAGCTATCTAGGCGCCGGTCACGCCTTGTCCATGGGACGAATGCGCAACCTGGTAATTCTGTTGCGATCGCGCTTCATGACGATGAAGCGCTTGCCGTGGAAGGTAAACGCCTGCTTCTCCTCGGGGATGGTCTGGGATTCGTGAATCACCAGGCCGGCCACCGTGGTGGCTTCGTCATCGGGCAGCGACCAGTCGAGCGCCCGGTTGAGGTCGCGGATCGGAACCGAACCGTCGACCACGATCGAGCCGTCGGCCTCCTGCCGCACACCCTGAACCTCGGTGTCGTGTTCGTCGGCAATGTCGCCAACGATCTCCTCGAGAATGTCTTCAAGCGTCACCAGCCCCTCGACCTCGCCATACTCGTCGACGACAATGGCAATGTGCGCCTTGCGTCTCAAAAAGGCGTTGAGCTGGTCGGGCACGCTGGTCGTGTCGGGCACGAACCAGGGTTTCTGGGCGATCTTGACCACATCCATGCGGTGCGGCTCGGTCGGGTTTTCAGCCAGCACACGCAAGACGTCCTTGGCATGAACGATGCCGATGATGTTGTCGGTCGACCCGCGCCAGATCGGCATCCGTGTATAGGGGCTTTCAAGAACCGCCCGCACATTGGTTTCCGGCGTCTCGTCGGCATTGAGCATGCGCATCGAGGTCCGGTGGATCATCACATCCGAGACTTCCAGCTCGCCCAGGTCCAGAACCCCGCCCAGCCGGTCGCGGTCCGCCTTGACCACCGATCCTTCGCGGTGCAGCAGGTCCACAGCGCCACGGATTTCCTCATGTGCCGACAGCATCGAGGTTTCGGACGCGAAGGTCACGCCAAATACCGCCATGATCTTGCGCACGATCCAGTTGATGAAGCTCGACAAGGGTCCGACGACCACGACGAAGGCCTTGACCACCGGTGCGACGAACATGGCAAACCGGTCGGGTGTCGAAATCGCCCAGCTCTTGGGCAGCACTTCGGCAAAGATCACCAGCAGCAGGGTCATGGTCAGCGTCGCCACGGCCACACCGGAATCGCCGAAAATCGACAACAGCACGCTTGTGGCCAGCGCCGAGGCCAGAATATTGACCAGATTGTTGCCAATCAGCAGCGCCCCGATCAGGCGGTCCTTGCGCTCGATCAGCGTGTTGACGGTGCCGGCACGCACATCGCCATTGGTCTCGAGCGAATGCATCCGGGCCCGTGACGCGGCTGTCAGCGCGGTCTCGGAGCCCGAAAAGAATCCCGACAACCCGATCAATGCCAGGATCGCCAGGATGGTCAGGCCGTGTTCAGCCAGGATTGCGCCGATTGTTTCCAGGATCATGATGCCCGCTTGTCCTCCAGAAATCGAAACACTTCATCCACCGGCACGTCATCGGCAACAAAGGACTGGCCGATACCGCGCGTCAGGATGAAGGTCAGCGCACCGCGCCGGACCTTCTTGTCCTGGGCGATGTGCTTCATCAGTATATCGGTCGGCGGCAGCTCACCTTCAATATCCGACATCAGCGTTGGCAGTCCGACTTCCTTGAGATGATGAGCGACCCTTTTGGCGTCATCGGGACTGGCAAGGTTCATCCGCGACGAAAACTCGTGCGCCAGCACCATGCCGATTGCCACGCCCTCGCCATGCACCAGCCGCCGCCCGTCATAATCCGTGGCCGCTTCCAGCGCGTGGCCGAATGTATGGCCGAGATTGAGAAGCGCCCGAGCCCCGTGTTCACGCTCATCGGCAGCCACCACATCCGCCTTGGCCTGGCACCCCGTGGCAATCGCCGTGATCCGCGCCTCGCCGCCCGAAAACACCTCACGCCAGTTTTTCTCGAGCCAGGCAAAGAACTCCGGTCGGTCGATCAGGCCATATTTTGCAACCTCGGCATAGCCGGCGCGGAATTCGCGGATCGGCAACGTGTCGAGCACATCGGTATCTGCCAACACCAGTTCGGGCTGATGAAACACGCCGATCAGGTTCTTGCCATGCGATGAATTGATCCCGGTCTTGCCGCCAACCGAGGAATCCACCTGCGCCAGCAGGCTGGTCGGCACCTGGATGAAGCCCATGCCGCGCCGCACGATGCCCGCGGCAAAGCCCGAAAGATCCCCGATCACGCCACCGCCCAGCGCCAGCACCGCATCGCCACGCTCCAGCCGCGCACCGAGCACGTGATCACACACATGCACCAGCTCGTCGAACCGCTTGGTCTTTTCGCCCGGCTCGAGCACCAGCGGCGCCGCCTCGATTCCACTGGCGGCGAGACTTTCGAGCAAGGCGTCGAGATGAGCCGCGGCCACATTGCGGTCGGTCACGACAGCGCACCTTATGCCCGCCTTGCGGGCCGCGATCTGAGCGCCTGCTTCTGCAATCAGCCCGGGTCCGATGACAATGTCATAGCTGCGGTCTCCGAGATCGACGCGGACGGTTTCACGGGGAGAGGTCTGGGTCATGAAAGGGGCACCGTATCCTGGCCCCTGTCCAGCCGGGCGAGCGCCATGACTGTTTCAGAGGCAATTACTTCCTTGTCTTCGTCACGTGACCAAACCGTCACGTCAGCCTGGCCATAGACCGGGTAACGCTGGTCGAGAAGATCGGACAGCGTCTGCCGGGGATTGGCGGTCTTCAGCAACGGTCTCGAATCCCGCTTCGACACCCGCGTCCACAATACATCGAGATCCGCCTTCAGCCACACCGACAGGCCATTCCTGAGCACCATTGTCCGTGTGGTGTCGTTCATGAACGCCCCGCCACCGGTCGACAGCACCCGCGGTCCGGTTTTCAGAAGCCGCTTGATCACCCGCGCCTCCAGAGCCCGGAACTCCGGCTCCCCATAGGCCTCGAACAGTTCCGGAATGCTCATGCGCGAAACCCGTTCGATCTCGTGATCGGAATCGACGAAGGGAATTTCGAGCATCTGCGCCACCAGCCGGCCAATGGCCGATTTGCCGGCGCCCATCAGCCCGACAAATACCAGATTGCGTTGGCCGAGCACTCGCCGTGCCGTCTCGATATCCTGTTCCGGCGCGATAGTCTGCGGTTCAGTCAACTGTCTCCCCCGCCCTTCGGGCCAATGATCCGCGCCTTCTATTGGCCATGTCCGGCGGCGCGTCAAGCGCGGCCCGGTTTCCGCATCGCGCTTGAAACGGCGCGCGCACTGCCGCATAACACGTCAACACCAGTTCGCCGGAGTGCCCATGCCATCCCTGTTTCGGTTCCTTTTCCTGTGCGCCGTGCTTGCCGGCATCGTCTATGGCGCCATGTTTGCATTGATCATCTATGTTGAGCCGGTGGACCGCGAGGTCACCGTGCGCGTCCCCACCGAAAAACTCAACAACTGACTGGATCCGGTCCTATCATGCGCGATCTCAGCGCCGCCAATGCCGAAGCCTTCCTCGAAATGATGAGTGCCGAGCGTGGCGCTGCGGACAATACGCTGGAAGCCTACCGCCGCGACCTTGACGACGTCTCCGATGTGCTGGGCGCGCTTGGAACCTCGCTGGTCAAGGCCCAGGCCGACGACATCCGGCGCGTCATCGCCGATCTGGCCGCCCGTGGCTTCTCGCCGGCCTCCCAGGCCCGGCGACTGTCTGCATTGCGCCAGTTCTACAAGTTCCTCCACGCCGAAGGATTGCGCGGTGATGATCCGACCGGGGTAATCGATTCCCCGCGAAAAACCCGCGCGCTGCCGAAAGTGCTCAGCATCGATGACGTCTCGCGTCTGCTGGCGCAGGCGGAAACCGACATTGCTATGGCCCGGGACGCGGAAGAGGCATCGCGCCGCATCCGCTTTCGCGCGCTGCTCGAGCTGCTCTACGCCACCGGCATGCGGGTGAGCGAACTGGTCAGCCTGCCCTACCGGGTGCTCGCTGATGACGGAAGGTTTCTGGTCATTCGCGGCAAGGGCGCCAAGGAGCGGATGGTGCCGATGTCACGCCCCTCCCGCGCAGCGCTCGATGCCTGGCTGGCGTCGATCGGCGACGCGGCCGAGGAGGCCGGCTTTCTGTTTCCGGCAAACTCGGCCGAGGGGCATCTCTCCCGCCAGGTCTTCGCCCGTGAGCTCAAGGAAGTGGCCGCCCGTGCCGGCATTCCCGTGGCGAAAGTCTCGCCCCATGTCCTGCGTCATGCCTTTGCCAGCCATCTGCTGGCCGGTGGCGCCGATCTGCGTGCGGTCCAGGAATTGCTCGGCCATGCCGACATTTCCACCACCCAGATCTACACCCATGTGCTCGATGAACGCCTGCGACAATTGGTCAATGAGCATCACCCCCTTGCAAAAGCCACAAAAAGTCGCGATTAAGCCCGCTCGCAACACGCCAAATGAATGCGTGACAGACATGTCGGACTAGGCTTGACTGGTTCTGGCGACGAAAAATGCGATGGCCCGCGTGGAAAAACTCAATGCATAATTATCTTGATTTCGAAAAACCGATCTCCGACCTGGAAGGCAAGATCCTCGAATTGAGGAAGCTCGCCGGCGAGGACGAGAGCATCGACACAGGCGATGAAATTGCCCGGCTCGAAACCAGGGCCCGCGACGCCATGGCCGAAATCTACGGCAAGCTCAACCCGTGGCAGAAGACCCAGGTTGCGCGCCATCCCGACCGGCCGCATTTCAATGACTACGCCAAGAACCTGTTCGACGAATTCACACCGCTGGCCGGAGACCGCAAGTTTGCCGAAGACGCTGCCATCCAGGCAGGTTTTGCCCGCTTCCGTGGCCAGCCGGTGGTCGTCATCGGCCAGGAAAAGGGTCACGACACCAAAACCCGCATCAAGCACAATTTCGGCTCGGCCCGGCCGGAAGGCTATCGCAAGGCGATCCGCATCATGGAACTGGCCGACCGGTTCCGGCTCCCCGTCATCACGCTCGTCGACACCGCCGGCGCCTATCCCGGCGTTGGCGCGGAAGAACGCGGCCAAGCCGAAGCCATCGCCCGCTCGACCGAAACCTGCCTCAATCTCCGCTCGCCGCTGATTTCGATCATCATCGGCGAAGGCGGGTCCGGCGGCGCCATCGCCATTGCCACCGGCAACAAGGTCTACATGCTCGAGCATTCGATCTATTCCGTCATCTCGCCTGAAGGCGCCGCGTCGATTCTGTGGCGCGATTCGACACGGGCACGCGATGCGGCCACCTCGATGAAGATCACCGCCCAGGATCTTCGTGATCTCGGCATCATCGACGACATCATTCCCGAACCGGTTGGCGGCGCCCACCGCGATCCCGAAAGCGTGATCGCGCGCGCTGGCGACCTGATCGCCTCCGCTCTTGAGGAAATGTCGAGCCGCTCCGGAGATGAGTTGCGCGCTGATCGCCGCAAGAAATTCCTCGAGATCGGCCGGCACATCGGTTGATCACCGCCCCATTCGAGCCACATTTGGAACGCCAATAAAGCCTCTGGCGCAGCCAGATCAGGACATCCGAAGGGTTTGAGCTGGCAATGAGACCGGCCGTTCAGGCCACTTGGCGGTGGTTGCGGCGAAATATATCCGGCACTGCCGGCAAGATGCCCTGAAGCTGCACCAACGGTTTGGTAATGCTTCATGAACCATGTTTGTAGTAGTGTTGCGTTGAAATGCCCGGCCCGGGATCACATCGAAGACGATCCGACAGGCCTTCGAACTTGCCACTGCAACGTCCAAGAGACCCCATGACTCCGACCCGTACGCTGCGTTTCCTCCCTGTTTTGCTCCTGGGTCTGACCGGATGTCAGGACGCGCTCGATTCCGTTGCCAACAAGGTTGAACACCCTCTGCCCGCCAGGCTCGTCAACAAGATGAAGGCGCAGGACATGAGCACGCGCTCACCGATCATGATGCGGATCTTCAAGGAAGAGGGCATTCTGGAGGTCTGGAAGCAGAAGGGCAATGGCCGCTACGACATCATTGCGTCCTACGAGATCTGCAAATGGTCGGGCGAGCTTGGACCCAAGTTCAAGGAGGGTGACCGCCAGGCGCCCGAAGGCTACTACCGGATCTATCCGCACCAGATGAATCCGCGTTCAAGCTATTATCTCTCGTTCAACATGGGGTTCCCGAACAGCTACGACCGCTCCCATGGACGCACCGGCTCGAACCTGATGGTGCACGGCGCCTGCTCTTCGGCCGGGTGCTACTCGATGACCGATGAACAGGTTCTCGAAATCTACGGTTTCGCCCGCGACGCCTTCAAGGGCGGCCAGGAATATTTCATCGTCGAGGCCCTGCCGTTCCGAATGACGCCGGAAAACATGGCCCGGCACCGCGACAGCGAGCATTTCGAATTCTGGAAGATGCTGAAGGTCGGTTACGATCATTTCGAACTGACCAGGCGGCCACCGAAGGTTGACGTCTGCGAACGGCAATATGTCTTCAACCAGATCCCCCAGATCGAAAACGCCAGCTTCCAGGCCAGTGCAGCCTGTCCCCCGGCCAGCGTACCGACCACCCTGGCGGTCGCCTATTCCGCTTTCGAGAAGGATTGGAACCAGAACTTCATCAAGGCCGTGGCCAAGTTCGACAACGAGGAAGCCAGGCAGATCGCCGCCAATGAAGCCCGGGCTGAAGCCGAAGCCCGGCGCGCCGAGCGGGAAGCCGAAAAAGCCGCCCGGATCGCAGCCAATGGTGGGCAATCCGCCTCGGTCCCGGTGCTCGGCCTGTTTTCGACCGGCAACCCGCTCAAGGCCCTTGCTCCGGGAACCGCACCTGCCGCACCGCTGACCTCAGCCCCTGCTGCCGCGGAGACAGCGGCCACCGAGACCGCCAGTGATGCCGGTCAGACCGCGCCGGCAGCTGCCAACGCCGGCGTCCCGGTGCCGACACCCAATCCCGCCGTCCAGTCTCAGCTCGCCGATGCCGGGCAGGCATCGCAACCGGGGCAGTCCGACAAGCCGTTCTGGAAAATCTGGAGCAGCAAATGAGCGGCACAGACGACAGCGCGCTTGATCTCCGGGGCCTGAAATGTCCGCTTCCCGTGCTCAAGACCCGCAAGCACATGCGCGGCCTCGCCACAGGCTCGCGCCTGCGCATCGAGACCACCGATCCTCTGGCCGTCATCGACGTGCCGCATTTTTGCCGTGAGGACGGGCATCAATTGCTCGACAGCAATGCAGTCGAGGGCGGGCACGTTTTCATCATCGAAAAAGGCTGACCGTTTCTAGCGCCGTGCCGGCATGCCCGGAATGGCCAGGGGATTGCTTGCCAGCGCCTCGCGGTCGGGCCGCCCGACGCCCGGCACATTGGCGAAGGACGAGAACAGCTCCGCAACAAATCCCTCGGGCATATCGCGCGTGATCATCACCAGCCTGGTTTCTTGCCTTGCCCCGTCCGGCCAGGCCTGCAGCCGCACCGGCTCGGACATCAGCGCCTGCACCGCATGCACCACGAGCGGCCGCGACGGATCATCCGACAGCTTGATGATGCCTTTCATCCGCAGGAGGTTCGGCCCGTGAGCCGAGCGCACCAGATCGAGAAACATCGCCAGGGATTCGGGCGAAATCGCCTGTTCGAACACCACGGAATCCGACCTGATATGCTGGTCGTGCCGGTTCACATCATGGAAGTGGTCGTGTCCGTGGTGGTGATGCCCCCCATGCCCATGCTGGCCGTGATCATCCTGGTCGGAATTCAGCCAGCGGGCCACATCGAGAGACCGGAGAACAGGATCATAGGCGCCGGTGTCAAACAGGCTCTGCGCGCTCAGATCCGGATCATCGGCCATGACAACCCGTGCCAGCGGATTGAGCGCCTCGAGCCTTGAGCGCAGCACATCGCAACTCTCGACCAGAGCGGTCTTGGACAGCACCAGCGTGTCAGCCACCGCCACCTGCCTGCGCGCTTCCTCGTGGGTTTCCAGCGTCGCCGTGCCGTTGACCGCGTCGACAACCGTGACAAGACCTTCCAGCCGGTAGGATTGACCAAGCGCCGGATGTCCGATCACCGACTGCATCACCGGCACCGGGTCCGCCAGTCCCGTGGTCTCGATCACCACCCGCGAAAACGGCCGGATCTTTCCCGTCTGCATCCGGTCCATCAGGTCAGCCAGCGTGTCCACCAGCTCGCCGCGAACCGTGCAGCACAGGCATCCATCGGAGAGTTCGATCACCCCGTCGCCGGAACTTTCGACCAGCAGGTGATCGATCCCGACATCGCCGAATTCATTGATGATCAGCGCCGCATCGCTAAGCCAAGGATCGCCGATCAACCGGTTCAGCAGGGTCGTCTTTCCGGCGCCGAGAAACCCGGTGAGGATTGAAACAGGCACGCCGCTCGGCGCGCTCCAGCTGCGCTCGGATTGGGTTTCCTCTGTCATGGCAAGGCTCTTTCGGAAAATCAGATCTGTGGACGCGGAACCGGTATCGGCACGCCCGGCGCCAACGGAAGCACTTCCGCGGCATTGGCCGGCGCGGTAAACGCCGATGCTGCAAACGGCTCCACCTGTCCTGCCAGTATGCCGCCAGGCCGTGGAACCGGAATCGGGACCCGCGACAGCGCAATTTCGACATTCGCGCGCGGCAACCCGGCTGGCGCCTGCACCAGCCGCGGCTCGCGCGTCATCTTCGCCAGATAGGGCGAATTGAGCACCATCTTGCCCTCGACATCGCGCCCTTCATAGCGCGCGGCGCGCGCCTTGGCGTTGCAGATCTCACCGGAAATATCGGTGACCCGGTCACGCCCTTCGCCATAGGGCGCAAGGCTCTGCAATCTGGCGCCACCCCAGGCTGTCGTCGTCAGCCCCTGGTGCAGCAAACGCGCCGATTCCTCTGCCCGTGTCTCCTGCGAAGGCGCGCCCAGCACCACGCTGACCACGGTCTTTCCGTTGCGCGTCGCCGAGGAAACCTGGTTGAACCCGGACGCGCAGATGAACCCGGTTTTCATGCCGTCCGCGCCGGCAAAGCGGCCGATCAGCAGGTTGTAATTGGTGTAGCTCTTCTTGCCGGTGGTAAAACCCTCATAGGAAAAGTAATGCGCGAACTCGGGAAACTCGCGTCTCAGCGCAACCGCCAGCAACGCCATGTCGCGTGCAGTCGTGTACTGACCGTCGCCCGGTAAGCCGTGCGGATTGACGAACCGCGTCGAATTCATGCCGAGCTGCCGCGCAGTCGCGTTCATCTCCCCGACGAAGGCTTCCTCGGTCCCCGACACCGCTTCTCCGATGGCGACGGCAACGTCATTGGCGGATTTCACCATCAGGTATTTCAGAGCCGAATCCAGCGGGAACCGCTCTCCGGGCTTGAAATACATCTTGCTCGGCGGTTCCTTGGCCGCATGAACCGACATGGTGACCGGTGTCTGCAAGCTCATCTGGCCGGACTTGACCGCCTTGAAGACAACATAGATCGTCATCAGCTTGGTCAGCGAAGCCGGATACCAGCGCTGGAACGCCTGCTCGTGTTCAATCACCCGGCCAGAGCCCACATCCACGGCAATCATCGGATTGGCGGACGCACCACCGGAAAATACCGCCGCAAGGACTGCAATCGCCGCTCCGGCGACCATTTGGCGCGATTGTAACTTCAGGCTCATTCCCGGCTTCCGATTTTCCAGTGTTTCCAACGGCGGCTCGATGCGATTCCAGCGGTTGACGCGATGTCCGCGATCGCCAATGCGCCGCTTTTCACTCGTCACGCTCCCCTACTTAGCTTATATGGCAGTCAGATGGCAAAAGGCGACACCAAGTTTCACCCGTTTGCCCGACATCACAATCACCAAGCCACAGAGGTGTAAAATGCAGCTTGTCGAAGAAGTTGTCTCCATGAAGGATGAAGTCGCAGAATGGCGCCGGACGCTTCATGCCGACCCCGAACTGCTGTTTGATGTCCACAACACCGCAGCCTTCGTCGCCGACAAGCTCAAATCCTTCGGATGTGACGAAGTCGTCACCGGCATCGGCCGCACCGGCGTGGTCGGCATCATTCATGGCCGTCCCGGCGGCAACGGACCGGCCATCGGCCTGCGCGCAGACATGGACGCATTGCCGATCAACGAGATCACCGGTGTTCCCTGGGCATCGCGCACGCCCGGCAAGATGCATGCCTGCGGCCATGACGGCCACACCGCGATGCTGCTGGGCGCCGCGCGCCATCTCGCCGCCACCCGCAATTTCACCGGCTCCGTGGCCGTGATCTTCCAGCCTGCCGAAGAGGGCGGCGGCGGCGGCCGCGAAATGGTCAATGACGGCATGATGGACCGCTTCGGCATTACCAAGGTCTTCGGCATGCACAACCTGCCAGGCCTGCCGGTCGGCGAATTCGCCATCTGCAAGGGCCCGATCATGGCCGCCACCGACATCTTCGATGTCAACATCACGGGCCGCGGCGGCCACGCTGCCATGCCGCACCAGACCGTCGACCCGATTGTCGCGGCTTCCGCTATTGTCACAGCACTCCAGTCGATCGCCGCGCGCAATGCCGACCCGCTCGCCTCGCTGGTGGTCTCGGTGACCAAGTTCATTGCCGGTTCGGCCTACAACGTCATTCCCGACAAAGTGGAAATGGCCGGCACCGTCCGCACCCTGTCGCCTGAAATGCGCGACATGGCCGAGACCCGGATCGGCGAGATTGTTCGCAACGTCGCCGCAGCCCACGGCGCCGAAGGCACGTTCAATTATATCCGCAACTATCCGGTGACCTTCAACCACTCCGACGAGACCGATTTCGCCGCCGACATCGCCGAAAGCGTCGCCGGAGACGGCAGGGTCGAACGTAAGCAGCCACCGACCATGGGCGGCGAGGATTTCTCCTTCATGCTCGAGGCTCGTCCCGGCGCCTTCATCTTCATGGGCAATGGCGACACCGCAAGCCTGCACCACCCGGCCTACGACTTCAACGACGACGCCATCCCCGTCGGCGTCTCCTACTGGGTCAAGCTTGCCGAAAAGGCGCTCGCAGCCTGATCGGCGATCCAGCGCCGGAACATCACAACCGGGTGGTTCTTCGTATTGAAGAGCCACCCGGTTTTCTGTATGCACTCTTTCGCGTGGTCCCGTAGCTCAGGGGATAGAGCACAGGATTCCTAATCCTGGTGTCGCAGGTTCGAATCCTGCCGGGATCACCACCCTCCAGCTTTTTATTTTCGCTCTCTTTGCGGCTCATGCCTCACGCTGGCACGGCCTCACCGCGCCGGGCCCGGGACTTGAGCAGAATCATCACCATGATGCCGATATTGAGGAAGTTCCAGGCGATGCCGTTCAGGAAGGCGGCCTGGTAGGATCCGGTCATGTCGTAGATCCAGCCCGACATCCAGCCACCCAGCGCCATGCCGATGATGGTCGCCATGATGACGAAACCGACGCGTGCACCCGCTTCCTTCGCCGGAAGATATTCGCGCACAACCAGCGCATAGCTCGGCACGATACCGCCCTGTGAAAGACCGAAGATCAGGCTGACGATGTAAAGCGGCGCCAACCCGTCAAACGGCAGATACAGAAACAGCGCGATGCATTGCAGCGTCGATCCGATGAGCAGCGTGATCACCCCGCCAAGCCGGTCGGCAACCAGCCCCGAAATCAGCCGCGAGACGACGCCGCCCATCAGCATCAGCGACAGCATCTCGGCGCCAACCGTCGGGCCGTAGCCAAGATCGGCGCAGTAGGACACGATATGAACCTGCGGCATCGACATCGCCACGCAGCAGCCGATACCGGCCAGACCCAGCATCCATTGCAGCGCCGTCGGCGAAAACCGCACCGAGCGCGCATTGCTGAGCGACATCCGGTTGGCATGCGCCGTGGCTTCTTCGGGAACCCGGGTTCTCAAGAGCAGCGACAACGGAATCATCAGCACCACCGGCACAACGGCCAGCACCAGATAGGCCGTGCGCCAGCCATGTTCGCTCAGCACGCCGCTCAGAAGCAGCGGCCAGATCGCGCCCGACAGGTAGTTGCCGCTGGCCGCGATCGCCACCGCGATGCCGCGCCGCCGGTAAAACCAGTGAGAGATATCTGCAATCAGCGGGCCAAACCCAACGGCCGTGCCAAAGCCGATGACAAACTGCATCACCGACAGCGCAACAATCGATCCGCTGACCGCCGCAAGCCCGAAGCCCGCTGCCATGGTCAGTGCGGAGCCGATCAGCGCGATCGTGACCCCGAACCGGTCGACCGCCCGCCCGATCACCAGATTTCCGAGCGCAAAGCCGATCATCGTCAGGGTATAGGGCAGAGACGCATCGGCGCGCGCGACGGCAAATTCCGCCTGCACCGCCGGCATGATGACAATGATCGACCACATGCCGACATTGCCGAGGACGGCAATCGCCAGCGTGATGCCAAGCCGGGTCCAGGAATAGCGGCTGTCGAGGGTTTCAGACTCACTCATGCCGGCCACGTTATGGGGCAAAATGATGATTGTATAGGCAAATGCGCACCGGGCCGCGCGGTAGTCTTCCAGGCTCCCGGTGCGATTGGAAATTGCCACGCGGCTTTCGCATCTGTACTGCTTGCCCGCACGATCGACCGCGGAAGAGGACACCAGACATGAAGACTTCGATTGCATTGCTCGGCACCGGATTGATGGGCCTGCCGATGGCGCGGCGGCTGCTTGGCGCCGGCCACCAGCTCACGGTCTGGAACCGGGACCAGTCGAAAGCCCGGCCGCTTGAAGCCGAAGGCGCTCATCTGGCGGCTAGTGCTGCCGAGGCGGTGAAAGACGCGACCCACATCATCACTATGCTGACCGATGGCGATGTCGTTGAAAATGTCCTGTTCGAAACCGGTGTCGCCGAAGCACTGAGCCCCGGCGCAACCGTCATCGACATGAGTTCGATCCAGCCGCGCCAGGCCCGCGCCCATGCCGAGCGGCTGTCGGCGTTGGGTGTTCTTCACCTTGATGCACCAGTCAGCGGCGGCACCGGCGGTGCGGAAGCCGGAACGCTCGCCATCATGGCTGGCGGCGACGAGCAGGTGTTCGAGAAGGCGAAAGCCGTGCTCGAGCCCATGGGCCGCGCCATTAGGGTCGGCCCCAGCGGTGCAGGCCAGCTCGCCAAGCTCGCCAACCAGGCGATTGTCGCCATCGCCATTGGCGCGGTTTCCGAAGCAACGCTTCTGGTCTCCGAAGGCGGCGGCGACCTGGCAGCCTTCCGCGCGGCCCTTGCCGGCGGCTTTGCCGATTCGACCATCCTGCAGGTGCACGGACAGCGCATGCAGGAAGATGATTTCGTCGCCCGCGGCCGGGCTTCGGTGCAGATCAAGGATCTCGACAACATCCTCATCGAGGCGCGCGACCTCGGCATCAAGCTGCCGATGGTCGAGGCCGTGCGCGACCGCTTCGTCCGTCTGGTCGAAGAGCTCGACGGCGGCGATCTTGACCATTCTGCCCTGTTCGTCGAATTGCTTGATCTCAACGGGCGGTCTAGAAGACCCCTCGCCTGACCCGCGTGCGGATCACCACCCGGCATCAGGGCACCCGTTCTGCCCCGATCAGCTGACAGCCCGCACACCCGGCCATCAGGCATCCCAGGCGGCTCGACCGCAAACCCCGAGTTCCGATTGCAAAGCATGAACAGCAGCCCCGTGACACCCAAACGCCGCATCTCGATTCTTGGCTCCACCGGTTCCATCGGCTGCAACACGCTTGATGTCATGGCCCATCTCGGTGGCCGCGAGGCGTTTGAAGTCCCCGCCATCACCGGCATGGGCAATATCGAGCTGCTGGCGGAACAGGCGCGGCAGACTGGTGCGGAATTCGCCGTCACGGCTGATCCCGACCGCTATGATGATCTCAAATCCGCGCTTGCAGGAACCGGCATCGAGGTCGGCGCCGGGCCCGCCGCGCTGGTGGAAGCCGGCGCCCGCGAGACCGATCTGCTGATGGCGGGCATTGTCGGCATTGCCGGTCTCGCTCCGACCCTGGCGGCAGTGGCGCAAGGGGCGGATATCGCGCTCGCCAACAAGGAATGCCTGGTCTCCGCCGGCGACCTGTTTCAGCAGGCCATCGCCAAGGGCGGCGGCAAGCTGCTGCCCGTCGACAGCGAGCACAACGCCATCTTCCAGGTGCTGGAACAGGACCAGCGTCACGCCGTCGACCGCATCATCCTGACCGCGTCCGGCGGCCCGTTCCGTGATTACAGCCGCGACCAGATGGCCGCCGTGACGCCGGAAACCGCGGCCGCGCATCCCAACTGGTCGATGGGCCTGAAGATTTCCATCGACAGCGCCTCCATGTTCAACAAGGCGCTCGAGATGATCGAGGCGCGGCACCTCTTCGGCATGCGGCCCGACCAGATCGAGGTGATCGTGCATCCGCAATCGATCATCCACTCGATGGTCGGCTATACCGACGGCTCGGTCCTGGCGCAGCTCGGCGCGCCCGACATGCGCCACGCCATCGGCTATGCCATCGCCTATCCACGACGCGCCAGCCTGCCGGTCGAACGGCTCGATTTCGCCAGACTGGCAAAGCTCGATTTCCACGCTCCTGACGAGACCCGGTTCCCGGCCCTCGCTCTTGCCCGCACCGCCATGCAGCGCGGCGGCCTGCAGGGCGCGGTGCTCAACGGCGCCAAGGAAATCGCGCTCGAAGCCTTCATCAGTGGTCAGATCGGCTTTCTCGAAATGGCCGACATCGTCGCCGCCACGATGGACAAGCTCGATGATGGCCGCGTGGCGCAGACCATCGAAGATGTCTACGAAACGGATCGCGATGCCCGTGGCGTAGCGGCTTCGCTCATAGGCAAGTCCGCCCGACCCGCATGAAAAAGGGCGGCCCCAAAGGACCGCCCCAAAGGCAACATTGCCGTTGCCGCTTTCGCGTCAGCCAGCTGCGGCAACCGCCCGCTTGGCCATCACCTTGACCAGGTTGGCCCGGTAGGCCGACGAGGCGTGGATGTCCGACATCAGGTCGGAATCATCGACCGTCACGCCATCGAGCGCCCCGGCGGAGAAGTTCGAAGCCAGCGCCTGCTCCATGCCCTCATGCCGGAACACGCCGTCCGAACCGGCACCGGTCACAGCCACCCGAACCGATCCGTCGCCATGCTTGGCGACGAACACGCCGGTCATCGCATAGCGCGAGGCCGGATTCGGGAACTTGGCGTAGCCGCATTTGGACGGCGCGGTGATTTCCACCGCCACCACCAGCTCGCCATCATCAAGCGCGGTGTCGAACATGCCGGTGAAGAAATCATCGGCAGAAATCGAGCGCTTGTTGGTGACGATGGTGGCATTGAGCGCCATTAGCCCCGCCGGATAGTCCGCCGCCGGGTCGTTGTTGGCGATCGAGCCGCCGATCGTGCCCATGTGCCGGACATGCGGATCGCCAATATGCGCTGCCAGATGGGCCAGCCCCGGGCAGGCGGCTGCGATCTCTGATGAGCTCGCAACGTCGGCATGCGGTGTCGCCGCTCCGATGCGGATGGAACCGCCGCTGACCGAAATCCCCTTCATCGACGCGATGTGGCGAAGATCAACGAGATCCGAAGGCGCGGCGAGCCGCTGCTTCATGGTCGGCAGCAAGGTCTGGCCGCCGGAGATGTACTTGGCTTCGTCATTTGCCGTCGCCAGCTTGACTGCGTCCTCGACCGAGGAGGCGCGGTGATAATTGGTTGCATACATGATGTCTGCCTCCCTTTCCTACTGTGCCGATCCGAGCGCTGCCCAGACCCGTTGCGGGGTCGCGGGCATCGTCAGGTCATTGTTGCCGATTGCGTCGGTGATGGCGTTGATCAGCGCCGGTGGGGATCCGATCGCGCCGGCCTCGCCGCAGCCCTTGATGCCGAGCGGATTGCCCGGGCAGGGTGTGTTCTGGTGCGAGACGTTGAACGACGGCAGATCGTCGGCGCGCGGCATGGTGTAATCCATGTAGCTCGCCGTCAGCAGCTGACCGGTTTCCGCATCATAATGCGTGCCTTCCAGAAGCGCCTGGCCGATGCCCTGCGCCACGCCGCCATGCACCTGTCCCTCGACAATCATCGGGTTGATGATGTTGCCGAAATCATCGGCGGCCACAAACTGGATGACTTCGGTCTTGCCCGTCTCGGGATCGACCTCGACTTCGCAGATGTAGCAGCCGGCCGGGAAGGTGAAGTTGGACGGATCGTAGAACGCGCCTTCCTTCAGGCCCGGCTCCATGCCTTCGGGCATGTTGTGCGCGGTGTAGGCAGCCAGCGCCATCTGGAACCACGGCACGCTCTTGTCGGTGCCTGCGACCTTGAGCTCGCCATTTTCGATGACGATGTCGCTTTCATCGGCTTCCATCAGGTGCGCGGCCAGCTTCTTGGCCTTGAGTTCGACCTTGTCGAGCGCCTTGACGATCGCCGACATGCCGACAGCACCCGAGCGCGAGCCATAGGTGCCCATGCCCATCTGCACCTTGTCGGTATCACCGTGAACGATGGAGACGGTGTCGAGACCGACGCCGAAGCGTTCCGCCACCAGCTGGGCAAAGGTGGTTTCATGACCCTGACCATGGCTGTGCGAGCCGGTCAGCACTTCGATCGTGCCCACCGCATTGACCCGCACCTCAGCCGATTCCCAGAGCCCGACGCCGGCGCCGAGCGACCCCACCGCGGCCGACGGCGCAATGCCGCAGGCCTCGATGTAGCAGCTCATGCCGATGCCGCGCAGCTTGCCGCGGCTCTTGGCTTCCGCCTTGCGCGCCTCGAAGCCGGCATAGTCGGACGCTTCCATGGCGGCATTGAGCGAGGCTTCGAAATCACCCGCGTCGTAGCACATGATCACCGGCGTCTGGTGCGGAAACTCGCGCACGAAGTTGGTCTTGCGCAATTCCGCCGGAGAGACCCCGAGCTCGCGCGCCGCCGTCTCCATGGTGCGCTCGACCAGGTAGGTGGCTTCCGGGCGGCCGGCGCCACGATAGGCGTCCACCGGCACGGTGTTGGTATAGACCGTGCGCACATTGGCGTGGATGTTGGGGATATTGTACTGGCCCGACAGAAGCGTTGCATAGAGATAGGTCGGAACAGAACTCGAAAACAGCGACATGTAGGCGCCGAGATTGGCGATGGTGTCGACCTTGAAGCCGGTGATCCTGTTGTCGGCATCAAACGCCATCTTCACCGTCGAGACATGGTCGCGGCCATGCGCGTCGGTCAGGAAAGCCTCGGTGCGGTCTGACGTCCACTTGACCGGGACGCCGGTGCGCTTCGAGGCCCACAGGCAGACGATCTCTTCGGGATAGATATAGATCTTCGAGCCGAAGCCGCCGCCCACATCGGGCGCGATCACCCGAAGCTTGTTTTCCGGCGCCACATTGTAAAACGCGCTCAGCACCAGCCGCGCCACATGCGGGTTCTGCGAGGTGGTCCAGAGCGTGTAGTGATCTTCGCCCTCGTCATAGACGCCCAGTGCGGCGCGCGGCTCCATCGGGTTGGGAACCAGACGGTTGTTGATGATCTTCATCTCGGTCACATGCGCAGCCGAGGCAATGGCCGCATCGACGGCGGCACTGTCGCCGATCTCCCAGTCGAAGATCTGGTTGTTCTTGGCTTCCGGATGAAGCTGTGGGGCGCCGTCCTTGAGCGCCTCGACCGCCGAGGTCACCACAGGCAGTGTCTCGTACTCGATGACAACGGCTTCAGCCGCATCGCGCGCCTGCGCCTTGGTGTCGGCCACCACGATCAGCACCGCGTCGCCGACATAGCGCACGGTATCCTGCGCCAGCGGACGCCAGGCGCCCATGTTCATCGGCGAGCCATCCTTGGAATGGATCATCCAGCCGCAGATGATATTGCCGACCGCATCTTCGGCCAGCTGGTTGCCGTTGAGAATGCCGATCACGCCGGGCATCTTCTCGGCTTCGGACGTATCGATGCTCTTGATCTTCGCATGTGCGTGCGGCGAGCGGACGAAATGGGCCTGCTTCATGCCCGGCACAACCATATCGTCGGTATATTTGCCTTTGCCGGTGATGAACCGCTTGTCTTCCTTACGCGCCACGCGGGCGCCAACGCCTTCCATTCCCATGTCTCAAACTCCTCCGGTTGGGTGATGGAGAAAAGCCGATGCGGGATCTGTCGGCGGCGACGCCGGGTCAGGATCTTGAATGGGCGGTCGGACGGGATCTTGTCCCGGCCAGGGCCCTTCAGGAACCAGTCTTCTGTCGCCTCTCGATCGTCCGCATTCCCTCAGCCTTTCGCCATTGCCTGATCAGGCATGCCTATTCAGCTGCGACCTTTGCTCCGTCGCCCATCTTGGACGCCGCATCGAGCACTGCCTTGACGATGTTGTGGTAACCCGTGCAGCGGCAGATATTGCCTTCGAGTTCCGCGCGGACGGTTTTCTCGTCCAGCTGACCGCCATGCCGTTCGATCATGTCGACAGCCGACATGATCATGCCCGGGGTGCAAAATCCGCACTGCAGGCCGTGGTGTTCGCGGAACGCCGCCTGCACCGGGTGCAATTCGCCACCCGAAGACAGGCCTTCAATCGTCACAACCTCCGAGCCGTCCGCCTGCGCGGCCAGCATTGTGCACGATTTCACGGCCTTGCCGTCGACGTGGACCACGCAGGCCCCGCACTGGGACGTGTCGCATCCGACATGCGTTCCCGTCAGCCCGAGATTTTCCCGGATGAATTGAACCAGAAGAGTCCGATCCTCGCATTGGCCGGAAACGGAGCGCCCGTTCACGGTCATAGATACATTCGCCATAAAATTCCTCCCTGGGTGTACAGACCTCACTCACCCTGAAGGCATCATTTTCCTTTTTTCAAAAAGGATCAACCGCTAAACTCGGTTTTATCTTCACCCCGCAACGTGCAGACCTCGGGCAATACTGCCGAAGCCCGCTCAAGCCGGCCACGCCGAACTCCGGCATCGCCCTTGCATTGGGGCGGCCCGGCGCGGTTTAGAACACGATAGTGTCGCCAAACCCGTAGCCCGCAGGCTGTTTGCCAGCAGAAATTGGTTGCCGATGGCGATGTTGCCAATTACAAACTGACCGGACGGTCGGTTAATCTCGGACCGAAGCTGGGGGAGACTATCCGAAAGACTAAGACCGCCATTCCGGCACAAGCTTTCCGATGCTGGTTGGAAATGGCATACACTTTGCGCAGCACGGCCATGTGAAAGAGATGCGTCGAACGCTATGCAGTTACAAAAAATGCCCCTATTTTTCGGGGGAGCCGTGATAATGACCGGCAAGATCAATCTGGGAGGATACTATGAAGAAACGCAATTTCCTGAAATCCGCTGCTGTTGCAGCACTCGCCCTGTCCGCCATGGGCGCATCGTCGATCGGCGCTGCCGCGCAGGAAGTCACCCTGCGCATGCACCAGTTCCTGCCCGCGCAGGCCAATGTGCCCGCCGGCATTCTCATTCCCTGGGCTGAAAAGATCGGCACCGAATCGGGCGGCCGCATCAAGGTCGAAGTCTTTTCGGCCATGTCGCTTGGCGGCACCCCGCCACAGCTGATGGACCAGGCTCGCGACGGCGTCGTCGACATCGTCTGGACCCTGCCGGGCTACACGCCGGGCCGTTTCCCGAGCGTCGAAGTGTTCGAACTTCCCTTCACCATGACCAACCCGGAAGCCACCTCCCGCGCCTATTGGGAGCTGTTCAAGTCCGACATGGAAGAAACCGAGTTCAAGGGCGTCAAGATCCTCGCCACCTGGGTCCACGGTCCCGGCGTCATCCACTCCAAGGGCGAAGGCATCCGCAAGCTCGAAGACATGCAGGGCAAGAAGATGCGCGGACCGACCCGCGTCATCAACGGCCTGCTGGCCGAGCTAGGCGCGGAGCCTGTCGGCATGCCTGTGCCCGCCATCCCCGAAGCGCTTTCCAAGGGCGTGATCGACGGCACGGTTATCCCCTGGGAAGTCACCCCCGCGCTCAAGGTTGCGGAACTCGTGGACACCCACACCGAGTTCTCCGGTGACACCGCGCTCTACACCGCAGCCTTCGTGCTGGCGATGAATCAGGCCAAGTACGACAGCATGCCTGACGATCTCAAAAAGATCCTCGACGACAACACCGGCGCCGAGTTCTCCGCCTATGCCGGCAAGACCATGGCAGGCTATGATGCCGGCGCCCGCGGCATTGCCGAGGCCACCGACAACGAAATTGTCGTGCTGGACGAAGCTGAAGTGGCGCGCTGGAAGTCGGCTGCCGAGGTCGTGCTCGACAACTGGTTCGAGGAAATGGACGCCAAGGGCATCGACGGCGAGGCGCTGTACGAAAAGGCCCAGGAACTGATCGCGAAGAACTCCAACTGACGCGGTCGGATTGAAAACCCCGGCGGGCCTGGCTGCAAAAGCCGTTCCCGCCGGGACATTATTGGTCCGAGATGACAACGGGTCGGCAGACCGGATCGGCTGGTTGAAGAAGATGGCCAAAGAGATCCGCAGCAAGCCGCCTTCATGGCCACACCCGGAGATTTCAGATGTTTGACCGGATTGACCGCTCGATGCGGTCCCTCGCAGCTTTCCTGGCCATTCTCGGCGGGCTGGCACTGATTGCCGTCATCCTGGCGACCGTGACCTCGGTCTCCGGACGCGCCCTGCTCTGGGCCGGGCTTGGGCCGATCCGTGGTGATTTCGAACTCGTCGAACTCGGGACCGGTTTTGCAGTGTTTGCGTTTCTGCCCTGGGTTCAGATCAACCGCCAGCATGCATCGGTGGAAATCCTGACCATGCATCTTGGCGACACCGCCAACCGTGTGATCGACATGGTGTCCGATCTTCTGATGCTCGCAATAGCGCTGCTTCTGACCTGGAAACACTGGGACGGTACACTCGACAAACTCGCCTATGGCGAAACCACTTTCATCATCCAGTATCCAATCTGGTGGGCCTATGCCTCCGGACTTGTCGGGGCAATCGGATTTGTCCTGGTCAGCATCTGGTGCGTGATCCTGAGCGCCCGGGCACTGATGAGCGGCCAGAACCAGTCCCATGGAGAGACGGTACATTGAGCAATATCGACATCGCGCTTCTCTCCTTTCCCGTTCTTCTGCTGATGATTTTCCTGCGGGTGCCGATCGGCCTCGCGATGCTGCTCGCCGGCATCGGTGGCAGCTATTTCATCAACGGCTCGTTTCTGATGATTTTCGCCCAGCTCAAGAACCTGACCTGGGGCACATTCTCGAGCTATTCGCTCTCCATCATCCCTCTGTTCCTGCTGATGGGCCAGTTCGCCACCCTGGGCGGCATGTCCCAGGCCCTGTTCAAGGCAGCCGAGACCTGGATGGGCCACAAGAAGGGCGGCGTTGCCATGGCCGCCGTCGGTGCCTGTGCCGGCTTTGGCGCGATCTGCGGTTCGTCGCTGGCAACGGCTGCCACCATGGGCCAGGTCGCCCTGCCCGAACTCAAGCGCTACGGCTATTCCGGCGAACTTGCCACCGGAGCGCTGGCAGCCGGCGGCACCTTGGGCATTCTCATCCCGCCGTCGGTCATTCTCGTCATCTACGCCATCCTGACCGAACAGAACATCGCCAAGCTCTTCGTTGCAGCCTTCATTCCGGGCATCCTGGCCGCCATCGGCTACATGATCGCCATCGCAATCTATGTCCGGCTCAAGCCCGGCTCTGCCGGTCAGCGCGAGCGCGCCCCCTATTCCGAGCGCTTCCGCAGCCTGATCGACGTCTGGCCGGTGCTGCTCGTCTTCATCGCCGTCGTCGGCGGCATCTATGGCGGCATCTTCACCCCGACCGAGGCTGCCGCCATCGGCGCCTTCGGCACCGGGCTGATCGCGCTCGTCAATGGCGGCTTGAACAAGGCGACGCTGAAAACCTCGATTCTGGCCACCGCCAGCGCCACAGGCATGATCTTTCTCATCGTCTTTGGCGCGGGCGTCTACAACGCCTTCCTGGCGCTCAGCCAGCTGCCGCAGACTGCCGCCGCCTATGTCGGCAGCCAAGGCTTCAACCCGTGGCTGGTAATGGTTGCCGTGCTGCTGCTCTATCTCATCTTCGGCTGCATCATGGATTCGCTGTCGATGATCCTGCTCACCGTGCCGATCTTCTTCCCGATCATGTCGGCGCTTGATTTCGGCCTGACGCCGGAAGAATTCGCTCTCTGGTTCGGCATCATCGTGCTGATCGTGGTCGAGGTCGGGCTGATAACGCCACCGGTGGGGATGAACCTCTTCGTCATCAATTCGATGGCCAAGGACACACCGCTCTCGGCCACCTATCGCGGCGTATTCCCCTTCGTCATGACCGACATCATCCGGGTCGCCATCCTGACCATGTTCCCGGCCATCACCCTCGTCGCCGTCAGATTGCTTTACTGACGCCGGCGCGGCGTGTCGGTCACAGGCAGCAGGCAACCGGGCTCAGGCGCCGATCGCGCGGATGGCAGCTTCCAGCTCCGCATCCACCGGGATGCCGTTTGCGAGATACTCGCTGCGGATCTGCTGCCGACGGCGTCCGGGCACACGCGCACCTTCGGTACCGGCAACCATATCGGCCATCAGCGCCATGCGCTCTTCGCCCCCCGCTCCGAACGCATCCGGATCAATGGCGATGATTGCCTGTCCGGTGCCCGGCGGATCGCCCTTGTCATCGAAGAATGAGGTCGCCTGCCAGGCGTAATTCGCGCCGGTCAACCCGGCGCAGAGCAGCTCCACCATCAGGGCCAGCGCCGTGCCCTTGGCATCCCCGAGCGGGATCATCGTGCCGGCCATCGCCGCCTTGGCATCCGTCGTCGGCTGGCCATCCGGATCGAGCGCCCAGCCTTCCGGGATCGGATCACCCTTCTGCGAGGCCGCCATGATCTTGCCGCGCGCCACCTTGGACAGCGAAATATCCACCACCACCGGCGCACCGTTGGAAACCGGAGCGGCAAAGGCTATCGGATCGGTGCCGAACAGCGGCCGGTTCCCACCCCAGGGCGCCATCGCCGCCGGGGCATTGGCCACCATCAGCGCGGCCACGCCACGCTCGGCCAGCGCCTCGACAATCACCCCGGCAACCCCGCAATGATGCGAGCGCCGAATGCCGGCAATGGCAATGCCTTGCGCCTTTGCCGCCCCAGGCAGCCAGTCGAGTGCCAGGTCCATCGCCGGATAGGCAAACCCGTTGCCGGCATCGATTGCCAGTGCGCCGGGCCGTGTCTGTTCGGATGACGGCACCGCGAAGCCATCCACCTTTCCGGCCAGCGCCTGGGCCGAATAGGCTGCCACCCGCCGCAGGCCATGGCCGTTCTGCCCGGCAAGTTCGGCTGCCAGCAGTGCACGCGCCACCGATGCGGCATTGGCTTCCGATGTCCGGCTCCGGGTCAGCGCCCCGGTTATCAGATCGGTGACCGCTTCCGGTGTCATTGTCAGCATGTCGCTCACGCCTTGCTCCCCAGCACTTCAAGCACCTTGTCAGCAATCAGATGGCTGACCCGCTCGTTCGATTCATCCGTAACCCCGGCGATATGCGGCGTCAGCACAAGATTGCCCAGCCCCTTGAATTTCGCGCCCGCCTCGGCGGTCAGCGGTTCGGTCTCAAACACATCAAGTGCGGCCCCACCCAGCCTGTCGGCCTTCAGCGCTTCTGCCAGCGCGGCCTCGTCGACGATACCGCCGCGCGCCGCGTTGATCAGGATCGCATCGGCCTTCATTCGTGACAGTGCGCCCGCATCGATCATGTTCCGGGTCGCATCGGTAAGTGGCGTGTGCAGAGACACCACGTCTGAGAGTTCCAGCACCGCATCGAGCGACACGTTGCGGGCAATCTGCCAGCCCGGATGATCCGCCATCAAATAGGGATCACAGGCCACGATCTGCATGCCCATCATGTGCGCCCGCCAGGCAACCTCGCGGGCAATCGAGCCATAGCCGACAAGGCCGATGGTCTTGCCGGCAAGTTCGCGGCCCATCATCGATTGCCGCGGCCAGTCGCCCGCAGCCACGTCTGCCGAGCGCAGGAACGCGCCGCGCAACAGCATCAGCGCCGAGGTGATCACATATTCGGCCACCGAAAGATCATTGGCCCCGGTCGCAGGAATCACCTTGACCGAGCGCGCCTTGCAGGCAGCCACATCGATATTGTCGAGCCCGACACCAAGCCGCCCGACCACACGCAGTTTCGGCCCCATGCCCAGAAGCGTCTCGCGCACCTGGGTCCGGTTGCGCACGATCAGCGCCCGCGCCGACGCAAGATGCTCATGCAATGCCGCCGGGTCATCGACCAGTTTCGGGTCGTAGACCGTGTCATGAGTCTGGACGAGGCGGTCAACCGCCGCCTCGTCCATGAATTCGGTAATGACGATATCTGCCATGCTGAACCTCGATTGTTTCGCCGAGTTAAGCGGAACGATAGAGCTTTGTCATGGAGAATTCGCGGTGCCCAAGGGCTTCTGCAGCCGTGGCCCGGCCGTTCGAAGTACGCACGATCATTTCGATCAGCGAATCGCCGGCTTCGGCAATCGTCATTTCACGCGTCAGCACGCCGGTCACGTCCACGTCGATATGTTCGCTCATGGTGCGCAGGGTGCGCGGATTGCCCGAGATCTTGATCACCGGCACAATCGGATTGCCAACCACATTGCCCTGCCCGGTCGGGAAGGTGTGGATCACTGCGCCACCGGCAGCCATCAGGGTGACGCATTCAGCGGCAGCCGACGACGAGTCCATGAAATAGAGACCGTTACCGGATTGCGGTGCTTCGGCTGGCTCCAGAATGTCGATGAACTGCGAGGTGCGGCCGATCTTCTCGAGATTGCCCAGTGCCTTTTCCTCAATGGTGGTCAGGCCACCCTCGATATTGCCCTTGGTGGGCTGGCTGTCGGAAAGGTCATCCGTCTGGTGCGCGAAGATGACGTCGTTCTGATAGGCTTCCCACATCTTGTACCAGCGCTCGCCGACTTCCTCGTTGATCGCGCGCGTCTTGCAGATGTGCTCTGCCCCGGTAATCTCGGATGTTTCGCCGAAGAAGCCGGTGATCCCTTCGGGCAGCAGCTTGTCATACATATTGCCGACCGTCGGGCACGAACTCAGGCCCGTGGTGGTGTCACTCTCACCGCATTTGGTCGAAACCCACAATTCCGAGATCGAGCATTCCTCGCGCTGCAGCTCGGACGCAAAGTGCACATATTCCTTGGCCACCCGCGAAGCGTCCATGATGGTCTTGAGATCGCCATTCTGCTCGATCGAGAGACCCGTCACAGGCTTGCCTGTGGCGGCGATGCCGTCGACGATCTTCTTGGTCCAGCCCGGTTCGATGCCGATCACCACCACGGCTGCAACATTCGGGTTCGATCCGGTGCCGATCATGGTGCGGAAGTGGACATCAAGGTCTTCGCCGAACTGCAGCCGGCCATAGGCATGCGGGATTGCCAGTGTGCCCTTGATGTTGTTGGCGACGGCCTCGCAGGCCGCATTGGAGATGTCGTCAACCGGCAGGATGACCACGTGGTTGCGGACGCCGACCCGGCCGTTCTCGCGCCGGTAGCCTTGAAACGTCATGTTTGAATATTTCGATGCCATGATCAGGGCTCCTACCAGCGCTTGGTTTTCAGATTGTGTGTGTGGACGTGGGCGCCCTTTTCCACATCGGCGACAAACTTGCCGATGTCCTCGCCATACTTGATCGCAGTGTCGCCGGACTTGATGTCCTTGAGCGCGATCTTGTGGCCAATCGGCACATCCGCTTTCGAGGCCAGCTCGAAACTCGAATTGTCATGCGTGACGACACAGAGCATCGTGGTTCCGGCCTTCAGGCCCTCGACAACAACGACGCCGACATTGTCAGCGTGGTCATGGACTAGCAAATGGGGTGTGGTCACGTTTGTCCTCCAATGTGGATAAGGTGTATTCTGATGGCATTCGCCACACGAGTCTTATATAAGACATAAGATATGGTATGGACGAAAAGTCAACCGGGGCAGAGCATGGAAAAGAAGAAACAGATGTCGAGCGGCGCAGAAACAGCAGCAGGCGATGCGATTGGCTTCAAGCCGCTCTATGCCCAGGTCCGCGAACAGCTGATGCGGCGACTGGTCGACGGGGCCTGGCTGCCCGGCATGCTGCTGCCCAGCGAGATGGAACTGGCGCGCCAGCTCAATGTCAGCCAGGGCACGGTTCGCAAGGCGCTGGATTCGATGACGGCGGACAATCTGCTCCTGCGCCGCCAGGGCCGCGGCACCTATGTCGCCGAGCCGGAGGAAAGCCGGATCCTGTTCCAGTTCTTCCGTCTCTCCCCCGATGAAGGCAACCCCAGCTTTCCCGATTCAAAGGTCCTGAGCACCAGCACCGCCACACCGACGAAAACGGAAAAACAGGAGCTCGGTCTCAACGACACCGATGAAGTCATCCGCATCGAACGCATCCGCTCGCTGGCCGGAGAGCCGATCCTGATCGAAACCATCACGCTGCCAACCAACCGGTTTCCCGATTTCGATCACCTGACGATCATCCCGAACAATGTCTACAGGCTCTATTCCGAGCGCTGGGGCATCACCATCGGCAGCGCCGAGGAAAGGCTCAAGGCGATTGCCGCCAGTGCCCGCGATGCCGCCAAGCTGGGATGCGAGCAGGGAGAGCCGCTGCTTCTGATCAGCCGCGTCGCCCGCGATCTGGAAAACCGCCCGGTCGAACTGCGCTGGTCACGCTGCATAAGCCGCGACATCCATTATTCGGTCAATCTGCGGTGAGCCTTACAGGCTGATCGCTGCCCCGCTCTTGGCCGATTGCTCCGCCGCAAGCCCGATCCGCACCGCCTTCAGCCCATCCTCGAGAGACACCTCGGGAACGCCGCCACTGCGGATCATCTCGAGAAATTTCTGGTGCTGGAAATAGGTCGATCCGTGGTGATCACCCACCGCCAGGATCGCGGCATCGACATCGACGATCTCGCGCTGTTCGAGCTTGCTGGCGCGCGGCGACAGCACGAATTCCGAATGCCGCTCCTTGCCGTCGGCGGAAAACCGCGACGGCCCCGGCACGAAGGCCTCCGCCTTCGCGACATCACCGGTAACGGCAATAGCCTCCTGCCAGCCTGAGCCTTCGGCAAACATGCACAGATCCAGCATGGCGCGCACGCCATTGGCGAAATCGACCACCACGAAGGCATTGTCGAGGATATCCGGACGCTGCCCGTCATAGTCCTCGTCTAGAAAGTTCACGTCAGCCCCGCCCGAGGCATAGACCCGGACAGGCTCGGCTTCGGCAATCAGCCGCATCAAGTCGAAGAAATGGCAGCATTTCTCCACCAGCGTACCGCCCGTCTTGGCTGCGAAGCGGTTCCAGTCGCCAACCTTGGCGAGGAACGGGAACCGGTGCTCGCGGATCGAGATCATTCGCGGCGTTCCGGTTTCACCTTTACGCACGGCCTCAAGCAACCGTTCTACCGGCGGCATGTAGCGGTATTCCATCGCCACCCAGACCTGCGACACCCGCTTGGCAGCACGCGCCAGGATGTCCTCGCAATCGGCCAGCGTCGTGCACAGCGGCTTCTCCACCAGCATCGGCAGATCCGCCGGCAGCACATCCTTCAGGATCCAGTGGTGCAGGTGATTGGGAGCCGCGATCACCAGCGCGTCACACAGCCCGGAATTCAGCAGTGCGGCATGATCGCCAAACTGCGCACAGTCCGCACCGGCCATGAATGCGGCACTCGCACGCATGCCCTCGTCCGGATCGCAGACCGCCGTCACCCGAGCTCCCTCGAGCAGCCCGAGTGTCCTGATATGCTCCTGCCCCATCATGCCCGAGCCGATGATGCCGTATCTGAGTTCTGTCATGGCCAGGCCCTGATGTTGGGAAAATTTCTAGAGATGAATAACCGGCAGCCCGGCGGCAGCAGCGAAACTCTCGAGCGTCGCGACATGATCGCCATAGGCCAGCGCCATGTGATGCTCGAGCCCGCTGTCGATCACCCGCGCAAGCATCTCCTGTACCGGGCGCTCGAACTTCACCACGCCGGAAGTGCCGGTAAACGCCATCTCGCGCTTGAGCATCTCGCCGCGGGCGATGATCAGGCTCTGTTGCCCCCGCGTCTGGCTCAGCCGCACAAAGGTCACCGGCCCCGGCTTGAGCGGAAACTCGAACAGCAGCGGCATCTTGCGGTTGGTGTGGATCGTGGCCCGCGCCACCACCTCCGGATCCGCCATCGATATCGGGGCCTGGCCGCAATGCCAGACCACACCGGTGTCATCGCTCGCATCCAGGTCCACCAGATCGACCAGGAACACCGGCTGATCGCTCGCCGCCTGCAACAGCAATTGCGTAGCCGCACCATAGACATCGGCCTCGCAGGCGCAGGGCACCCGGCCCTCGCCCATCATCGAGGCCGGACCACAGACAGCGCCGCCATACTCAGTGAATGTTTCCGGCCAGCAACGGATGGCGAAGGCGTCGAAGCCGCCATCTGCCTTCATCCCGTCAAGTGCCAGCTTGAGCCGCAACGAACGGTCGAGCTCCACCTGATCGACCTCGTCCATACCCGAAAGATGGCCGCCAATCTCGGCCTTCAGCCCGCGGGCAGCACTCTCGGGAGCCGACCGCGCCCGCGCAAACAGCTCCGGCAGTTCGAAGCCGGACACCTTCATGCCGGTCAGCTTTGCCAGTTCCGCGCTGTCATAGGCGCAGGTGTCGAACCCGTCCGGATGCGCACCGATCCGCGCAATGCTCTTGCCCGCAAGCCCGGCCAGCAGGGCCGCACCGGCTGATGGATCGGCCTGTGAAACCTGTGGCATCAACGGAGAAACCATCGGCGCGTCGGCAAGCAGCGCCTCGATACCCGGAGTATGGGGCGCGGCGTATCGCCAGCAAAACAACCGTTTGCGCAGCCCCAGCGCGTGCGATGCCAGATTGAGGCCGCAGAAGGCATTGAGCCGCAGCCGCCCGCCGAGCCGCGGCTCCGGAACCGCCCAGATCGACAGCGGCTGAGCAAACGCATCCGCGATGCGGCAGGTCATCGCGGCATCGGTGAAGGTGACCTGCAGGATGATGATGCGGTCCGGATTTTCGGCCTTGATCTCAGCCATCGCGGCCTCGGTCGAGGCCGGCTCCATCAACAGCTTCCCGGGCCCCACCAGATGGTGGCCGGTGGCCTCGAGATCGGCCATCATGCCGGCCAGCATCTCTTCGGCGAACGCCACATCGAAGGTTGGCCGGCCCAGCGGCAGGACGCCCAGGGTCAGAGTTTCACCGGACATCGACATGCCCCCTTACATCATCGGGTAAAAACACTAGATTGCAGACATGAACCTGAACCTGCGACGTTGGCCAGCGGCCCTCATCCTCGCGGTGGCGCTGTTTGCCATTGCCCCTGTCACACAAAGTGCTGCCACCGAGGCTGCCTGGGCCCGTCTGGCGCAGGGCGGATACACCATCCTGCTCGGCTATGCCCGCACCCCGGGCGGCGAACCGCTGAGACCCGATCTCGGCGATTGCGAGAACCGCAAGAGCCTGACCGACCGGGGCATTCAGGAAGCCCGACGCATCGGCATGCGCTTTGCCGCCCGCGCGGTGTCGATCAGTGCAATCTATTCCGGCGAATTCTGCCGCGCGCTGCAGACCGCACAACTGGCCTTTGGCAGCTCCAATGTCGAGACAACCCCATTCCTCAACTCGATCGTCGACGGCGCCGACCCGAACATCATCCCGCCCGAACTGATCCTTGCCGTCGAGGAATTCTATGGCGCCGGCAACCAGCTGATGGTCACCCATCCCGTGCTGATCACGGCCATCTCCGGCACCGTGCCGCGGGAAGGCGAAGCCGTGATCATTGCCCCGGGCCTCAATCCCGGCGACACGCCGCGCGTCGTCAACCGCTTGCTGCTCGACTGAACCAGACGCCGGCATCAGCCGAAATCACCATAGCTGTGCCGGAAACTCTCGTCTGCTGGCGCAAACCGCGCGCCATCCGGCCCGAACACCGCATGCCTGTCCCAGGGCGTTGCTGCCTGATCGGTCAGCGCGTTGAGATCGCGCATGTAATCTACCGCCCCGGTTTCCAGCCCTTCGCGCATCCCCTCCCAGTCCGGGTAAAGCCCGAACGGTTCGAGCCAGATCGCACGGCCAGCGAGATAGCCCGACGCGCCTGCCCGGTAGGCATGATTGAGAATATTGCGGAACTCGGCCTTGCCGGCGCCCGCTGACAGCATCACCCAGGGCCGGCCGGCAAGCCGTCCCATCTCGTCAAAGGCCGCCTGCACTTGTGCGTCCTCCCCTTCGGGAACATCCTTGGCCGCAACCGGGCTTTCCAGCTTGAACACGTCGATCCCGAACTCCGGCGCGGCGAAATCCGCCACCGATTGCAACACGTGATCGGTACGCTTGCCGGTCATCTCGACGTAGTCCGTGGTCTGATGTGCGTCGCTCTTGAGCGGATAGACCAGAAGCTCGAACAGGAACGGAATGTCATGCCGCGCACAGGCCTCGCCGATCCGCTTGGTGAAATCCTTCTGCTTCTGGCGATTGTGCTCGGGCGCATCGGGCCGGTACCAGGCCAGCACCTTGACCGCGTCGCCACCCATCCGCTTGATCTTGGCCACCGACCAGTCGTCGATCTCGCTCGACAGCCGCCCATCGGGTGTCTCCTCAAAAACCGAATCCTCCAGCGTCACGATCAGCCCCTTGGCCGGAGACAATTTGCCGATCCCGCGCGGAATGGCGTAATGCGGATCGAGCAACATCGCCGAGGATTGCCCCTGCAACGTCTCGATCAACAGCGTCTTGAAGTCGGCCACCTCCTGCCACGGCGCTTCGGCAACCCCATGATGCTTGGCAATCGGCCCCTTGATCGGCGGCCGCTGATCCACGGCTGTCATCTTGAACAGGCCCTTGTCATCGGCCATGCGGCGCATGCCCCATAGCTTTCCCGCGCTTAGCTGCATGGTTGCGCCTCTTTCATGAAAGTTTCAGTTTCAGCGCGGGTCGGATACCCGCCACGGCCATTGGTCCGGGTGCACTTGATGGCCGCCACTGCGCTGGCAAAACGGATCGCCTCGGAGGGCGAAGCGCCCTCGCCCAATCGAAGCGCTAAGGCCCCGTGCCAGACATCACCGGCGCCCAGCGTATCGCGCGGTTTGATCGCAAACGCCGGTTCAAATCCCGCCGATGTGCCGTGCCGCCAGTTCACGCCCCTGGCGCCATCGGTCACGCACACAAACGCACCGGTCTCCGCCGCGACATCGTTGAGCGCGGTGTCGAGATCCTCATGTTCTGCCCAGTCGCGCAGCCCTTGCGCTGAAAACGCGACATGACTTGCCAGATGCAGCGCCGCCTCCGCCTCCCGGATCGGCGCTTCGCCATCCAGCACGCCGGGCACGCCACGCTCGCGCGCTGTCCGCATCAGCACCTCGGCCCCGTCCGGCCATCTTGTATCTGCCAGCGCCGCATCGAAATCATCCGGAAGTGCGGCCAGCAGCCAGCCTGCGTCCATCGGCAGCTCGGGATCTCGGAAATTGACGATCTGGCGTTCGCCCGCCTGATCGATGAACACCGATGAAAACGACGATCGCCGCCCCTCGAAGCGCTTCAGCATGGTGCAGTCAATGCCGTCGGCTTCAAGCCCGGCTGCAATCATGCCCGCCACCTGGTCCGAGCCGAGCCGGCTCGCCAGCATCGCATGGCCTCCCAGCCGGGCAATTGCCGCCGCCGCATTGGCTGCGCCGCCGCCACCGGTGATCTCCGCGCCCTTTGCCCGGTATTTTTCAGCCAGCCGCGGCATCTCGTCGAGATGAAAGACGAAATCCATCACGGCGACCCCGGTGGTCACGATCTTTGTCATTGCAATCTATGTTCCTCGGCACGTGTTGTCCCGGCAGGGGCCCGCTCCCAGCCGAACTCTACCGAGTCTTATATAAGACGCAAGACTTTATCTTTGCTTTGCTTCGAGAGTGAGCCCTAAGCCGAGGCTCAATCCACCGGCAGCCCGCTCGGCACTCTTGCAGGCCGCCCAAGCCGGCCCTGCGCTTCCCCCGTCAGCGCCTCGAGAAAGGCAATGAGATCAGAGACCTCGCGATCCGAAAGCGCTACCGGATCGATATCGACCCGCGCCCCCAGCCGCGCCCGCTCGCGTCTGTCCTCGAAAGAGATGAAATCGACCCGTGCGAAGCGCTCGTCAGGCGGCAATTGCACCATCTCTGGCGTCCAGTCATCCAGTGCCGCCACCGGGTCAAGGTGATGCCGGACTATGCCCTCCAGGCTTGCATAGGCCCCGTTGTGGCCCCACGGACCGGTCAAAGCCACATTGCGCAGCATCGGCGTGCGAAAACTATAGGCGTCTTTCAGCCGGTCCGATTCCGCCATCCGCCCGACATCACGGACATAGGGATCGAACCGCCGCGTCCGGCCCGGGCCGAAATGCGGCAGCGCCAGCGCATGAAATTCCTGGTCCGACATCAGCGTGCCCGAATGACAGCTCGCGCATTGCGCCTTGCCGTAAAACAGCTCCATCCCTGCCCGCGCCTGGGGACCAAGTGCGGCCGCATCGCCTGCGAGATAGCGGTCGAAAGCACTGTCCGTGCTGCGCCATTCGGAATTGATGAAATCACCCAGCGCATTGGCGATATGGACGATGCTCAGGTCTCCCGGCCCGCCGATTTCGGGATCCGCCTGGCGGAACATATCGACGTAGTCTGCAATGCCGCGCACCCGCTCGACCAGCAGCGGCCAGACATAATCGATCCGGTCATAGGCCGCCCCGGCGATCTTGTTTTCCTCCGGGTTGCCGGCCATCTCGGTTTCCGAAGTCAGCGGAAACAGCGCCTGCGCGGCCAGTATGCCCTTCAGGCCTTCCGGCAGATATTCCTCCGCCGGCGAGTTGAAGCGATTGCCGAAAATGTCGTCAATGCTCAGCCGCCCGTCATGAAACAGCACCCGGATCTCGCGCGCGCCGAGATTGAACAGCGCCGATGCATTGCGCGGCACCCGCTTCTCGATCCTGTCCGCACCTTCGCCGGTCGTCCGCTTGAGCCCCAGGCCCATGCCACCTTCGCCGACACCCAGCGCCAGCCCATCACCGGACGCCAGGTCGTGGTGGTGGCAGGTGCCGCAGGAGATGTTGCGGTTGCCCGACAGGATCGGATCGTAAAACAGCAGCCGCCCGATCTCGGCGAGCCTGGAATCATACGCGTGAAAATCCACCTCGCGCAGCGGTTCAGGCAGCGGGTTGAGACCGGCGGCCTCGGCGGGCGTGACAAGGCCCACCAGGCCAAGCAGGGCAGCAGCAAGCAGGGTGCGGCCAGCAGCAAGGTGGCGCGGCACATCGCTTCGCCAGGCAGGCACTCCCCTTCCGCTCATCTCCCGGTCCTCCCTGGACCGCCGACCCACCGTCGGCTCATCATCTTGCCACCCCTGATGCGCCACCCCTATTGTCGGCATCGGGAATCCAGATCGAAAGAATGGCAAATGAACCTTCCGCTTGCAAACGCCAAACACGGCCTCATCGCTCTTGCCGTAGCGTTGGCCATCGCCGTCCCGGCACAGGCCGAGATCGAAAAGGGCCGCGTGCTGATGGAAAGCCACAGGTTCGAGGAAGCCATGGCCGAGTTCCTGCCCGCCGCCCGCTCCGGTAATGCCGATGCGGAGGAGCTGATCGGCGTCATGTACGCCATGGGCCTGGGCGTCGAGCGCGACGATGAACGTGCCTTTGAATGGTATCTGCGCGCCTCTATGAAGGGTCACCCCGGCGCGCAATCGGGCGTCGGCTGGTACTTCGAGGTCGGCCGCGGCACCGCGGTCGATCTGGTCCGCGCCTATCTCTGGTACGGCCTTTCGGCCATCGGCGGCGATCCGGATGCGGCCATTTCGATCGAGGAAGTGGCAAAGAAAATGACGCCGGACCAGATCCGCCGCGCCGAAGTGCTGATCAATGATTACCGGCCCTGGATGTACCCTTTCCGCTAAATAGTCTCGCAACAAAAAACCGCCCGGCGTGAACCGGGCGGCTTGCATTTCAGCCTTGGCCGACGGCCTTACTGCATGTCCTTCATCGCACCGCTGTCGATCATCTCCGAAGCCTTGGCGGCTTCGGCGACCAGCAGGTCATAGAAGGTCGCGCCACCCTGGACATTGGTCTTGAACCATTCGAAGACCGGCGTTGCGGCTTCCTTGAACTGGGCTTTTTCTTCCATCGTCGGCACATAGACCGAACCGCCGTCCTCGGTGAAGGCCTTGTAGGCCTCGATCGACTTGCGCTTGGGCGAGGCGAATGTCGCCTGCTGCAGGGCGGCAAAACCATCGACCACGACCCGGCGCAGGTTCTCGTCCAGCCCCATGAAGCGGTCATTGTTCATGTACCACAGCGCGCCCATGTAGGAGTGACCGTCAAGCGTGAGATACTTCAAGCCGGCATCGGGGAACTTCATGCCCATGATGTCGGTGATGCCGTTCTGGGTGCCTTCAACCACGCCGGTCTGGAAGGAGGTGAACAGTTCCGGCCACGGGATCGGGGTCGGCGAAGCGCCCATCGAGCGCACCAGTTCCTGAGGCAGGTCGGCAACCACGGTGCGGATCTTCAACCCTTCCATGTCGGCCGGCGAGCGGATTTCGCGCTTGGTGTTGGCAAAATTGCGCCAGCCACCGGTGTTGCCGATGGTCATCAGCCGGATCATGTCGCCGGAATCCGCCAGCATCTGCTCGCGCAGCGCCCGGGTGAAAGTGCCTTCGGTCAGCACCGCTTCGGCAATCCGGTCATCGCGCAGCAGGTAGGGCAGATCCAGCACCTGCACGTAAGGGAAGATCCCCGACGCGCCGCCGGAGGTGGAGATGTAGATGTCGATCGAGCCGTCGGCGATGCCCTGCAGGCATTCGGCCCCGGTCGAGCAGAGCTGTGTTCCAATGAACAGCTCCACTTCGATGGCGCCGTTCGAGGCCTTCTCGACATAGTCCTTGAACACGATGAGACCGTCATAGTCCTCATCGTTTTCATTCGAGTTTGCCGTCGCCCGCAGCTTGATGTCGGCCGCCTGTGCAGCCGATATCATGCCGCCCGCCAGAACCGTCAGGCCCAGTGCAGCCGCTGTCAGTGTTTTCATTGCCTGTTTCAAGATCATCGATAACCCTCCCGTTGAGACCTGTTTGTGTTCTTGTCTTATATAAGACACAAGATTGATGACGCGTCTGGTCTTGTCAACCGCACGTCTTGCTCGACCTTCGATGTCGCCCGCATGACACTCACCGGGCAAAGCCGAACAATTGCGGCATGAACAGCGAGATCTGCGGGATGAAGGTGATCAGGAAGATCACCACCACTTCCACCAGCAGGAACGGCAGAATTGCCTTGGCAATGGTTTCCACCCGTTCACCCGACACGCTGGAGGTGACAAACAGCACCAGCCCCATCGGCGGCGTCGCCAGTCCGACTGTCAGGTTGACGCTCATGATGATGGCGAAATGCACCGGGTGAACCCCGAGATCGGTAAAGATCGGCCCCAGGATCGGACCCAGGATGATGATCGCCGGCCCGGCATCAAGAAACATCCCGACGATGAACAAGAGCACATTGATCAGAAACAGCAGGATATAGGGATTGTCCGACAGGCCGAGAATGAAATTGGCGAGGATCTCCGGCGTGTGCGACAGGCTGACCACGGTCTTGAACGCCATCGCAGCCCCCACCAGAAGCAGCACCACCGACGTGGTCATCGCGGCCTTGGTCAGCACCTTCGGAAGATCCGCCCATCCCATGGTCTTGAGGATGAACATCGCCACGATCAAGGCATAGACCGCTGCCACCGCGGAGGCTTCCGTCGGCGTGAACACCCCGCCCAGGATACCGCCCAGAATGATCACCGGCGTCAGCAGCGGGAAGAAGGCCTTCAGGCTCGCCTGACCGCGTTCGGGCCAGGTCGCCTTGCGCGCAGCAACGGGAAAGCCGTGCCGCCTGGCAAGAAAGCCGACGACGCCCATCAGGCCGACGCCGACCAGAACGCCAGGCACGATGCCGGCGAGGAACAGCGCCGCAACGGATTCCCCCATCACATAGGCATAGATGATCATGATCCCCGAAGGCGGGATGATCGGCCCGATTACCGAGGATGCCGCCGTCACCGCGGCCGCGAACTTGCGGCTGTAGCCGTTCTTCTCCATCGCCGGAATCAGCATCGATCCGAGCGCAGAGACATCCGCGACAGCCGAACCGGACAGGCCGGCAAAAAGCATCGAGGAGAGGATGTTGACATGGGCCAGGCCGCCCTTGAGGTGCCCGATCATCGCCTGGCTGAATTCAACGATCCGCATGGTGATGCCGCCGCGGTTCATCAGCTCGCCCGCCAGCATGAAGAACGGGATCGCCATCAAGGGGAACGAATCCATGCCCGTGTAGACATTGCGGTAAAGCAGCGCCAGATCGCGCTCTTGGCCATTGAGCCAGAGCAGGAAACCGGGCGCGGCCAGCATGCCGAAAAACACCGGCAGGCCGATCATCAGAAAAATCAGGAACAGCGGCAGGAAGAAGAACAGCATGGCCTATTCCACCGCCACGATCATGCGGTCACGATCATCGGGCAGGTCTGCCTCCGGGTCGATGATATGGGCACAGGCCTTCAGGCACAGCTCGACATTGACAAGGCACATCAGCAACAGCCCGACCGGCAACGACATGTACATCCAGGCCAGCTTGATCCGCACCAGCCCCAGCCCGAGGAACTCCAGCGGCAGCTTCAGCGAGCTCGAGTTGAACAACCAGCCCGACTTGACGTGATTGAGCCCCAGCTGGAAACCGTAAACCAGCACGGTCAGCGACACCGCCAGCAGGCAGAGACCCAGAAACGCACCGATCCGCGCCGGCAGCAGGTCCTTGACCATCTCGATCGAGACGAAACCGCCCCAGCGATAGGCGGACGGCGCGATCAACGCCGTCATCCACAACATCAGGAAGCGCGCGCCCTCGTCCGGCCAGGCAAGCGCACTGCCCACAATGTAGCGAAAGAACACCTGCAGGATGATGATCAGCACCATCAGGCCCATGGCCACCCAGGCGAATGTCCGCCCCAGGCGCAAGAACAGCGTGTTGAGAGCCGCCAGCGGCTTGAGCAACGCCAGAATAACCGTCATGGTCATGGTCCTCCCCAGGCCCAGCCGCCAGAACTTGTCAAACGGTCTTATATAAGACCCGTGTCATGGGCTTCTATTTCACAGCGTCTGTCAAGTCTTCACACGCGCGCTTCAGCTCCGGATGAACACGTGTTCGGTATGCTGAACCCGCTTTTCGCCCGGCCGCAACACCGCGCCGGCAAAGCCAGCATGGTTGGGACTGTCGGGCCAGCTCTGGGTTTCGAGACACAGCCCGGCGCAGGCCGAATAGGGTTTCCCGGTCAGCCCGGCAACCGGCGTCGCGACCTTGAAGCCCGTATAAAACTGCAGCCCCGGCTCGGTAGAGCGCAGTTCCATGGCAAGGCCCGAGCGCATCGACCTGAGCAGGGCAATCGTGCGCACCGCTTCGCGCTCGTGCGACAGGCAGAAATTATGGTCATAAGCCACCTGCTGACCGTCCGCCCCCTCGCGGCGGATCGGGCGCAACTCGCGGAAATCGAAATCCGTGCCTTCCACGGCGCGGATTTCACCCGTCGGAATCAGATCCTTATCGACCGGCAGATAATGATCGGCCGCCATCATCAGTTCATGGTCGAGGATGTCGTCGGCATCATCCAGCGTGAAATAGCTGTGATGGGCGACATTGACCAGCGTCGGCCGGTCGGTGACGCTGGTATAGGTGATCGCCATGCAGGCGCCTGGACGCAGCTCATAGCGCGCCTCGATCTTCGCGGTGCCGGGATAACCCGACTGGCCATCGGGGTCGACAATCGAGAACACCGCGAAATCACTGCCATGGCTTTCCAGCGTCCACATCCGCTTGGCAATGCCGGCGCTGCCGCCATGAAGATGGGTAACACCTCGCTCGTTGCATTCAAGCTGATAGGTTGTGCCATCCAACACAAAGCGTCCGTGCGCAATCCGGTTGGCATGCCGGCCCGCAGTCTGACCGAAATAGGGTGAATGCGCGGGATAGCTCTCGAAATCCGGAAATCCGAGCGTCAGCGGCGCGGCGTGGCCTTCGAGCCGGAGATCCTGAAGCGTGGCCCCCCAGGTCATGATCTTCGCGGTCAGGCCGCCGCCCGAGATCGTGATCCGGTGCACGGTCTCGCCGTTTGCCGTCTGGCCGAATGGCTCGATCATCTTGGCTGTCTCCCGTCAATCAGATTGGAACGTCCCGACGAAAGCCATGCCCCGCTTTCGGGTGCGGCGCAAGCCTTCGTCAGCGTGTCAGCTGGCGCGTTGCCGCTTCCAACCCGGCCAGCGTCATTGGAAACATCCTGTCGCCGAACAGCTGCCGGATCAGGGCGGTGGAATGGGTGTGCTGCCAATAGGCTTCCGGTGTCGGGTTGAGCCAGGCGACCTTGTGGAAATGGTTGAGCACACGCGTCAGCCAGACCTGACCCGGTTCCTCGTTCCAGTGCTCCACCGATCCGCCGGGGGAGACGATCTCGTAGGGGCTCATGGCGGCGTCGCCGACAAAGATCACCCGGTAATCCGAGCCGTAGGTGCGCAACACTTCCGCCGTCGGCAGCAACTCTTGCCGCCGCCGGCGGTTGTCACGCCAGACCCCCTCGTAGAGGCAATTGTGGAAGTAGAAATATTCCATGTGCCGGAATTCGGCGCGCGCTGCCGAGAACAGCTCCTCGACCACCTTGATATGGTCATCCATCGACCCGCCGATATCGAAGAACATCAACAGCTTGACCGCGTTGCGCCGCTCCGGCCGTGTCTTCACATCAAGCCAGCCATGTTCGGCCGTCGACTGGATGGTGCCGGGAAGATCGAATTCCTCCGCAGCCCCTTCGCGCACCCAGCGCCGTAGCCGCCGCAAGGCCACCTTGATGTTGCGCGTGCCGAGCTCGACCTTGTCGTCGAGATTCCGGAATTCACGCTTGTCCCAGACCTTGACCGCGCGGCGGTGCCGGCTTTCCTTCTGGCCGATCCGCACGCCTTCGGGATTGTAGCCATAGGCGCCGAATGGCGAGGTCCCGGCGGTGCCGATCCACTTCGACCCACCTTGGTGCCGTTTCTGCTGTTCCTCGAGCCGTTGTTTCAGCGTCTCCATCAGCTTGTCGAACCCGCCAAGCGACTCGATCAGCTTCTTCTCGTCTTCGCTCAGATGCTTTTCCGCCATCCGCCGAAGCCATTCCTCGGGCAGGTTCTGCGCATCGACGCCGCTCTCGCCGCTGATTGCCTCGACCCCGCGGAAATAATGCGAAAACACCTGGTCGAAGCGGTCGATGTGACGCTCGTCCTTCACCAGCGCCGCCCGCGCCAGGTAATAGAACGCCTCGACATCATATAGCGACAGCCCCGCCTCCAGCCCCTCCATCAGGGTGAGGTATTCGCGCAGCGAGACCGGAACTTTGGCGGCTTTGAGTTCTAGAAAAAATGGCAGAAACATGCACGCGACATTAGCCGCAATGCGGGTCCGTTGCCAACCGGTTTAGCAGCCATCTGGCTACCAGCCGAAAACAAAGATGTTTGGTTCGCTCACGTCACGATTCGACCGTATTGGCCCTTAACCAGGCATCAAGTTTGTTCTTGGTGAAGGTACCCGTCTCGATGCTTCGTAAAATGAAGCTGAGAGTATCGGCTTCCGAGGCAGCAATACGCACTCCATTCAGACGCAGGAACACGTAAACACTGGCAAAACCGACCCGCTTGTTGCCGTCGACGAAACAGTGATTCATCGTCAGGCTTTCCCAAAGTGCGGCCGCCTGTTCAAAAATATCGGCATAATAGCCCGATTGCGGCCGGTTGATCGCAGCATCCAGCAATCCGGCATCGCGAATTCCGTCAGCGCCGCCGAATCTCTCAACCTGACGAGCGTGAAGAGCCAGCACGTCGGCCATATCCAGGTAGAGGATCTCGCTCATCGTCCGAGGCTACTTGGCCAGTTCTTCGTAGAGACCGCCGAATTGCTCGATACTTTCCTCGTGATAGCGGCGCACCAGTTCCTGCTTGGAGGTCTGGGCAATCCCGCGGTCGTACTCGGCCTTCGACACCACGACAGCCACATCCCGGCCGTTCTTGCGAATGACAACAGGCTCCGACGCAGAGCTTTCCAGCAGCTCGCCAAAGCGGTTCTTGGCTTCACTTGCCTGCATGACTTTCATCGCTGCTCTCCATTCAACAACCGGCCCCGTTGGACATTTTAGCTAAAATAGCCAATTCAGCCAAAATATTCAAGCGGGCAGCGTCAGGCTGCGTCTCAGCGGCTATACTTGATAAACGGCGTCAGCGTGGCGATGCGGTCATAGAGCTTGCGCGCCGTGGCGTTGAATTCCTGCGTCATCCAGTAGACGCTCGGGCAGCCATCGGCATCGGCTTGCGCATAGACAGCCTCGATCAGCGCCCGGCCGACACCGGTGCCGCGCACGTCGGGCGACGCATAGAGATCCTGGAGATAGCAGACCGGCTCGATCTTCCAGCCATGCCGATGGTAGATGTAGTGCACCAGTCCGTGGGGTTTTCCGTCGACCAGCGCCAGCATGCCGCGCGGCTCGTAAAACGAGGCTTCGCCAACCTCATGCGCCCCGGCAATCCGCGACAAGGTGCTCTGGTAGACCTCCTCGGGCACACTCGACTCGTAGAATTCGAGGTACAGGGTCCAGAGTCGTTTCCATTCGGCCTCATCGGCTGCCGTGATCGGCCGAATTTCCAAATTGGCGGTCATTTCAGTCTCCTTTAAGCCCCACGCGTCCACTGGTCTGCGCGAAAGACAGCAAATCTGTAATCACACGCGCCGGTTATGGGTCAAATCAAACTCTGTGATCGCTTCGCCTGTCAGCCGGCGGCGCTCTACCGGTCCTCGCCGATCTCCTGAATGTCGAAAGGCGTGGTCTGGTAGACCTGGTTGATCCAGTTGCCGAACAGCAGGAAGGCATGGCTGCGCCACCGGTTTGACGGCACCTTCTTCGGGTCGTCATCGGGAAAGTAATGATGCGGCGGCTTGATCGGCTTTCCCGCCTCGACGTCGCGGAAATACTCTTCCGCCAGCGTGCCGGAATCATATTCGATGTGATTGAAGATATAGAGCCGGTTGGCGAACGCTTCGTGCAACAGGCAGAGCCCGGTCTGCTCGCTTTCCATCAGGACATCAAAATCCGGCGTCAGATCCTCGCGCCGGACCTCTGTCCAGCGCGAAACCGAGACCTGGAAATCGTCTGAGAACCCCATCAGGTAAGGCGAGGCAGGGTTGAGATTGCGGTGGCGGTAGACCCCGAATGCCTTCTCGTCGAGCGCCCGCTTGGGAACCTTGTGGAAGTGCCACGCGGCCGCCATCGCCCCCCAGCAGACGAAAAAGCTCGAATGCACGTGAGTGGTGGTCCAGTCCAGGATCTGTTCCATTTCCTGCCAGTAGGTCACATCCTCGAACGGCAGGGTTTCGATCGGCGCGCCGGTGATGATGAAGCCGTCGAACTTGCGGTGCTTCACCTCGTCCCAGGTATGGTAGAAATTGATCAGGTGCTCTTCCGAGGTGTTCTTGGCCGTGTGCGATCCGATCCGCACCAGCGTCAGTTCCACCTGCAGGGGTGACGCGCCGATCAACCGGGCAATCTGGGTCTCCGTGGCGATCTTGTTTGGCATCAGGTTCAACAGCCCGATATGCAACGGACGAATATCCTGCCTTATGGCAATTGATTCATCGAGGATTTGCACGCCCTCGCGCACCAGTGCATCACGGGCAGGAAGACCATCAGGAATACGGATCGGCATGACGCTCACTCCAACAAAAAACCGGCCGCGAAATACAACGCTACCGGTCCGGTGGGAACACGCCCCGTCGGCCATTTAGCGAGTTGTTTAACGTGGCTGCAAGCCGGCCGGCCAAATCACCACAGGCCCCAATCTAGTGACGCGCGCCACCAAGGTCAATCTTGTCCGGCGGCCCACGGCGCAGCAAGGTCAAGCTGGCCCACCCGGCATTGCGAAGGCAGTCTCGCGCCGGTTCGTCCGGGCCCCGGTTAGCGCTGCTGGCTCTGCTCTCCTGACCAGGTTCCGGCCATCATTCTTGGCCTGATAGACCGCGGCGTCGACCTCGGCCATCGCCGTCATCAGGTCATGATCGGGATCGAGCCGTGAATACCCGAAACTTGCCGTCAGGCGGAGCGGTTGATCCCCGGTAGCAATCTTCATGCGCTCGACCGCGCCCCGCAGATGAATTGCCTGAAGCCGGATGCTTTCGTCGGTTGCCCCGGCAAGTATGATGCAGAACTCCTCGCCGCCCAGCCGCGTGCAAATCGCGGTGTTCGGCGTTTCGCGCTCCAGCAGCCGGGAAAATGCTTTCAGGGCCCGGTCGCCAACTTCGTGCCCATGGCTGTCATTGATCCGCTTGAAGTGGTCGATGTCGCAGATGATCAGGCCGGCCGAAAGCGGCGCGGAGGATTCTCTCAGCGCCTGCACCCTGGCCTCAAAAGCCCGTCGGTTGAGCAGGCCGGTCAAGGGATCCGTCTCGGCAAGGCGCTGCAACTGCTTCACCAAAGTCACGGAGTAACGCGCGAACAGGGCAAGACCGATGGCAATGGCGAACACCGCGTTCTCGGTCTGCATCGAGGCTGCGAAGGAAGAACTCTTGAAATCGTGATGGGTGGTCAGATCCAGCCCCGAAGTCTGCACAAGCTGCACCCGGTTCAAGGTGACAAGCACCTGAATGAGAAACAGCGCAGCGACAACACTATCGACGCGGTGGCTTCTGGCCCGCCAGACCAGACCAAAACACAGCAGATAGACATATGCCGTGAACCCGCTCACCGCGGCATAGCGCAGCCAGAACATCGCCCCGTTGTACGTCGAATAGATGGCGATGCTTGCGGCAATGACAGCCGCAAGCCAGTAGGCCAGCTGCGGCACCTTCCTGCCGAAAAGCGAGGCAACACCCCAAATCAGCATGAAATGACCGGAAAAAAGCGAAGTCAGGACCACAGCCTGGTAGGCGCGGTGAATATCGGCATCCCCCAGCATGACGGCAGCATACCCGACCGCCGAAAACAGGAAAGCGCCGGCCAGTCTCAGCGCGGCCCGCTGTTTCCGGTCGTGCAGATACAGCAGCAAAAAGGCCCCACCCGCCGACACGAAGATGGCGGGGCCGAGAAATTCATACGAGAGATATGCATACTGCAACTGGAGTGGCCTTGAAACGATCGGGACGCGGACACGCTATCAGCCAAACCTAGTCAATTAATTACCAGTGAAAATTAAGTGCCCCGCTGCCGCGCCAGAAACGCCAGCCGCTCGAACAGATGCACGTCCTGCTCGTTCTTCAACAGCGCGCCGTGCAGTTTCGGAAGCGCGTTCTTCGCATCACCGCGCAACGTTTCCGGCTCCACATCGTCGGAAACCAGCAGCCGGATCCAGTCGAGCGCTTCCGATGTCGAGGGCTTTTTCTTCAGCCCCGCCGTCTCGCGAACCTCGTAGAACTGGATCAGGGCTTCCCGTACCAGCGCCTGCTTTATGCCCGGGTAATGCACATCGACGATGCGCTGCAGCGTCTCCATGTCTGGGAAGCGGATATAGTGGAAGAAACACCGGCGCAGGAACGCATCGGGCAGTTCCTTCTCGTTGTTCGACGTGATGATCACGATCGGCCGGTGACGGGCGCGGATGGTTTCGCCGGTCTCGTAGACAAAGAACTCCATGCGGTCGAGTTCCTGCAGCAGATCGTTCGGAAATTCGATGTCGGCCTTGTCGATCTCGTCGATCAGCAGCACGGTTCTCTTCTCGGCAGCGAACGCTTCCCAAAGCTTGCCGCGGCGGATGTAGTTGGAAACATCGTTGACCCGCTCGTCGCCGAGCTGACTGTCGCGCAGCCGGCTCACCGCATCATACTCGTAAAGGCCCTGCTGCGCCTTGGTGGTGGATTTCACCGACCATTCGATCAGGTCCAGGCCAAGCGCCTGGGCAATCTGGATGGCAAGCTCGGTCTTGCCGGTCCCTGGCTCGCCCTTGACGAGAAGCGGCCGCTCGAGCTTGATGGCCGCATTGACCGCTACGGTGAGATCCTTTTCCGCCACATAGGCCGAAGTGCCTTCAAACTGCATGTATCCTCCATGTGCCGCATTTCAGGCGGCTTGGTTCCATAGTGTCTTCAACACCATACTCGCGCCCCTGACGCAACCCGCAAGCGCGGTTTGCGCCAGATCAAGGCGGCGTCGCAAACGGCGGCACAGGATGAGTGTGAACTCGGCAAATTGCACATATTGGAGAACGAGATGACGCTCTATCACATCCATCTGGTCATGGCCCGCAACAAGGAATTCCCCGATGGCAATCTCCATCGCGGCTACGACATCCATGCGCCGCTGGATGAGGACGGCCATCTCGACAAGCAAGCCTGGGAAAAATCGCCTTCCTCGTCGACAGTCATGCGCTTCTGGGACGGCGAACGCTCGGAGCTGGGTTATCTCGTCCATCATCCAAAAGGTGGTTGGGCCTTCGATTACGATCCCGCCGACGACAACGATGATGAGACCGGCTACCGGCTTTCCAACCATGTCTTCAAGACCGGAGAATACATCTCGATCCGCGATCACGGTGCGGATGAACTCCACACCTTTGTCATCGCCTCGGTGACAGAGGCAACCTGACAGCAAGTGCTGCGCCCGAATGCAAGCATTTGGGCGCAGCAGTCAGATTCAGCTGCCTTCGATTTCCTCGCGGATCATCTCCAGCTCCAGCCATTCGCCTTCCATCGCCTCGATCTCGGCTTTCAGCGCGTCGTGGGTCTTGGCGCGGGCGGCAAACCCGTTCGGGTCCTTGGCAAACAGCGCAGGATCCGCCATCTCCGCCTCGACCTTGACGAGCTTGGCTTGCGCCTCCTCGATCTTCACCGGCAGCGATTCCAGCGCGAATTTCTGCTTGTAGGAAAGCTTGCGCGCGTTGTCCCTGCCTGCAGCCTGAGCTTTGGGCGCGGCCGCAGAACGGCTGGCAGCCTCCTGCGCAGACCGCGCCTTCTTTTCCTTGGCCTCGGTTCCGCGCTGGGTCAGCATGTCGGAATAGCCGCCAGCATAGGCAATCCAGCGCCCGTCGGGGTCCACTGGATTGGCCGGTGCCAGGGTCGAATTCACCGTGCGGTCAAGAAAATCACGGTCATGGCTGATCAGGATCACCGTACCCGGATAGGAGGCAACGACTTCCTGCAACAGGTCCAGCGTCTCCATGTCGAGATCGTTGGTCGGCTCATCAAGGATCAGCAGGTTGGATGGACGTGACAGGATCCGCGCCAGCACCAGCCGGGCTTTCTCGCCACCCGACAGGTTGCGGATCGGCGTCCGCGCCTGCTCCGGCTGGAACAGGAAATCCTTCATGTAGCCGGTGACATGCTTGGCCTCGCCATTGACGATCAGGCTGTCGCCGCGCCCGTCGGTGAGATAATGCGCCAGCGTCTCGTCCGGATTTAGCACCTCCCGGCGCTGGTCCAGCACCGCGATATCGAGCTTCGATCCATGCCGGACAAAGCCGGTGTCAGTTTCAAGCTCCCCGATCAGCATTTTCAAAAGCGTCGTCTTGCCCGCACCATTAGGGCCGACAATACCGATGCAGTCGCCGCGATTGATGCGGATGGAGAAGTCGCGCACCACCGGGTCCGCGCCATCGTAGCTTTTGGAAATGCCTTCTGCCTCGATCACCAGCTTGCCGGAATCACGGCCCTCGGCAACTTGCGCATTGATCCGCCCCTGCGGACCCTTGTGGCCACGGTGCTCCGCCCGCATGGTCTTGAGGTCGGACAACCGCCGCATGTTGCGCTTGCGCCGCGCCGTCACGCCGTAACGCAGCCAGTGTTCCTCGCGCTCGATCTGGCGGCCCAGCTTGTGCTGCTCAAGCTCTTCGGCTTCCAGCACCGTATCGCGCCAGGCTTCGAAATGCTCAAAGCTGCGGTCGAGCCGCAGCGACCGGCCGCGATCGAGCCAGATGGTGATCCGGCTGACCCGCTCGAGAAAGCGCCGGTCATGCGAAATCACCAGCAGCGCACTTCGGGTCCTGAGCAATTCCTCTTCCAGCCATTCGATGGTCGGCAGATCGAGATGGTTCGTTGGCTCATCCAGCAGCAGGATATCGGGCTCCGGCGCCAGCACCCGCGCCAGTGCCGCCCGCCGTGCCTCACCGCCCGAAAGCGTCTGCGGATCGGCGTTTCCGTCGAGCCCCAGGTGCTCGAGCAGATAGGTCACCCGGTAGACGTCGTCATTCGGGCCCAGCCCTGCTTCCGCATAGGCCTGCACGGTGTCGAACCCTTCGAAGTCCGGCGCCTGCGGCAGGTAACGGATGGTCGAGGACGGATGCCGGAAGGTCTCGCCCGACTGCGGCTCCACCTGCCCAGCGGCAATCCTCAGAAGTGTTGATTTGCCCGATCCGTTGCGGCCGACAAGACAGATCCGGTCGCCGGGTTCGACCTGCAGCTCGGCCCCGTCAAGCAGCGGCGTGCCGCCAAAGGAAAGGCCGATATCGTCGAGTTTCAGAATGGGAGGCGCCATGTTCAGGCTCCGGAAAAATCATGAGGACGGGCGATGATCAGGGCGCGACCGGCGCCAAGGCTGGCGGTCACCGGCCCTTCGGCCACATTGGAGATGGTGCGCGACGCGCCAAATGCAATATCGGCCTGATCAAGCGGGTATTTCGCACCGGTCAGGCTGAGCCCGGCCAGATCGGTGAAGGCCACGACGGAAAACAGCGATCCGGCCGGCAGCTCGAGCTCCCGCGACCCCGGCAGCAACGGCACCGCCTCTTCCTGTCCCGATGTCAGCACCACCTCGAACCCGCGCTCGGCCAAGGTCACCGCCAGCAGCAGGTGTGACAGCGAATGGTCGGTCCGTTCGCCGCCGAACGACCCGATCAGCACCAGCCGGGTAGCCCCGCGCTCGATGGCTTCTTCGATGGCCAGCTCACCGTCGGTGAAGTTCTTCTCCGCTGGAAACGGCATCCGCGGTGTCGCGGCGTGGAATTCGGACAGCCCGTCCGGGGTCGAATCGAAGTCCCCCACCCACACTTCCGGCAGCACACCGAGAGCCTGGGCGTGCCGCATGCCGCCATCGGCCGCGATCACACGCGCCCCCTGCATCAGCTCCAGAACACGGTCATCAATCTCAAGCGTCCCGCCCAGCAGGACTGCGAATGTTGAATTGGATATCATGGCGCAAGCCAATAGCAGTTTTGGCCGTACTTGCCAGCGTCTGGAAGAAATTCTATGTCTTGTCTCGCTCTAACGGGGTGCCGGGCGTTTGCGTCAGGCTGAGAGACCAGTTGGTCAACCCGAAGAACCTGATCCGGTTTGTACCGGCGGAGGGATTAGACGTGCCCATCGCGCCTATTCCTGTCATTTCTGATCAAAGGAGGCGCCATCCATGCGCATATCTCGTATTGTTCCCGCTGCTCTTTCAGCTGTCGTCCCGTTCCTCGCAAGCCCCGCCAGCAGCGCCGACAGGGCGTTGACGGTCTATACCTATGAAAGTTTCATTGCCGAATGGGGCCCCGGCCCGAAAATCGAGGCCGCCTTTGAAGCCCAGTGCGATTGCGACCTCACCTGGGTCGGCGTCGCCGATGGCGTGGCGCTGCTCAACCGGCTCAAGCTGGAGGGCGACAAGGCCGAGGCAGGCGTCGTGCTCGGGCTCGACACCAACCTCGTTGCCGAAGCCAAGGCCACGGGCCTGTTTGAAGCCCATGGTCTTGACACCAAGGCTGTTTCGGTTCCGGGCGGCTACAGCGACGACACCTTCATTCCCTATGACTACGGCCATTTCGCCGTCATCTACGACACCGAAACCATCGCCAATCCACCGGCAAGCCTGAAGGATCTGGTCGAGGGTGACCCGGACCAGAAGATCGTCATTCAGGATCCGCGCACCTCGACACCGGGCCTGGGACTGCTGCTCTGGATGAAGTCTGTCTATGGCGACGATGCAGCGGCAGCTTGGGAGAAGCTCTCCAGCCGCGTGCTGACGGTGACGCCGGGCTGGTCGGAAGCCTATGGCCTGTTCACCTCGGGCGAAGCGCCGATGGTTCTGTCCTACACCACCTCCCCCGCCTATCACATGGTAGCGGAAGAGACGAACCGTTATCAGGCAGCCGAGTTCTCGGAAGGCCACTATCTGCAGATCGAGGTCGCCGGCCTGCTCGCCAACGCACCCGACAAGGATCTGGCCCGGGAATTCCTCGACTTCATGATAACGCCGGGCTTCCAGAACGAGATCCCCACCAACAACTGGATGCTGCCGGCCGCCGCCATCACCATGGAGCTCCCCGAAGCCTTCGGCAAACTGGTCTCTCCGGAAAAGACCTTCCTCTACACACCGGAAGAAGTGGCAGAAAACCGTGCAGCCTGGATCGACGAATGGCTCGGCGCCATGAGCCGCTGATCCGGATATCGCCACCATGCTGACCCGGGCCGAGCATCGCGCATCACGTATGGCAGGACTTGCCGCGCTGATGGCGATCGGCCTGGCGTTGGCGGTGCCGGTCACGGTGCTGCTGTCCCACGGCGGCGCCAGCGACCTGTCTTCGAGCCAGAGCAATTATCTCGTCCGTATCACCCGCTTCACCCTGCTGCAGGCCGGCCTGTCGACGTTGCTCAGCCTTGTCTTTGCGGTGCCGCTGGCCCGCGCACTTGCCCGCCGCCCCACCTTTTTGGGGCGGCGCTGGCTGCTCAACCTGTTTGCCGTGCCGTTGGGCCTGCCGCCTTTGGTCGCAGCCCTTGGCCTGATCGAGGTCTGGGGCCGCAATGGTGTCGCCAACAAGGGGCTCGGGCTGCTGGGCGCCGAGACCCCGTTCTCCATCTATGGCCTGAGTGGCATTCTCCTGGCGCATGTCTTTTTCAACCTGCCGCTCGCCGTCCGGCTGATCCTGCCGGCGCTTGAGCGCCTGCCGCCGGAATACTGGAAGACCGCCGCCAATCTCGGCATGGGCGGGTTCTCGCTGTTTCGCCGGGTCGAATGGCCCGCCATGCGCCGGTCCGCGGCAAGTGCAGCCGGTCTGGTGTTCATGCTCTGCGCCACCTCGTTCACGCTGGTGCTGGTGCTCGGCGGCGGACCGGCGGCAACCACGCTGGAAGTCGCCATCTACCAGTCACTGCGGTTTGACTTCAATCCGGGCCGCGCCGTGCTGCTCTCGCTCATCCAGATCAGCATGACGCTGATCGTGATGCTGGCTCTCAAATTCATCGGCACACCAGCCGAGGCGGGCCAGACAAAGGGTGGCGGAACCAGCCGCCCGGATGTTCCGGGCGGGCTGCAGATTCTAGCCGATGCGGTGCTGATCAGCCTGGGCGGGCTTTTCGTCAGCGCGCCTATGGTCGCGGTGATTGTCTCCGGATTAAGCGCCGACCTCTCCCGGCTGCTCACCGACACCCTGTTCTGGCGCGCGGCCGGCACGAGCCTTGCAATCGGCGTCGCCGCTGCCGCAGTTTCAGTGCTGCTCGCTGCATTTCTGGTCCGTGCGCGTTACTCCGCTGGCCAGCGTCACGGCTCCCCCGCAATGGGGCTGCTGGCAGGACTGTCGGGCGCGGCAGGCTCTCTGACCCTGCTGGTTCCGCCCGTGGTGCTTGGCGCCGGATGGTTCCTGCTGCTTGGTGGCGGCACGGGGCAGCTGCTCGCCCCGTTGATGGTCATCGTTCTGATCAACGCGCTGATGGCGCTGCCCTTCGTTATGCGGGTTCTCGAGCCCGCACACCAGAATACCCTCGAGCGCAACGGGCGGCTGGCTGTTTCGCTCGGCGTCGTCGGCAGACATCGCCTATGGCAGGTCGACATTCCGGCCATGCTGCCGGCTTTGGCCACCGGCTTTGTCTTTGCCGTGGCACTGTCGCTCGGCGATCTGGGCGCCATCGCGCTGTTTGGCAGCGACCGGATTGTGACCCTGCCCTGGCTCTTGTATCAAAAACTGGGAAGCTACCGCACAGCCGATGCCGCGGGCCTGGCATTTTTGCTCGGCGCAATCACCATGGCCCTGATGATTGTGGCCGAAAAGCTCGGCACCCGGAATGGAAGCATGTACCGATGAGCCAACACCCCGCAATCGAGTTTGACGGCGTTGCCTATGGCATGGGGGATCTGAGCGCCGAGTTCGCCTTCGAGCGCACGGCGGGAACGGTGACCGCCATTCTCGGGCCGTCCGGCGCCGGCAAGTCCACCCTGCTCAATCTCGCCGCCGGCTTCCTGGCACCGTCAAGCGGCAGGATAATTCTCGATGGCCGGGACGTTGTCGGCCTGGCGCCATCCGAACGCGGCATCTCGATGGTGTTTCAGGACAACAACCTGTTTGCCCATCTTGATGTCCGGACCAATATCGGCCTTGGCCTCGACCCGGCACTGAAGCTGGACAGAGCCGCCTGGTGGCAGGTCGACAAGGCGCTCGAGCGCGTCGGCCTCGCAGGATTCGGCAAGCGCATGCCGGGCACGCTCTCGGGCGGCGAGCGGCAACGCGTGGCGCTCGCCCGCGCCTTCGCGCGCCGCCGTCCGCTGCTGCTGCTCGACGAACCTTTCGATGGCCTCGGGCCTGGCCTGGCCGCCGATATGCTCGGATTGATGCTGGAGATCCGCGCCGAGGTTGGCGCCACCGTGCTGATGGTCACCCATGATCCCGATGAAGCCCGCGCTGCCGCCGACGAGATCCTGTTCATTGCCAAAGGCCGCATCGCCGCGGATGCGCCTGCGGCAGGCTTTTTCGAACGCCAGGACCTTCCGGATCTGCAGGCCTATCTTGGCAGCACTGGCGGAAAATAAGGCCGCGCCACAATTTCGACGCGAGTGTTTGCCACTGGAGAAGCGGCGCGAATTGGGATAGACCGGTGCGACATGCTTCGGCTTGCGATTTTTTTCAGCTTCCGTCCCGGCATCACTATGACAGAACAATAGACCGGACCATGGCCAAGATAGCAGCGCCCCATCCAAAGATGAAAACCACCACCCGCAACAAGCTTCGCCTCGCGTTGGTTGCCTGCGGTGGCGCGCTGCTGCTTTCCGGTTGCCAGACACTTGGCGTTGATGTTTACGAGCCTTCGGTCAAGCCGTCTTCCACTCCGCAAACGGCAGAAAAGGCCGGCGCATCCGATCCGCGAACCCGAATTGGCGCCAACGAGCACCCACGGATCATCGCCAGCTACGGCGGTGAATTCCGCGACGCCAAGACCGAGCGCCTGGTGGCGCGCATCGTCGGCGCACTGACGCTGGTATCGGAAAATCCGAGCCAGGCCTATCGCATCACCGTGCTCAATTCGCCCGCGGTCAACGCCTTCGCCCTGCCCGGTGGCTATCTCTATGTCACCCGCGGCCTACTGGCCTTGGCCAATGACGCCTCGGAAGTGGCAGCCGTGCTGTCGCACGAGATGGCCCACGTTACCGCCAATCATGGCCTCGAGCGCCAGCGCCGCGAGCAGGAAGTCGAGCTCGCAGGCCAGGTCGCGGAGGAGCTGTTCGCCAATTCCATCGACGGCCGCCGGGCTGTGGCGCGTGGCAAGCTTTCGCTCGCCGCCTTCTCCCGGAACCAGGAGCTGCAGGCCGATGTCATCGGCGTGAGAATGCTCGGTGAAGCCGGCTACGATCCCTATGCAGCGCCACGTTTCCTCGAATCGATGAACGCCAACCAGCGCTTCAATTCGGTTGATCCGGAGACCGACGCCAGCCTCGACTTTCTTGCCAGCCACCCCAATGCGCCGCAGCGCGTGGAGCTTGCCAGAAGCCACGCCAGGGCCTTCGGCCAGGAAGGTGTGGGCGATCGCGGTCGCGAGTATTATCTTGAAGGCATCGACGGATTGCTGTTCGGTGACAGCCCGAATGAGGGCTATGTCCGCGGCACGGAGTTTTTACATCCGGTTCTGGGCGTGAAGTTTCGCGTGCCGTCAGGCTTCCGCATCGACAACAATGCCGACGCCGTGATCGCAACCGGTCCGAATGAACTGGCGATCCGCTTTGACGGCGTGACCGATGACAGTCGCCAGTCGCTTGCCGATTACGTCGCATCCGGCTGGGTGACCGGTCTTGATCCGAACTCCATTCGCGAAACCCGTATCGACGGCATGCCCGCGGCCACTGCGCGCGCCAGCGCGGACCGCTGGGATTTTGATATCACCGTGATCCGGGTGAAGGATCGGATCTACCGCTTCCTGACGGCCGCCGAGAGCGGCAGCGCCCAGCTCCAGGCCACGGCTTCGGTGGTGCGCGCCGGCTTCAAGCGAATGTCCGCCCGCGACATCCGCGAGCTTCAGCCGCTCCGCATCCGCATCGTCACGGTCGCGCCGGGTGATACCGTGGCCTCGCTGGCCGCAAGTATGAGAGGTGTGGAACGCAGGGTAGAACTGTTCAAGCTTCTCAACGCGATTTCACCCGGAACCTCACCGACCCCGGGCCAGAAGGTCAAGATCGTCAGCGACCGGTAAGCCCCACCGAGCGCGCGGGGGAAGATCCCCGCGCTTGCAGACGTCTGCGCTTACAGGCTGGCGATCTCCGGCGTCTGGGTCGTCAGCACGCTCCGGAGCTTCTCAAGTGCCCGGTTTTCGATCTGCCTGACCCGTTCCTTGGATATGCCGAGTTCCGATCCGAGCGATTCGAGCGTCGCACCGTCCTCGCTCAAACGGCGTTGCCGGATGATCCGCAGTTCACGCGGATTGAGCGTGTTGAGAGCGTCACCAAGCCATACATGCCGGCGCTCTTCGTCGATCATGGTCGACACCTGTTCGTCCGGCAGCGGATCATCACTCTTGAGGAATTCCATGCGATCGGACGACGTCCCCTCGTCACCGCCCGACATCGGCGCGTTGAGCGAGGAATCCGACCCCGAGAGCCGCGCATCCATCACCGCGACGTCCTTGGCATGGACGCCAAGCGTATTGGCGATTTGCGACTGAATGGCTGTCTCTGAGAGGGACGGATCGTCCTGTGCCAGCCGCGCCCGAAGCCGGCGCAGGTTGAAGAACAGGGATTTCTGCGCCGAACTCGTACCGCCGCGCACGATTGACCAGTTCCGCAGAACATAATCCTGTATCGAGGCGCGAATCCACCAGGTTGCATAGGTCGAGAAACGAACTTCGCGCTCGGGGTCAAACCGGGCTGCGGCTTCCAGCAGACCGACATGACCTTCCTGGATCAGGTCACTCATCGGCAGTGCAAAATTGCGAAACTTGGCGGCCATGGAAATCACCAGCCGCATATGCGACATGGTGATACGATGAAGCGCGTCCTGGTCCTTTTCGTCTTTCCAGCGCACGGCGAGATCATGCTCCTCGTCGCGCTCCAGATAGGGTGCAGCCATCGCTGCTCTTACCATCTGCCTGTTTGCTGCAATCGCTTTCATACCACCCTCCGGCGTTTTTGCTCTTCGGTTAGCTCTACGCGCGCCAAACGAGAACAGATCACCACGCCCGACGAGAAGCTTTGACGGCACCCCACGCAGTGGGGCTCACCAAAGCGCTGTGGATGAAAGCCGTGAAAGACGAAATGGTTCCGCAAAAATCCTGAAAAGGCCGCAGGCGAGCAGAGAAAGCTCCATACTTGGAGTATGCAGGTCCCGGTCCCGGGTGCTCTTTGTCGGCCCGCTGACACTGGCGGCAACCGATCCCAGGCACCAGCGCGCGCACCCAGTAGCAGCTGCAAGATCGTTTGAAGAACTGTGAAATGACGCATGTCCCGACCGACCGGCGTCCTCGCTCCTGGCAGGGCAAGGTCACAAGCTGCGCACCACGACCGGGGCGTGATCAGACCGAGGTGACGGCCGTCCCGACGCTGCGAGAACGGCCAAGAGCATTTGCGGCACGAAAAAGCCCGGGCACGTCAGACGGCCCGGGCTAAGATATCAGGATGATGGAAGGCGAAACTTAGGCTGCCTCTTCCTGTGCACCATCCTCGTCATTGGCCTTGCCGCGCTTAGGGCCCTTGTTGAGATTGACCTCAATCAGGCGCACCGCTTCGGTGTCGGACATCTTGTTGACGGCACCGAGTTCACGCGCCATCCGGTCGAGGGCCGCTTCATACAGCTGGCGCTCCGAATAGGACTGCTCGGGCTGGTTTTCGGCGCGGTAAAGATCGCGAACCACTTCCGCGATCGAAATCAGATCGCCGGAATTGATCTTCGCGTCATATTCCTGCGCACGGCGCGACCACATGGTGCGCTTGACCCGGGCACGGCCCTGAACAACCTTCAGAGCCCGCTCGACAAAATCGGTTTCCGACAATTTGCGCATGCCGATGCTCAATGCCTTGGCAACAGGCACCTTGAGACGCATCTTGTCTTTTTCAAAATCAATCACAAACAATTCAAGTTTGTGGCCTGCAACTTCCTGTTCTTCGATGGCAACGATCTGTCCAACGCCATGGGCTGGATAAACGATTGATTCACCGGTCTTGAAACCCTGTCTCTGTGAAGGCTTTTTCTGCTGGGTTGTCATGCGTTTTCAAAACTCCCTGTTACGGAAACGGACACTGGGAGCCGGGCATGGGTTGCCCGGACAGGTCCTGCGACGGCCGGCAGGCTTATCGCGCTGACAACGCTTTCAAGAGCTGGACAAGGCAAAAGATCAAAGGCAATCATCGCGCGGAAAATGTCAAACCGACAGCATGGAGCTGCAAGGAAAGGGCTACCGCTATGAGGGACGTTTGCTTCCGTTTTTGCTTCTTGTTTCGCCCTGACGGCGCCTTGAAGATGTCAGTAATATGGAATGTATCACAAAAAATGGTGTAAATCAATGATTTGCGCGCGCAACCAAAAGCTGCGCGGGAAAACAAGTTACGTTTTGGTTAACCATGCGGCAGCGCACAGCTCTATCCACCGCATAGCAGCATTATCAAACTGAAATCCGAAGTGCTCAGTCACCTTCGCCGGGTTCGGGGGAGAAGTACAGCTCGTACTTGCCTTCCTTGCCGTCATATTCCTTGGCGTCGTCCGGCGGATCACGCTTGATGGTGATGTTGGGCCACTTGTCGGCAAACTCGGTGTTGACCTCGAGCCATTTCTCGAGCCCCGGCTCGGTGTCCGGCTTGATCGCTTCTGCCGGACATTCCGGCTCGCAAACGCCGCAGTCGATGCACTCGTCGGGATGAATGACCAGCATGTTGTCGCCCTCGTAGAAGCAATCTACCGGGCAGACCTCAACGCAATCCATGTATTTGCAGCGAATGCAATTGTCAGTCACCACATAGGTCATACGTCTCTCCTGAGGCTCCATGCATGCCCCGCTCCGGGCTCGTTCTGGCGGACCGGACATGCATCATTTCAGAGCATTACAGCTTTTGTGACGACCAGTGCAGGGCGCCACGCACTATAGCAAACAACGGCGCTGAGGTACCGGCTTTGACCGCGCATTGCAAGACTTCAGATTTCGCCAAAGCGCCGCAGCCGCACGGCGCTGGGCAAACCTCGCGGCCACATCCGGTTTCGGCGAATGAGCTTCTCAAGACCGGCCGCGGTCAAGGGATTTTCATGCGCCGTCATCGGGATTGCGGAACTGATCTATTTTTCGCCTGTCCCGCTTTGTCGGCCGCCCCGAGCCAGGCTCCCGCTGCGCCGCCACCGGCTCGGCCTCGCTGGCTGCGACCGGCTTGGGCGTGATGTCTTCATAAAGCAGTTGCGCTTCAGGCGCCGGTCCCCGCCGCTGCCCGCAGCCAAGGATCCTGAGGACCAGAATCCGACGCTCCTGGGTGATGGTCAGCACGTCGCCCGGCTTGATCAGAAAGCTGGCCTGGTCGATCTTCTCGCTGTTGACCCTGACATTGCCGGCAGCCGCAAACTTGCCCGCCAGGGTCCGCGACTTGATGACGCGGGCGAAGAACAACCACTTGTCGATCCGCTGCCGCGTCGTCTGCTCCACCGGATCGGGACCTATTTTTTCAACTGGTCACGCAAGGCCGCGAGTGCTGCGAAAGGTGAATCCGGATCCAGTGGCTTCTCCTTGCGCTGGGGCCGCTCGTTGCGGCCGCCGCGATTGGCTTCGCCCTGGCCGCCCTTGCCGCCTCGTCCCGGCGCACCCTTGCCTGCACCGCCCTTGCCGGGATGGCCCGGCTTTCCGCGATGACCCTTGCCTTGCCGGCCTTCGCCCTCCTGCTGTTCGCCGGAGCGGGCATTGCGGTTTCCGCCCTCGCGCCGTCCACGGCCTTCACCGGGCGCATTGCGCGGACCGCGCTGCGCATCCTGGCGCCCGCCGGGACGCCACAGCAGCACCGGACGCGGTGCTTCCGTTTCTTCCGTGCTTTCCGCAGCAGCATCAGCCTTGGGCGCTTCGCCGGCAGTGCTCTCGTCGGACGCGGCGGCAACCGCCTCGGTGGCCACAGGCTGCGCGGTAGCCTCGGCGGGCGCGGCGCCCGCTTCTTCGTTCGTCACGGGCTGCTCGGTTGCGACCGGCGTTTCGCTGGCGCCCGAAGCCGCAGCGTTGTCCACTGGTTCAGCAGTGTGCTCTCCGGTCGCCGCGGCGGCAGGCTTGTGCGGCCGGTCAGCAGCAGTGCGCGCGACCACGACCTCGACAACGGGGCCGTTGCCATCCTTGCCACCGGCTTCAGGCTGCTGCGTATCAAGAGCAGCGATATGGGCCTGCGCTTCTTCGGCAGGCACCGCATCGGCGCGGTAGCCCAGGCCCTTGAGGATTTCCTCGATGTCGTCCTGCGTTGCCCCAAGAATGGACAGCATGCCTGTTGTGGTGATGAACCGCCGGCCGTCATAGGCAGCTTCCGGACGCGCGCCTTGCGTGCCCGGCTTCCACTGCAGTGCCGGACGGATCAGGTCGGCCAGCCGCTCGAGAATATCGATACGGACGGCGCGCTTGCCCAGGAACCGGAAGCCCGCGAGGCGATAGAATTCGCGATCGATTGCCGGGTCGGTCGCCACCGAGGTGCGCCCTGCCGCCAGCAATGGCGTCACGTCGCCATAGCCCGGCTTCGAAAACCCGTCATTGGCGAGCGCCCAGAGCAGCGTCACCAGTTCGGCCGGTGCGGGCTTGAGCAGCGCCGGCATGAAAATGTGGTACGCGCCGAAGCGGATGCCGTATTTGCGCAGACCCGCGCGCGCCGACTGATCGAGATCCTTGATCATCTCGGCCACGTCACGACGGAACAGCACACCAAGATTTTCGGCAAGCCGGAACGCGACGCCGCGTGCCAGACCATCCAGATCCTCGGCCCGGGTCAGATCGTCGAGCGGCTTGAGAACAGTCGCGATATGGTGATTGACGAAACGGTCGATGCGCGCGGCGACAAAATCCCGGGCGCTGCCGGTCAGTTGTTCATCGGCCAGCAGGATCGTCCGCGGCTTGAGAATGTGGTCGCCGCTGGCAAGCTTCGCGACCGGGTCACCCAGCCAGCGCACCGTTCCATCCGCACCGATGGCGAAATCGGAATTGCCGGACGCGTGCAGCCGCGCGGCGCGCGCTTCAAATTCCAGCGCCAGCGCCTTTTGTGCAGCAGCCAGCACCGCCTTGGCATCCGGCCCGTCGGCCGACGCATCGGCCATGAACCGGAATCCGGCCAATTGTCCAACATGATGTCCTTCGACAAAGACATCACCGTTTACACTGATTTCAGCTTCGAGCATCGCGTTCTCTCTCAGGCGCCTCATGAGCACAGATGTCCTGCGGTCAACAAAGCGTTTCGTCAACCTTTCATGCAACGCATCGGACAATCGATCCTCAATTTCGCGCGTCTTTTCCTGCCAGTGTGTCGGATCGGCAAGCCATTCAGGTCTGTTGGAAATGTAAGTCCAGGTCCGGATCTGTGAAATCCGGGCGGACAATGTGTCGATTTCTCCATGGGTGGAATCGGTTCTGCGCACCTGTTCTGCGAGAAAATCCTCGTTGACTTCACCGGTCCGGATCAGGTCACGGTAAATCGTGGCAATCAGATCGGCATGTTGCGCCGGAGCAATCCGCCGGTAATCGGGCAAAGAGCAGACATCCCACAGTGTCGCAACATTTTTCGGCGTGCTGGCCAGGTCCCGCACTTCGAAATCATTGACCAGGTGCTCGAGCGCCCGCTGGTCCACCGCCGGCACCGCCCGCGTCAGCCCCTGAATCGCCGGAACCTGGTCCAGACTGGCCTGCAGGTTTCTCAGCGTTGAAAAGTCCAGCTGCTTGGAGCGCCACTGCAGGATCTTCACCGGCTCGAACACATGACTTTCCAGCCGCTGCACCAGCTCTTCGGGCAAGGGCTGAACCTGGCCTGTCACGCCAAATGTTCCGTCCCGCAAATGCCGCCCTGCCCGTCCGGCGATCTGGCCGAACTCCGAGGCCGTCAGCTGCCGGTAGGAATAGCCGTCGAACTTCCGGTCCTGGGCAAAGGCCACGTGATCGACGTCGAGATTGAGTCCCATGCCGATGGCGTCGGTGGCCACCAGGTAATCAACATCGCCGTTCTGGTAGAGCTCGACCTGGGCATTGCGGGTGCGTGGACTCAACGCCCCGAGCACCACGGCGGCACCACCGCGCTGCCGTCGCACCAGTTCCGCGATCGCGTAGACCTCGTCGGCCGAAAACGCCACGATCGCCGAGCGCCGCGGCAGCCGGGTGATCTTCTTCGATCCGGCATAATGCAACTCCGACAGGCGCGGACGCTCGACAATGGTAATGCCGGGCAGCAATTGTTCGAGAATGCCGCGCACCGTCGCCGACCCCAGAAGCAGGGTTTCCTCGCGGCCGCGCAGCGACAGGATCCGGTCGGTGAACACGTGCCCGCGCTCGAGATCGCCTGCGATCTGCACTTCATCGATGGCAACAAAGGCCGCATTGGTTTCCTGCGGCATCGCCTCGACAGTACAGACCGAATAGCGCGCGCCCGGCGGCGTGATCTTCTCTTCGCCGGTGATCAGCGAAACATGGCTCACCCCGACCTTCTCCACCATTCGGCCATAGACTTCGCGCGCCAGCAGTCTCAGCGGCAGCCCGATCACGCCGGAAGAGTGCGCCGCCATCCGCTCGATCGCGAAATGGGTCTTGCCGGTATTGGTCGGCCCCAGCACGGCGGTGACACCACGTCCGGAGAGGATCAACGGCTTTGGGGAATGGCTGCGGGAAGCGGGCATTGGCGTCCGAATTCAGGTCATGACGGAAGTTACCTAACACATTGAAGCAGGCGAAACAGGGGCTAATCTGAAAGTCTCCGATCGCTTGCATTTTAACGAATGGAACAGTGGCGGAACGAATCGGCGACGAATCAATGACTCACGCTTATTCCTGTTTTGTTCACCCCCAGATCTGGCAGCATCCGGATCTTGTCACACCAGATCCTGAATCACTCAACAGGTGTTTCACGCCGCTCCGGTCCACGTCGTTAACCTTTGCAAGCCGGGTCGGATGGAACCAGTCTCGCTCAACCAAACAGAACCAGCACATTTCCATTTTGTTAACAATTCCAAACAGTTCATTAACGCATCCATTCACAATCGACCGGTTTTGTTAACCTTCGGAACAGCCGCGGAACGAACTGGCGACGAATCGCTGACCTGGCCTTGTTGGCCCTTTGTTCACTGCTGCATGTTGCGCTTCACGGCCGGCCCGACACCAGATCCAGATCTCCCGCAGCTCCGCCCGGGCCGGATTGTCGAGCGCTGTTAATCTTTGGCGGACCGGGAGGTCCGATCACGCTCACTGCGCGCTTACAATCTGTTAAGCTTTCCAAAGACTTCGTAAACGAAACCCGGCGCCTTTGACCAACCTGGTTAACTATTGGAACAGTGGCGGAACGAATCGGCGACGAATCAATGACCTGGCGAAGTTGGCCATTCGTTCACCGCAACATCTGGACGCTGCACTTGAACAACCAACCACATGCCGGATCGCACTTCTCGAACATCCGCTCAAACCAGCGCATGCCGTTAACCTTTGCAGCGCCCACCGCTATCGTCCCGGCCGTTCACCTGGACGCTTCGGACGCGTTCGCATTTTGTTAAACATTGCAAACACTTCGTTAAACCAATCCGACCGATTTGAGCGGTCGTGTTAACACTCGGAACAGCGAAGGAACGAATCAGCGACGAATCGCTGACTGCGCCTTGTTGGCCCTTTGTTCACCGCAACATCTTGGGTTTTCGGCTTCGGTCTTGACTATTTCGGCCCACGAACTGTCCCGTTCCAGGCTGCTGTGACCGTGCAAAATTAACCTTTGCCTCGCATGGCACCACAGGCCGGACCCTGAAAACAAAAAACGGCCCCCGAAGGAGCCGCTCATTTGATGCACGGATCTGGTGGAGCTGTCAGCTGAAGTACTGACCACCATTGGCCGAGATCGTCGACCCGGTGATGAAGCCGGCGTCGTCGGCCGCCAGGAACACAACCGCGCGGGCGATCTCCTCCGGCTCGCCCAGACGGCCGACCGGGATCTGCGGGATGATCCGCTCGTTGAGCACTTTCTCATCGATCGCCTTGACCATGTCGGTGCCGATATAGCCCGGGCAGATTGCGTTGACGGTGATGCCGGCGCGCGCGCCTTCCTGGGCCAGCGCCTTGGTAAAGCCGATGTCGCCCGCCTTGGCGGCCGAGTAATTCACCTGGCCCGCCTGGCCCTTCTGGCCATTGATCGAGGAGATGTTGATCACCCGGCCGAACTTGCGTGTCCGCATGCCGCTCCACACCGGATTGGTCATGTTGAACAGGCCGGTGAGGTTCGTGTTGATCACCTCGCTCCACATCTGCGGCGTCATCTTGTGGAACATGCCGTCGCGGGTGATGCCGGCATTGTTGACCAGCACCGCAACCGGACCGAGATCGGCCTCGACCTGGGCAATTCCGGCAACGCAGGCGTCGTAATCGGCGACCGACCATTTGTAGGTCTTGATCCCGGTTTCGTCGGTGAATTTCGCCGCCGCCTCGTCATTGCCGGCATAGTTGGCGGCGACCGTGTAACCGGCCGCCTTCAACGCGATCGAAATCGCTGCCCCGATCCCGCGTGACCCTCCCGTCACGATTGCGACTTTACTCATGCTGCTCCTCCTCCAAGGCTGCTGTTGCAATTCAACTCAGTCGCGCTCGACGCAAAGTGCCACGCCCATGCCGCCACCGATGCACAAGGTCGCCAGCGCCTTCTTGGCGTCGCGGCGGGCCATCTCGAACAGCAGCGTATTGAGAATGCGCGCGCCCGATGCACCGACCGGGTGACCAATGGCAATCGCGCCGCCATTGACGTTGACGATCGCCGGATCCCAGCCCATGTCCTTGTTGACCGCGCAGGCCTGTGCCGCAAACGCCTCGTTGGCTTCCACCAGATCCAGATCGCCAACGCTCCAGCCGGCCTTTTCCAGCGCCTTGCGCGAGGCCGGGATCGGGCCGGTGCCCATGATCTGCGGATCAACGCCGGCGGTCGCCCAGGAGACGATCCGCGCCATCGGGGTGATGCCGCGCTTGGAGGCTTCCGCTTCGCTCATCAGAACCGTCGCCGCGGCGCCGTCATTGATGCCGGACGCATTGGCGGCCGTCACGGTGCCTTCCTTGTCAAAGGCCGGACGCAGCTTGGAAATGCCTTCGATGGTCACGCCGTGCTTGATGTACTCGTCTTCCTCGACGACCGTATCGCCCTTGCGGCCCTTGATGGTCACGGCGGCGATCTCGTCCTTGAACTTGCCCGCCTTCTGGGCCGCTTCCGCCTTGTTCTGCGAATTGACCGCGAATGTGTCCTGCTCTTCGCGCGACAGCTGCCACTGCTTGGCGACGTTTTCGGCGGTGTTGCCCATCAGGTAGTTGTAAAACGCGTCGGTCAGCGCATCGAGCATCATGGTGTCGACCATGCCGGCCGGTCCCATTTTCACGCCATTGCGCAGGTGCATGGCGTGCGGTGCCAGCGACATGGATTCCTGGCCGCCGGCGACGATGATGTTGGCGTCGCCCGAGGTAATCTGTTGCATGCCGAGCGCGACTGCGCGCAGCCCCGAACCGCAGAGCTGGTTGAGGCCCCAGGCTGTTGCTTCCTGCGGAATGCCTGCTGCCATGGCCGCCTGCCGCGCAGGGTTCTGGCCCTGGCCTGCCGAAAGGATCTGGCCGAGAATGACTTCATCAACCTCTTGCGGCGCAACACCGGCGCGCTCGAGCGCGGCCTTGATGGCAACCGCGCCCAGATCATGGGCCGGAACGGAGGACAGAGCGCCGTTGAAGGACCCGACAGGAGTACGGGCAGCGCTGGCGATAACGATGGAACTCATGATGGATTTTCCCTGTCATGTTATGATGTGAAGAGTTGCTCCGAACGTGACGGAGCTTGCTGTTCCTGTCAAATCCCGGAAGACGGAATTATCGATGCAATCGGTTTAATCGGGACCATAGTCTGACGATTTCGGCCCCACTTCGCCGCAATGCACAAAGGATTTGTCTTTATCAAGGTTTTTCGCCTACAGTCTGGGGCATCAAGGCGAGGATCTGGTCTGGGGAGACCATTTGAGGAGAGTGAAGAATGGCGAAAAACAGCGGCACCATCACCATCAAGAAATACGCCAATCGCCGACTCTACAATACCGGCACCAGCACCTATGTGACGCTGGACGATCTGGCGGTCATGGTGAAGAAGGGTGAGGACTTTGTCGTTCTCGACGCCAAGAGCGGCGACGACATCACACACTCGGTCCTGACCCAGATCATTTTCGAACAGGAGTCCAAGACCGGCAACACGCTTCTGCCGGTGTCCTTCCTCAGGCAGCTGATCGCGATCTATGGTGACCAGCTGCAGATGGTTGTCCCGAGCTACCTCGAGCATTCGATGTCGGCGCTGACCGGACAGCAGGAAGAGCTTCGCGAGCAGATCACCAAGTCCTTCGGCGACAACCCGGTCGCGCGCAACATCCAGCTGCCGATCCAGCTGGTGGAGGAACAGGTCCGCCGCAACACTGAGATGTTCCAGAAGGCGATGCAGATGTTCTCCCCCTTCGCGCTGGCGCATTCCACCACGACCGAGGAAGCCCCCAAGAAGTCGGACAATTCCAAGGATATCGACGACCTCAAGACCCAGCTCAAGCAGCTGCAGGACAAGATCAACTCGATCGACAGCTGACCCCGGACATTTCACCGTAGCCAGGAAATGATCGCACTGCGCGCGCCGCGGGAGCGCAAGGGCACCGTAGCAACTTGAGAAGATGGCCACAGGTTCCCATCCCAGCGCTCAAGGCATGAATACTGCCTGATTGTTTCCATTTTGGAAAAACAGCTTGCCGGACGCAAAGACGGCCAAATCTGTGGCGCGGCCCGTATTTGTGGGCCTATAAGTGTCCAACCCGTTTCCAACATCGACCTGAAAGGCACTCAGCATGACCGATCTAACCCTGACCAAGGCCCTAAAGATCATCACTTCCGCGCTCGCCAAGGGCAAGGAACTCGGCCTCAAGCCTCTGGCGGTGGTCGTTCTGGATGCCGGTGGCCACGTCAAAGCTTTCCAGCGTCAGGATGGCGCGTCGATGATGCGGTTCGAGATTGCCAGCGGCAAGGCCTATGGCGCACTGGCCGTCGGCGTCGGTTCGCGCTGGCTCAACACCCAGGCCGAGACCCGGCCGCATTTCCTCGAAGGCCTCTCGGCCGTCTCCGGTGGAAAGATCGTCGCGGTTCCCGGCGGCGTGCTGCTCAAGGACCGCAAGGGCGCCATCATCGGCGCCGTCGGCATTACCGGCGACACCTCCGACAATGACGAACTTGCGGCAATCGCCGGCATCGAGGCTGCAGGCTTCACGCCGGACGCGGGCTGAGAAGGCCCAGCCAAAATCCTGATCGCCGGGTTCAGAGCCCGATCGACACGTCCCGGCCCGCCGAACGGATCGAGACCGAGAATCCGGCGATCACATCGATGAACGCAATCACCATCAGGATGAAGAACACCTGGGTTGCGGCATCGCGCACCAGCAGGAATTCCACCAGGAAGGCCACGAAGACCAGCAGCGAGAACATGTGGTCGATCACCGACCACGGGCCGGTGCGGGTGGCTTTCAGAACTTCGATGAACAACAGCACCAGCGACACCACGATCAGCAGATCGCCCAGGCTCATGGTCCAAGTCGCCCCCGACATCATCGACAGCGAGGTGACCGTGGACCCGAGCCCGGATATGCCACCGCCAATCAACCCGATCAGAACCAGATTGTAGGCAATCAGGGGCACGATCATCAGCGGTATGGCGGCAAGCATGGAAGACCTCGGAACAGAACAGACACAATCGGCTCCGGCGGCCCATTGTCCGCCGCGCGTGCCTGATCAGCACGTCAGCCAGTGGCGACCATGCGAAATCCGCCCGACCGGTGCAAGCATTTCGATGAGAACTTGATCATATTATTCCGTTCTGCTCGCCAGGCGGCCGCGCAGACCGGTTCAAACGTGCTCATGGCACACGTTGCAGCAGCGCCGGAGCGCCCCGTCAGGCCGGTTTGAGTGGAGCGCGATTACTCGCCCGTCGCGTAGACCACCAGCAGATCCTTGGCGTCGATCTGGTCGCCGGCCTTGACCAGCACTTCCGCCAGCGTACCGTCGCGCTCGGCATGGATCGCCGTTTCCATCTTCATCGCCTCGATCGACACCAGCACGTCACCGGCGGTGACCTCCTGACCGGCGGCAACCGCAACGGTCGAAACCACGCCCGGCATCGGCGCACCGACATGCGCCTCATTGCCGACCTCGGCCTTGCGCCGCACGGCAGAGCCCGATGCGCCATGCGCCCGGTCAGGCACCTTGACCCGCCGCGGCTGGCCGTTGAGCTCGAAGAACACGGTGACCATGCCCTTGTCGTCAGGCTCGCCCTGGGCCAGGTTCTGCACCACCAGCGTCTTGCCCTTCTCGATTTCGACGAACAACTCGCCCCCCACCGGAATACCGTAGAAATAGGCCGGCGTCGGCAGCATAGAGACCGGACCATAGGTCTCGCTCGCCAGTGCGAAATCGGTGAACACCTTCGGATACATCAGGTAGGAGGCAAACTCGTTCTCGCTGATCTCGCGCTCCAGCTTGGTCTCGATCTCCTTGCGCTCGGCATCAAGATCCGCATCCGGCAGCAGTGAACCGGGCCGCGCCGTATAGGCTTCCTCGCCCTTGAGTACCTTGTTCTGCAAATCCTTCGGCCAGCCGGCCGGCGGCTGCCCGAGATCGCCGCGCATCATCGACACCACCGAATCGGGGAACGAGACGTCCTTGGCCGGGTTCTCAACGTCGGCGACGCTGAGATCCTGGCTCACCATCATCAGCGCCATGTCGCCGACCACCTTGGAAGACGGCGTCACCTTGACGATGTCGCCGAACATCTGGTTGGCGTCGGCATAGGCCTGCGCCACTTCGTGCCAGCGGGTCTCGAGCCCGAGCGAGCGTGCCTGTTCCTTCAGATTGGTGAATTGCCCGCCCGGCATCTCGTGCAGATAGACTTCCGAGGCCGGCCCCTTCAGATCGCTCTCGAACGCCGCATACTGGTTGCGCACCGCTTCCCAGTAGAACGAAATCCGGCGGATCCATTCGGTGTCGAGACCGGGATCACGTTCATGCCCTTTCAGGGCCTCGACAATCGAACCGAGGCACGGCTGCGAGGTGTTGCCCGACAGCGCATCCATCGCCGCATCGACGGCATCGACGCCGCTGTCGACCGCCGCAAGCACCGTCGCGGCCGAGATCCCCGACGTGTCATGGGTGTGGAAGTGGATCGGCAGGTCGGTGGCTTCACGCAGCGCGGTAAACAGCTGCCGCGCGGCCGCCGGCTTCAGCAGTCCGGCCATGTCCTTGACTGCGATGATGTGCGCCCCGGCCTTCTCAAGCTCCGCCGCAAGGCCGGTGTAGTATTTCAGATCATATTTCGGCCGCGCCGAATTCAGGATGTCGCCGGTGTAGCAGATGGTCGCTTCACACAGCTTGTTTTCCTCGGCCACCGCATCCATCGAGACGCGCATGTTCTCGACCCAGTTGAGGCAATCGAAGACCCGGAACAGGTCGATGCCGCCCTGTGCTGCCTGGCGCACGAAATGCTTGACCACATTATCAGGATAGTTCTTGTAGCCGACGCCGTTGGCGCCGCGCAGCAGCATTTGCAGCAAGAGGTTCGGCGCCCCTTCGCGCACCCTCTCGAGCCGCTCCCACGGATCCTCGGTCAGGAACCGCATCGACACATCAAAGGTCGCCCCGCCCCAGCATTCCAGCGACAGAAGGTCCGGCAGCGCCCGCGCATAGGTCCCGGCAATGGCGGCAATGTCATGCGTCCGCATCCGGGTCGCCAGCAGCGACTGGTGGCCGTCGCGCATCGTCGTGTCGGTAATCAGCACCCGCTTCTGCTCGCGCATCCAGCTGCCGAATTGCTTCGGCCCGAGCTCATCGAGCAAGTGTTTTGTACCCGGCTTCACATCGCTTTCGACATGCGGAACCCGAGGCGCTGCGGCATCAGCCAGCGGCAGCGGACGGCCTTTGGTCTCGGGATGCCCGTTCACCGTCACGTCGGCCAGATAGGTCAGAAGCTTGGTGGCGCGGTCCTGCCGCTTGACCTGCTCGAACAGCTCCGGCGTGGTGTCGATGAAGCGGGTTGTGTAGGTGTTGTTGAGAAATTCCGGGTGCCCGATGATCGCTTCCAGGAAGGTCAGGTTGGTGGCAACACCGCGAATACGGAATTCGCGCAGCGCCCGGTCCATCCGGTGGATTGTCTCTTCCGGCGTCGGCGCCCAGGCGGTCACCTTTTCCAGCAGCGGATCGTAGAACCGGGTGATGACAGCGCCCGAATAGGCCGTGCCGCCATCAAGCCGGATGCCGAACCCGGTGGCGCCGCGATAGGCGGTGATCCGGCCATAGTCGGGAATGAAATTCTGCTCCGGATCCTCGGTGGTGATCCGGCACTGCAGCGCATGACCATTGAGACGGATCTCGGACTGCGGCGGCACGCCTGATTCCGGCGTGCCGATGACCTCGCCTTCCAGGATGTGGATCTGCGCCTTGACGATGTCGATGCCGGTGACTTCTTCGGTCACCGTGTGTTCGACCTGGATGCGCGGATTGACTTCGATGAAGTAGAACGCGCCGGTGTCGATATCCATCAGATACTCGATCGTGCCCGCCCCGACATAGCCGGTGGCATTGGCGATCTTGAGCGAATAGGCCGCCAACTGCTGACGTTGTTCTTCGCTCAGATAGGGTGCCGGCGCGCGCTCCACGACCTTCTGGTTGCGGCGCTGCACCGAGCAGTCGCGCTCGAACAGGTGCACGGCGTTGCCATGGGTGTCGCCCAGGATCTGGCTTTCGACATGGCGCGCCCGCTCGACCAGTTTCTCGAGATAGACCTCGTCCTTGCCGAAGGCGGCCATCGCCTCGCGTTTGGCCTCGATGACCTCACGGGCCAGGTCCTTCGGATCGCGGATCGCGCGCATGCCGCGCCCGCCACCGCCCCAGGAAGCCTTGAGCATGATCGGATAGCCGATCTCGTCGGCCATCCGGGCCACTTCATCCATGTCGTCGGGGAGCGGGTCGGTGGCCGGAACAACCGGAACACCGATTTCGATGGCCAGGTTGCGCGCAGCCACCTTGTTGCCCAGCCGCCGCATGGTTTCCGGCTTCGGACCGATAAAGATGATGCCGTTCTCGGCGCAGGCATCTGCGAATTCCGGGCTCTCCGACAACAGCCCGTAGCCCGGGTGAATGGCGTCGGCACCGGAGAGTTTCGCGACCCGGATCACTTCCTCGATCGACAGGTAGCTTTCGATCGGCCCCAGGTCACGCGCCAGGTGCGGGCCACGCCCGACCTGGTAGGATTCGTCAGCCTTGAACCGGTGCAGTGCAAGCTTGTCTTCCTCGGCCCAGATCGCGACGGTTTTCATGCCCAGCTCGTTGGCGGCGCGAAACACGCGAATTGCAATTTCCGAACGGTTGGCGACGAGAATCTTGGAAATCGGCACAGACAGGCTCCCGGGTTTGGGCGAAGAAGACAGGACGAGAAATGGTCCTGTCTTCAATCATTAGCGTCTGTTTTGCTGCAGTGCAAATGAGAGCCGATGATCTTTGGCTGGAAGTGATTTGATGGAGAGGATTTTTGTGTCAGCGAGGAAAAACCGCATGCGCGATGCAGCGCATCGTGCGAGGATTTTGACGAAGCTGGCGCGGAAAAGACGTCCAAGCCTGGCAATATGCTGTGTTTATCCAACAACCATCCATTGTAATCCAAAGATGATCGGCTCTAGGAAATGAGGCCAAGCCGGAATGCGATCGCCACCACGTGATGGCGGTTTTTGGCGTTCAGTTTGTCCTGGATGCCGTTCATGTACCAGTCGACGGTATGCGCCGAGAGTCCGAGCGTGGCGCCCATCTCGTTCGAGGTCATGCCGTATCCCAGATATTCCAGTGTTTCCATCTCGCGGCGGGTCAACGGCAGCGAGACCGGCCGGCTCAGGCGCTCGTGCGCGTCCGGATCCAGCGCCTCGAGCAGCTCCCAGAAAGCCTTTTTCGACAGCGCATCCATCATCGCCATCTGCGACGGCGAGAGGTCGATCGGACGGCCAGAGACGGTCAGCACTCCAACGAGGCCGCGACGGCCGTGGACGGGAAACACATAGCCGTCCTCAAGCCCGAAGCGCCGCGCATCGACCATCATCCGCTCCATGCGCTTGTAATGCGAATCCTCCCGGAAAGCCTCCATCGCCTCACGCCAGCGATACCCGCGCTGGCTGTGCCCGAGGTAACGGATCAACGGGTCCACCGCTGCATATTTGCGTTTGACGTACAGCTCCGGCCAGCCTTTCGGCCACTTCCCTTCCAGCATGATATCCGATGCCTGGCTCTCGGGCCCCGGCTGTCGGACAAGGGTGAAATAGTCGAAACCGAGCTCTGTGATGGCATGGCTGATCCGTTTCCGGATGCTCTCTGCGCCTTCCTCTTCGTTTCTCTTCGCATCAAGAAACTTCAGAACGGCGTTCATTATCATGGTCTCCTCCGGCAGGGCGAATCAGCAATTTCAATAAAAAACAGTAGTATTTGACAGTAAAATCAGGTTCACCGTAGCATTGTAATCCTAAATCTTGCAGTTGCGCTACTTTTTCTTTGCTACCCGGAATTTCGCAAGAACCGCTGTCGCAGACACCGGCACAAAAAAGCCGGCCTGCGTTCAAAACGCGGGCCGGCTTGGCTGAATGTTTCCTAAAATGCTGTTTTGCGTTCAGATGCAGGCTTCGAATAGTGCCTTTGTGTTTTCGCTCGTCAGCGTCACCGGGTTGCCACCGGCGCTCGGGTCTTCCAGCGCCATGGCGGTCATCTCGTCGATCCGGTCGCGTCCGACGCCAAGCTCGGCCAGCTTGTCGGGCACGCCGAGATCGGCCCTGAGCTTCAGCACGTAATCGTAAAACCCGTCGAAGCCGCCATCGATGCCCATATAGGCGGCAGCACGCGCAATACGATCCCCGATCGCCGGGCGGTTCATCTTGAGCACCGGCGGCATCACCACCGCATTGGTCATGCCGTGGTGGGTGTTGTAGACAGCACCGATCGGGTGCGACAGAGCATGGATGGCGCCAAGACCCTTCTGGAAGGCGACAGCGCCCATGGCAGCCGCGCTCATCATGTCCGCGCGGGCCGCGATGTTGGAGCCATCGGCAACCACCAGCGGCAGGTTTTCCTTCACCAGCCGCATGCCTTCGAGCGCGATGCCCTGGCTCATCGGGTGATAGAACGGCGACGAATAGGCTTCGAGGCAATGCGCAAACGCATCCATGCCGGTGCCAACGGTGATGATCTTCGGCATGCCGACAGTCAGCTCCGGGTCGCAGATGGTGACCGCCGGAAGCAGCTTCGGGTGAAAGATGATCTTCTTGACGTGGGTGACCGAGTTTGTCAGCACGCCGGCGCGGCCGACTTCCGAGCCCGTGCCTGCGGTGGTCGGCACCGCGATGATCGGCGCAATCGCGTCACCATTGGCGCGGGTCCACCAGTCACCGATATCCTCGAAATCCCAGACCGGACGGGTTTGCCCCGCCTGGAATGCAATCAGCTTGCCAAGGTCCAGACCCGAGCCGCCACCAAAGGCGATGACGCCGTCATGGCCGCCGGCCTTGAACACGGCGACGCCGGCTTCGAGGTTTTTCTCGTTCGGGTTCGGATCAACCTCGGAAAACATCGCCCGGCCAAGACCAGCGGCTTCCAGAAGATCGAGCGCGCTGACCGTGATCGGCAACGAGGCAAGCCCGCGGTCGGTGACCAGCAACGGCTTCTTCATACCCGCTGCGGCGCAGGCCTCGGCAAGTTCGGAAATGCGGCCAGCACCGAAACGGATTGCTGTCGGGTAGGACCAGTTGGCGCGCGGGCTCATGCGGATTTCTTTCTCATGTGGTAGGATTTGGGACGGGTGAGGTTGTGGAAGCCGATTTCCGACAGCGATCCGCCGCGGCCGGTGGCCTTGCAGCCGGTCCAGCACAGCGCCGGGTCGAGATAGTCGGCCCGGTTCATGAACACGGTGCCGGTTTCGATCTCGTCGCCGATGCGTGCGGCACGCTCTGCATCATTGGTCCACAGCGAGGCGGTGAGGCCGAACTGGCAATCATTCATCAGCGCCAGTGCTTCCTCGTCACTGTCGACCGGCATGATGCCGACCACGGGACCGAAGCTTTCGTCGCGCATCACCCGCATGTCGTGGGTCACATCGACCAGCACCTGCGGCATCAGATAGGCGCCGCCATCATCGGCCGGATACTGTTTCGGATCGATCAGGCCCCGTGCGCCGCTGGCAATGGCTTCTTCGGTCTGGGCCCGGACTTCCTTGGCGAAACGCACATTGGCCATCGGCCCGATGGTGGTTTCCGGATCCAGCGGATTACCGAGCTTGAGACCCGACGAGATCCAGGCCGCAGCCTTTTCGACAAAGGCATCGTAAAGCGGGCGCGCGATGTAGAGCCGTTCGATGCCGCAGCAGCACTGCCCGGCATTGAACATCGCGCCATCCATCAGCGTATCGACGGCCCAGTCGATATCGGCATCTTCCATGACATAGCCCGGGTCCTTGCCGCCAAGCTCCAGCCCGAGGCCGGTGAAGGTCCCTGCCGCAGCCCGCTCGATCGCCTTGCCTCCGCCGACCGAGCCGGTGAAATTGATGAAATTGAAGCTTCCCGCCGATATCAGCTTCTCGGTACCCGGGTGATCCAGAAACAGGTTGATGAACACGTCTTCCGGCAGCCCGGCCTCGGTGAAGGCGCGAACCATGCGTTCGCCCACCAGCAGCGTCTGCGTTGCATGCTTGAGCACCACGGTGTTGCCGGCGATCAGGGCGGGAACAACCGTGTTGATCGCGGTCATGTAGGGGTAGTTCCACGGCGCCACCACGAACACAACGCCATGCGGAACGTGCTCGATGCGACGCTCGAACTGGGCCGAATTCTCGATCTCGATCGGCGCCAGAGCCCGCTGGGCAATCTCGGCCATGTAGTTGCTGCGCTCGTTGACGCCACCGAACTCGCCGCCATAGCGGACCGGGCGGCCCATCATCCAGGCCAGTTCCGGCACCACTTCGTCGCTCATCTCGTTGAGCCGGGCGACGCCTGCGCGGACCAGCGCGATGCGCTCTTCCAGCGGCCGCCGAGCCCAGTCCTTCTGCGCCTTGCGCGATCGGGCGACAGCCGCCGCCGCGTCATCGACGCCCATGACCGGGCGTTCGGCATAGACCGACCCGTCAACCGGCGATATCAGTTTCAAACTGCTCATTGCTTGGTCTCCATCTGGCGGCCCGCCAGTGTCCTGCGGCGCCGGCCATCACACGTATTGATTTTGTATCTCGTCAGGCGCGCTCAAACCCGCGGGCAATTTCCCAGTCGGTCACGGCCTTGTCGAATTCTTCCTGTTCCCATTCGGCGCAGCGGACATAGTGATCGATGACCGCATCGCCCATCGCCTCACGCAGCATCTTCGAATTGCGCAGGGTCTCGGTCGAGGCACGAAGCGTCGAGGGAATGTGCCTGGCATCCTCGTTCTCGTAGATGTCGCCACCGGTCGGCGGGGCCAGTTCCAGCTTGTCCTCGATGCCCTTGATGCCAGCCGCCAGCAGCGCGGCCTGTGCCAGATAGGGGTTCATGTCCGAGCCGCCGATACGGCACTCGACGCGCACCGCCTTGGTGCCTTCGCCGCAGAGGCGGAACCCGGCGGTGCGGTTGTCGACCGACCAGACCGTGCGGGTCGGCGCGAAGCTGCCCTTCATGAAGCGCTTGTAGCTGTTGACATAGGGCGCCATGAAGCAGGTGTAGTCGGACGCATACTCGATCAGCCCGGCCATGAAATGCCGCATCAGATCCGACATGCCGTGCGCGCCGTTCTCGTCGCGGAACGCCGGTGTCTTGCCCTGCCACAGCGACATGTGCACATGCGACGAGGAGCCGACCTTCTTCGGGTTCCATTTCGGCAGGAACGTCACCGAACGGCCATGCGCCCAGGCGATTTCCTTGACCGCATGCTTGGCGATGGTGTGATGATCGGCACAGTCGAGCGCTTCCGCGTAGCGGATGTTGAGCTCTTCCTGGCCGGTCTCGGCCTCGCCCTTCGAATTCTCGACCGGAATCCCGGCCGCGAAGAGGTGATTGCGCACCGGGCGCATGATGCCCTCTTCCTTGGTGGTCTGCAGGATGTGGTAATCCTCGTTATAGGCGCTGATCGGCGTCAGCTCGCGGTAGCCCGACTGGGCCAGATCGCGGAAACTCTGCTCGAACAGGAAGAACTCGAGTTCGGTTGCCATCATCGCGTCATAGCCGAGCGCCTTGAGCCGGGCGATCTGGGTCTTCAGGATCTGGCGCGGAGACTGCGGCACCGGCTCGTGGGTGTGATGGTCGAGCAGGTCGCACAGCACCATCGCCGTGCCTTCCAGCCACGGCACCCGGCGCATGGTCGACAGATCCGGCTTCATCACGTAGTCGCCGTACCCGGCCCGCCAGCTGGTGGTGGCATAGCCGTCAGGGGTCGCCATTTCGAGGTCGGTTGCCAGCATGTAGTTGCAGCAATGGGTTTCCTCGTGGCTCGAATCGATGAAATTCTGCACATGGAACCGCTTACCCATGAGGCGGCCCTGCATGTCCACGCAGCAGACCAGCACCGTGTCGATGTCGCCTGAGCCCGCGGCGGATTTCAGCTCGTCAAAGGAAAGGTTTCCGGCCATGTGTTCTGATCCTGCTATGTGGCTCCGGGGAGCCTGGATTTTGTCAGGCGCTGTAGCGCCAATTCGCCTCCCGGCGCAAGCCGGGAGGCGGTAGTCTCATGCGGTTCCGGCTCAGCTTTCGCCGTAAGGGAAACCGGCCGCGTTGATCACCTGGTTGTACTCCTTGAAGATCGAGATGACCTTGGCCTTGGTTTCGCTTTCCGCGGCCACTTCATCCCAGAATTTCACCGCAGCATCCTCGACCTGCTTCCAGTCCGATGCCGGAACCGAACGCAGCTCGAGCTTGTCGCCGGTGGCGCGCAGCTTGGCTTCGCCGCCCCAGTACCACTGGTTGCGGTATGTGTGGGTTGCTTCCATGCAGGAAATGTAGAGCTGCTTGAGATGCTCCGGCAGCGCGTTCCACTTTTCCTCATTGGCAAACCAGGAACCGATCCAGGCGCCCGAGATGTTGTTGGTCAGGAAGTAGTCGGTCACATCGGCCCAGCCAACGGTGTAGTCTTCGGTGATGCCCGACCAGGACATGCCATCGAGCTCGCCGGTCTGCACCGCGACTTCTGCGTCTTCGTAAGGGATCGAGACCGGCACCACACCGAACTGGGTGAGGAAGCGGCCTGCGGTCGGGAAGGTGTAGAGCTTCAGGCCGTCAAGATCGGCAACGCTGGTGATTTCCTTCTTGGTGTTGAAGTTGCACGGGTCCTGGCCGGCAGCCGAGAGCCAGACAACACCGGTGCCGGAATAAGCTTCGCGCCAGATGTCGGCGAGACCATACTGCTGGAACAGCACCGGCACGTCGAGGATCGAGCGGGTGGCAAACGGGAAGTAGCCGCCAAACAGGCCCACTTCCACCGGCGAGGCCATCGAATCATCATCCGAATGCACCGCGTCGATCGTGCCCGCCTGCATGGCGCGGAACAATTCGCCGGTCGGCACAATCTGGTCGGCAAAGAACAGCTCGATCACCATCTCGCCATTGGCGGCCTTGTTGAAGGCATCGACGAAGGGCTGGGTCACGTACTGCCCCAGCGTCGCGCCGGCATAGGTCTGCATGCGCCAGCGGATCGGTTCCTGCGCAATGGCTGCCGGAGCTGCCAGGGTTGTTCCGGCCGCAGCACCAGCTGCAACACCGGCCTTGGTGAGAAATTGACGCCTCTTGAGATTGCTCATGCTGTTCTCCTTTTTGGTTTCGTCTTCTTTGGTTTGCCCACGTCAGCCCCGGAGTTTGCCGCGGAATTGTTCCGGCAGCCACAATGCGATTTCCGGGAACATCATCACGATCACCAATGTGAGCAACATGACCGCGACGAAAGGAATGACCGACTGGTAGATATGACGCAGCTTGATTTCCGGCGGTGCCATTGCCCGCATCAGGAACAAATTGTAGCCGAACGGCGGCGTCATGTAGGCGATCTGGCAGGTGATCGTGTAGAGGATGCCGTACCAGACCAGGTCAAAGCCGAGGATCTTCACCAGCGGCACGTAAAGCGGCGCAACAATCACCAGCATCGCCGTGTCATCCAGGAAGGTGCCCATCAGCAGGAAGCTGAGCTGCATCAGGATCAGCACATGCCAGGGATCGAGCCCAAGCTGGCCGAGGAAGAAATTCTCGATCGCACGCACCGCGCCAAGACCGTCAAACACCGCGCCAAAGCAGAGCGCGGCTAGGATGATCCACATGAACATGCAGGAAATGCCGAGCGTCTTGCGCATGACATTTTCCATCACTTCGCGGTTCAGCCGGCCCTTGATGAAGGCCGCCGCCATCGACGCCAGCGCGCCGACGGCAGAGCTTTCCACCAGGCTGGTGTAGCCCATCAGGAACAGCCCGTTCATCAGGAAGAAGATCATGAATGGCAGGAACCCGGCGCGGAGCAGGCTGATCCGCTCTTTCCAGGTGATCGCGTCACGCTCGTCCTTGGGCAGCGGCGGCCCGAGATGCGGCTGCAGCTGACAGCGCACGAAAATGTAGAGAATGAACAGCCCGGCCATCAACAGGCCCGGGAACACGCCGGCAAGCCACAGCTGGCTGACCGGCTGCCGCGCGATCATGCCGTAAAGCACCAGCACCACCGACGGCGGGATCAGAATCCCGAGCGACGACCCGCCCTGGATCACCCCCGTGATCATCACCTTGTCGTAGTTGCGCCGCAAGAGTTCCGGCAGCGCGATGGTGGCGCCGATCGCCATACCGGCCACCGAAAGACCGTTCATCGCCGAAATCACCACCATCAGGAAGATCGTGCCGATCGCCAGCCCGCCCGGCACCGGGCCGAACCAGACATGGAACATCCGGTAGAGATCATCGGCGATCCGGCTTTCCGACAGCATATAGCCCATGAAGATGAACATCGGCAGCGTCAGCAGCGGGTACCATTTCATCAGCTTGATCGACTGGGTGAAGGCGATTTCGACCCCGCCGGTGCCCCAAAGAGGCAGAGCCGCGATCACCGCGACGGCACCGATCACACCGAACACACGCTGCCCGGTCAGAAGCAGCGCCATCATCGAGGCGAACATGAACAGCGCGATAAGTTCGTAGCTCACAGGCCCGCCTCACTTGGATGGTTGACGCTGACGCCACGTAGAAAAAGAATGTCCCGGAACAGCTCGGCAATGGTCTGCAAGAGCATCAGCAGAATGCCGATGACGGCAATGACCTTGACCGGCCACATGTAGGGTCGCCACACCGAATGCGCCCGCTCGCCCCACTCGATGGCATAGGTCGTGCTTGAAATGCCGCCATAAAGCAGCACGCAGAGATAGAAGATCAGGAACAGCACCGTGACCGAATCGATCGCCGCCTTGCGCCGCGGCGACCAGGTTCCGTAGATCAGGTCCATCCGCACGTGATCGCCCATCTGCATCGAATAGGCGCCGCCGAGCAGATAGTAGCCGACCATGATGAACTGCGCGAATTCGAGCGTCCACAAGGCCGGTGCCCCGGCATATTTGGACACCGAAGACCAGAACAGCACACCCATCAGCGCAAAGATCAGATACATCGCAAACCGTCCGATCCGCCGGTTGAAGGCGTCGACCCTGCGGATGTAGCTTTCGAGAAACCTCATGCCTTGACGTCTCCCGGACAGTTTGGCCGACCGTACCGGCCGGCCGGATTGGCACGCTCATGCATCATCTTGCACCCCTTCCGGGTTCAGCCGCCCGAGCGACATTTCAAGAAGCTCCGCGATCCGCGCGGCCCAGACGGTCTGGCCGGCTTCGTCGGTAATGAGATCATTGCGGATCTCAAGCATGACGTTGGCGATTTGCCTGGTCAATCCGTGACGTTGGAGCGTGTGGGTCACGCCATCCTGCGGCCCATAGGGGTAATTGCGCAAGACCTGATCCAGCTCCAGCACTTGAGCCGCCTCCAGCATGGCGTCCGCAAATCGGCTGTCGTCATCATGCAGGATGCCCAGATGGCCCTCGCGCGCTGTACCGAAATAGACCGGCGTGAACGAATGAACCGTCACCAGCACCACGTTGCGCCCGTCAGACAGCCGACCGTCGACCAGCGCGTCGATGGCCTCGTGAAACGGATGATACAGCGCCTCGGCCCGGCGCGCCTTGTCTTCGGCACTGAGCCCGGCATTGCCCGGCACGTCATAGATCTCGGAGCGGTCGGGATAGGCGCCCGCGGCTTCCGGCGGGCGGTTGCAATCATAGGCCAGCCGCGAAAACCGTTGCGAGACCAGCGGTGCGTCGAGCCGGTCCGACAACATTTCGGCCACCCGCTGCGCGCCGATGTCCCAGGCGATGTGGCTTTCAAGTGCCGCCTCGTCGAGCCCCATGGTTCCAAGCGCCTTCGGTATCGTCTTCGACGCATGTTCGCAGATCAGCACCACATCGCTCGCCCCGCCGGGACGGCGGACGGCAAAAGCCGGCCCTTCTGATGGTTCGATCAGCCTGTCGTCATGCATTTCGGTAACAGATCCCCGGCAAGCGGAAGCAGCAATTTCACACTCGTAACATTGATTAGGATTGCCTCCTTGTTGTCAATCCTGTAATTTTTATTACATACGTCGACAAAGCGGATCGGGAACAGCCATGGCCATACGCGAACAGGTTCAGGCAGCGCTGGGAACATTGCCAGGCGCGGAAAAAAAGATCGCCCACGCCTTTCTCGCCAATTATCCCAGCATCGGCCTGTCAACGATTGCCGAACTTGCGGCCCTTGCCGGCACCAGCGCGCCGACCGTGCTGCGCTTCGTCGCCCGGCTCGGCTTCGAGTCCTATCCGGAGTTCCAGCGGGTGCTGCGCAGCGATGTTCAGGCCCAGCTGATGTCTCCGCTCGAACGCGCGCGCAGCACCGGGCCGGCGACAGAGAATCCGGCGCTCAAGGCCAGTTTCGCAAGCATCGCCGCCAATCTCGACGCCACCCTGAAAGCCGTGCCCGAAAGCGAATTCGAGGCCGCCTGCGAGCTGCTCTCCGACCAGAAGGCCACCATCTACCTGCTGGGCGGCCGCTTTACCGATTCGATTGCCGCCTACATGGCCGCCCATTTGCGCATCATCCGCCCCAATGTCCGCCACTTCGACGGCCAGACCTCGACCTGGCGCGACCAGTTGCTCGATGTCCGCCCCGGTGATGTGGTGGTGTTCTTCGACATCCGCCGTTACCAGTCCGATCTGGTCCGGCTCGGTGAACTCATGGTCGAGCGCAAGGCCCGAATCTTGCTGATCACCGATCCCTGGCTGTCGCCGATTGCCCGCTCGGCGCGGGTGGTGCTGCCTTGCGTGGTCGACGCCAGCCGCACCTGGGATTCGAACGTCGCCCTGCTGGCGCTGGCCGAAGCCCTGATCGACCGGGTTTCCCGCTCCCAGTCCGACAGCGCCCGCGCCCGCATGCAGACGCTCGAGGACATCCACTGGAACAATCTCCAGGGCCGGTAGCACCGGCTCGAGGCCTTGGGACGTCTCCAATGCGGAGCACGCCCCCGCTTGCGCAAAAGCCTCGCATCCAATACCCATCAGCTATGGATCAGCAAACCGCATTGGACGCCTTTTCGGCCCTCAGTCAGGAAACCCGGCTCGCCGTGTTCCGGCTTCTGGTCACCGCAGGCCCGGAGGGCATGACCTCGGGGGACATCGGCGAACGCCTGAATGTGCGCCAGAACACCATGTCGACCAATCTCGGCATCCTGCTCAAGGCAGGTCTGGTTTGTCGGGTCAGGGACGGGCGCAATGTCCGCTATCACGCCGATCACTCCGGCATCAGCGGCCTTCTCGGCTTCCTGCTGGAGGATTGCTGCGGCGGCAATCCCGAACTCTGCCAGCCGATCATCCGCCAGCTGTCCTGCACCTGATTTCAGGCTACCCCGGAGAGGTTGCCCGGCGGTACAGGTGCCAGGTCGCATGCCCCATCACCGGCAGCACCAGCAACAGCCCGGCAAAAACCGGCAGCAGCGCCACCAGTGTGGCAAGCCCGACGACAAAACCAAATCCGAGCATCGGCAAGGGGTTTTTCACCACCGTCGCAATGCTGGTGATCATCGCGGTCACGAAATCCACCTCGCGCTCGGCCAGCATCGGCAGTGCGATCACGGTGGTTGAAAACAGAACCGTCGCAAGAAACGCCCCGACCAGCGTGCCCACCATCAGGAAACCCCAGCCTTCCGGCGTCGACAGCACGATCTCGACGAAGCGGTCCCAGCTCGAAAACGACTTGAAGCCGAGAAACAGCGCCAGTAGCAGCCGCACCTGGTAGACCCAGATCCAGAAGATGAACATGACGACAAAGGCCATCCAGCCGAGCTGACGTTCACGCTGGTAAAACACCTGCGCCAGCACGCCCTTCGGCGTGATCGGTTCGCCCATCCGCCGCCGCCGGCTGACCTCGTAGAGGCCGACTGCCACGAACGGACCCAGCAGCGGAAACCCGATGGCCAGCGGAATGATCATCCAGGGAGATCCGATGCGGGTGAGAAACCCCAGGATCAGCAGGCCGCCGAGCACGTAGATGGCGCCGAAAAACAGCCCGTAACCGGGATGCGCCTTGAAGTCGGCCCACCCGTCCTTCAGGCTCGCGCGCACATCGCCGAATGTCAGCATGCGGATCTGCGGCGCACCGATCGCAGTGCTATCCGTCAATCCGTCTGTCTTGTTGGTCATGATTTCCTCCATCCCCCGCGAAACAGGCTGTCATTGTCACCGGTCAGGCCTGCTTCGGCAATGATCCTGATCAACCGCGAACGCAACAATGTCTTCAGGACACTTGGTCGCCACCAGGCAACGCAATATCGGCCCCGGCTCTGGTAAATGCGCTGCTCGCCACTACCTGTGGAGAGCCGGCTAGGGCGCTCACAAGCCCTGTCCGGAGACGCCCAGATCCTGACCGGGAGTTTGCCATGTCCGCCATCATCATTGCCCTGCTCGTGCTCGCCGCTGCCTCGACCGGCGCCATGTTCAAGCCCGGCGAATGGTATCGCGGCCTTGAACGCCCGTCCTGGACACCGCCCAATTGGGCCTTTCCCGTGGTCTGGACCATCCTCTACATCGCCATCGGGGTCTCCGGCTGGCTGGTCTGGGAGGCGCGAGGTCCAGGCCTCGCCATGGCGCTCTGGCTCGTCCAGCTGGGTCTCAACGCGGCCTGGTCCTGGCTGTTCTTTGGCCGCCACCGCATGGATCTGGCCTTTGCCGATATCTGCCTGCTTCTGATGGCGATCCTCGCCTATATTGTCGCCGCAAGCGCCGTATCTCCTCTCGCTGCCCTGCTGTTTGCCCCCTATGCCGCCTGGGTCGCACTTGCGGCCATGCTCAACCGCTCGGTCTGGCGGCTTAACAGCGCCTAGAGTATCCCGCGTCATCAAACCGCTTCCAATTCGCCGGTTGGCGTTTTAGGTAGTGGCCATCCTGAAGGCTCCCTGCGTATCGCAGACAGCAATCCGAGGCCCCGATGTCCATGTCCCCCTTTGTTGCCCCGCAAGCCCGTCGTGCCAGCGTCGCTGTCGATGTCGGAGGCGTCATTGTCGGCGGCGGTGCGCCCGTCGTGGTGCAGTCGATGACCAACACCGACACCGCCGACATCGACGCCACCGTGGCCCAGGTCGCAGCCCTTCACAAAGCCGGCTCGGAGATTGTCCGGATCACCGTCGACCGCGACGAAAGTGCCGCAGCCGTGCCGAAGATCCGTGAACGGCTCGAACGCCTCGGCCTCGACGTGCCGCTGGTCGGAGATTTTCACTATATCGGCCACACCCTGCTGGCCAATCACCCCGCCTGTGCCGAGGCGCTGGCCAAGTACCGGATCAATCCCGGCAATGTCGGCTTCAAGGACAAGAAGGACCGGCAGTTCATCGAGATCATCGAAATGGCGATCCGCCATTCCAAGCCGGTGCGTATCGGCGTCAACTGGGGCTCGCTCGACCAGGTCCTGCTGACCCGGCTGATGGACGAGAACGCCGCCAACGGCTCACCGCTGTCAGCCCGCGATGTCACCCGCGAGGCCATCATCCAGTCGGCGCTGCATTCCGCGGCCCTGGCCGAGGAAACCGGGCTCGAACGCAACCGCATCATCCTGTCGGCCAAGGTCAGCCAGGTGCAGGACCTGATTGCCGTCTATTCCGAACTCGCCCGTCGCTCCGACCACACCCTGCATCTGGGTCTGACCGAAGCGGGCATGGGCTCGAAAGGCATTGTTGCCTCCTCGGCGGCCATGGGCATCGTGCTTCAGGCCGGCATCGGCGACACCATCCGTGTCTCGCTCACGCCGGAGCCCGGCGGCGACCGCACCCGCGAAGTGATCGTCGCCCAGGAACTTCTTCAGGTCATGGGGTTCCGGCAGTTCGTGCCGGTGGTGGCCGCCTGCCCCGGTTGCGGCCGGACCACGTCCACCGTGTTCCAGCAGCTCGCCCGCACCATCGAGGATGATCTCAGGCGCAACATGCCGCTGTGGCGCGACAAGTATCCCGGCGTTGAAGGCCTGCAGGTCGCGGTCATGGGCTGCATTGTCAACGGGCCCGGCGAATCCAAGCATGCCGACATCGGCATCTCCTTGCCCGGCACCGGCGAAAGCCCGGCGGCACCGGTCTTCATCGATGGCAAGAAGGCCGCCACCCTGCGTGGTCCGAACATTGCCGATGATTTCCAGGTCATGGTCGCCGATTACATCGAAAAACGCTTCGGCAAGGCCGGCTGAGCCGCCTGCCGTTCCACATTTTCGGATCAGGCTGAATGTGCCTGCTCGGTAGTCCTGGGCAGCCAGCGGTCGATCATGGCGCCGAGTTTTTCCGGTGAAATCGGCTTGGAGAGATAATCATCCATCCCGGCTGCCAGGCAGCGGTCCTCGTCACCCTTGAGTGAATGCGCGGTCACGGCGATGATCGGCGTCGGCACCAGCCCTTCGCGGGCTTCGATCTCACGGATTGCCGCTGTCGCTTCCAGTCCGTTCATCTCCGGCATCGACACGTCCATAAGCACCAGGGTCGGCCTGAGCTCGTCCCACAACCGAACCGCTTCGCGTCCATTGACAGCCAGGTTGTGGATCAGACCCAGCCCGTCCAGCGTCTGCTGGAATACGATCTGGTTGATGGCGTTGTCTTCGGCCACCAGCACCAGCGGCTCTGTCCGTTTGGCAATCACAGGCTTGGATTCGACGGGCGCTGGCTGCGGTTCGGCGACGGCCGTGACCGGCGCGGGGGCGGCCGGCTGGCTTGGCGCTGGCGCTAGCTCGGGCGCTGACGGCGCAACCGCCGGCTCCCGGTTCTTCGACGCAATACCTGGCTGGCGCAATGCCGCTTCGACGGTCTTGCGCAACTGCGCGGTCCGAACCGGCTTGGTCAGCTGTGCAAAGATCTCGAGATGGTTGAGCGCTGCCAGCTGGTCGGCCTGGTCGACGGAGGACAGCACGAGGATCGGCGTGTCTGCGATCAGCGGATCGGATCGGATCGCCTGGGCGACTTCCGCCCCCGACATGCCCGGCATCTGGAAGTCGAGCACCACCAGGTCGATGCCGATGCCAAGGCTGGACCGGGCATGGCGCAACAGATCGAGGCCGATTTCTCCACCTTCCACAGCCACACAGTCAAATCCCCAGTCGCGGATCTGCTCGGTCAGGATCATCCGGTTGATGGCATTGTCGTCGACCACCAGAACGCGCCGGCCGGGCAACAGGTCCGAGGGGGCATCGAGCGTCGAACTGCTTTGTCCGTCGACATCCATTTCCACGGTGAAGCTGAAGGTGGAGCCGACCCCGACTTCGCTTTCCAGCTCGATCTTGCCGCCCATCATCTCGACCAGGCGGGTGGCGATCGCCAGGCCGAGCCCGGTGCCTTCATGCTTCCTGGTCGAGGAGCCGTCGACCTGGCTGAATTTCTCGAAGATCGCGTCCTGCTTGTCAGCAGGGATGCCGATACCGGTATCCTGCACCGCGATCGAAATCGCCAGCCGGTCGGCATCATTGACGGGATCGACCTTGCGCCAGTTGATGTCGACCATGACGTGACCATGCTCGGTAAACTTGACCGCATTGCCGACCAGATTGGTCAGGATCTGCCTGATTCGGCCGGGATCCCCGATAAGCTTGTCTGGCAGGCCCGGCGCTATGCGAACCACCAGTTCGATGTCTTTTTCGACAACCCGCGACGACATCAGCGTTGCCACGTCCTCGGTCGTGTCAACCAGGTTGAACGGCTTCGGGCTCAGCGTCAGCTGACCGGCGTCTATCTTGGAAAAGTCCAGAATGTCGTTGATGATCTCGAGCAGCGCGTTGCCGGATTTCAGGATCACATCGGTGAAGGTGCGCTGACGGGTGTCGAGTTCGGTCCGGGTCAGCAGTTCCGCCATCCCCAGCACCCCGTTCATCGGCGTCCGGATCTCGTGGCTCATGGTGGCGAGGAATTCCGATTTCGCCTTGTCACCCAGCTTGGCCTTTGTCAGCGCCGCGTCAATCTCGCGGGTCTTGGCCTGCAACCGCTTGATCATCTGGCGGATGATGATGTCGATGGGGACGAAGACGCCAAGACCCAGAACCAGCAGAATACCGATCGTGGCAAGCAGGTAGCGCTGCAGCAGTTCCCCCAGCTCAAGCGACTGCATGGCAAGGTAGTCGCGGAACTGCTCGTGTACGAACAGGTTGGACGGCTGGATGATCTCGTCAAACATGGCGCTGATTTCGCGGCCGGCCCAGTACATGTCCTTCTTCGTGCGTGCCTTGTCCAGACGCGATGCTTCAACCATCTGCTTGTGGTTGAGGAATGCGTCGTCGCCGGTCATGTAGCGCGATCGCATCTGGATCGTCTTCTTCAGGTCGGCTGGAAGTTCGTCCCATTTGTCGCCAAGATGCTTGATCTTCCAGCGGGCTCTTTCAAAGCGGAAGCCCAGGCTGGTGAGCGCTGAAATGATATCCGGATCGACCGTCAGGCTTTCGCGGATCTTGCGCTTTTCCGCCAGCGTCGCGCCATCGAGCCGGGTGTCGACGGCCGCTTGGTAATCGACATAGGTCTGCGCCAGCCGTTCGCTGCGATCCGCAATGGCCCGCAGCGCGTGGTCGACTTCCGCAAATTCGGTTGAGACCGCGCCAATCTGCTGAATCACCTGGTTGCGTTTGCTTTGCTCGGTGAAGAAAAACGCGCAGACCACCGCAAGAGCACTCAACGAGACGATATATCCGATCCGCAGCGAGATGATCGATCGTCGCGCGACAGCTGTTTCATCTTGATGTTTGCGTTTTTCAGTCATGTTTCTGGCAGCACCCGTTTGCCGGGATATTGCCGTGAGTTGGTTAATTAAAGACGTACAGATCGGCGTCTTCTGCGTTGTCAGCCGCAGAAAATTTCCGAGCTACCTCTTGAAGCCTTTACGAAAACCGGGCTGGATCAGCGTTCCCGGCTGGCGATGAAGCCTGCAGCCTGGCGCAATATCTCCGCCTCGCTGCCAAACGGCTCGAGCAGCAAGGACGCCTCTTCGACCAGTTGGTCCAGCCGCTCTCGTGCAGCGGCGACGCCGTGAAGAGAGACCCAGGTGGCCTTGCCCCGCTCGGCATCCTTGCCGGCTGCTTTTCCAAGCGTCGCTGCATCGGACGTCACATCGAGCAGGTCGTCCGCCAGCTGGAAGGCAAGGCCGATGATTTCACCGAACCGGGTCATCCGCGACAGCACCTGCTCGTCAGCCCCGGCAGCAATGGCGCCCGCGGCACAGGCATAGCGCAGCAACGCGCCGGTTTTCATCGCCTGCAGCTCGACGATCCCGGCTTCATCCGGCGTCACCCGTTCGGCATTGAGATCGAGCGACTGGCCACCCACCATGCCGCCGACACCGGAAGCCCTGGCAAGCTGGTTGACCAGCTTCAGCCTGGCTTCCGCCGGCAGATCGGTTTCCGGCGCCGAGAGGATATCGAACGCCAGGGTCAGCAGCGCGTCACCGGCCAGAATCGCGGTCGCCTCGTCAAAGGCGACATGAACCGTCGGCTGGCCGCGCCTCAGATCGTCATCATCCATCGCCGGCAGGTCATCGTGAATCAGCGAGTAGCAATGGATGCACTCCAGCGCAGCAGCCACGCGCCTGGCAGAAGTCTCCGGCGCACCAAGCAGCCGCGCAGTCTCGATCACAAGAAACGGCCGCAGCCGCTTGCCACCATTGAGAACACCATGCCGCATGGCAGCCATCAGACCATCCGGCCGCGCGATTTCACCCTCCACGACCGTTCCCGACAGCAAGGTCTCCAAGAGAGCCGCCACGTCCCGTCCCGTCGCTTCAAGCCTTGCTGCGAATGTGTCTGCCATATTCCTGTCCATTGCGGTCTCTTGCCATGTCGCATCCTGATCGGCAACGGATTGTTTGCCGGATTGAGCACGGAGTACCGGTTCGCTACAGGCCCACACAACCGCCGCTCAACTCTGGCAATCGTCCGGCAAGATCGTTATGCACGCAACCAGGGCCGTGACAGACGGCGACAGTCAATTCGGGAACAGCCAGGTGGCCAGACAGACAAACAACGCGACCTCCCGGTCACGACAGACCTCGGGCAAACCCAGGCGCCGGTCCTTCCTGCGCCGGGTTCTGTCATGGGGCCTGGCGATCATCTTTCTTGTCCTGCTCCTGCCCTACCTTCTGATCCTGCTCTATGCGGCGCCACAGGTTCAGCCGATCTCGACCCTGATGATCGGCGAAACCCTCACCGGCAGGGCCTATGAACGGCAATGGGTCGATTTCGATGCCATTGCCCCGGTTCTGGTGCAGTCGGTGATGATGTCGGAAGACGGCCAATATTGCGCTCATGACGGCATCGACTGGGAGGCGCTCAATCTGGTGATCGATGACGCCTTGGAGGGCGAGGCCACGCGCGGCGCCAGCACCATTCCGATGCAGACGGCAAAAAACCTCTTCCTGCCGCCCCACCGCTCGATCCTGCGCAAGGCGCTGGAAATTCCGCTGGCCATGTGGATGGACGTCGTCTGGTCGAAGAAACGGCTGATGGAAATCTACCTCAACGTCGCCGAGTGGGCGCCGGGCATCTACGGCATCGAGGCTGCCTCGCAGGCCTATTTCGGCGTGCCCGCCGCAAAACTGTCGGCCCGCCAGGCAGCCTTGCTTGCGGTCACCCTGCCCAACCCGATCAAGCGCAACGCCGCCAACCCGTCCAGCGGCATGAACCGATTGGCCGGCATCATCGAGAAGCGCGCCAGCCAGTCCGGCGCCTACATCAAATGTCTTTATGATTGAGTTCAAGCTAATTGGCTTTGCCGGCGCTCGGCTACATGCGAGACAGTCACCTTTATTAAACTGAGGGGTGCATCGTGACAGATCCGGTACTTTACATTGGCAACAAGAATTACTCGTCCTGGTCGTTCCGGCCCTGGATCGGCATGCGCACAGCCGGTATCACTTTCACGGAAAAGCTGGTGCCCTTCGACATGGCCGCCGGCAATCCGGCCTTCAAGGCGTTTTCGCCCACCGGCAAGGTGCCGGTACTCGTTGATGGCGATGTGACCGTCTGGGAATCCCTGGCGATTCTTGATCACGTCGCCCGCAAGCACCCCGCCTCCGGCCTCTGGCCCGAGAACGCAACCGACCGCACCATGGCCATGGCGATGAGTTCGGAGATGGTATCCTCGTTTCCTGCGCTGCGCTCGGCCTGCCCGATGAACATGCGCCGCGAGCGCAAGCCGATCGAGACAACGCCGGCCATCCTCGCGGACGTGGACCGCATCCAGGCCCTTTGGAGCGACTGCCTCGAAACCAGCGGCGGTCCGTTCCTTTTCGGTGCGTTTTCGATTGCCGATGCGATGTATGCGCCCGTCGTCAATCGCCTCGATGTCTACGCCTTCGAAACCACGCCCATCGTGGCCGGCTACATGGCCCGGATGAAGGAATTGCCCGCCTGGCGCGAATGGGAAACCGCAGGCCGCGCCGAGCCATGGATCGTCGAAGAAGACGAAGCCTGACTGTTTCCTCTTGGTCTCAAGCAGCGTCAGGATGACCAAGAGTCAAAAAAACGCGGCAACCGCTGGTCAAACCTGCAAATGCAATGTATAAGCCCGGCAAATTTCCGAAATCGGCATGTGTCAGTTTCGGCCCTTGGGTCGACCGTTGGACATGCCTGTACGCTCAATAGGAGTTTATAATGGCTGTTCCGAAGCGCAAAACCACCCCATCCAAGCGCGGCATGCGCCGCTCGGCTGATGCTCTCAAGGCCCCGACCTATGTCGAGGACAAGAATTCCGGCGAACTGCGCCGTCCGCACCACATCGACCTGAAGACCGGCATGTACCGCGGCCGTCAGGTTCTGACACCGAAGGAAAGCGCATAAGCTTTTCAAGGCTGTTGAAGCTTTAAAAAGCCGGTCCTTTACGGGGCCGGCTTTTTTGCGTCTGCAGCTTGCTGGCCGGAGCCCTTGGCCTGACACTTCCGCATCACGGCACACCTGTCGCGACACAACCGTGCGCCAAACACAAAAACGCCCGGGAGCCGAAGCACCCGGGCGAAATCAGATCAGAGTGACCAGCCTAGCCAGCCAACTTCTGCTGGGGCTTTTCAGGCAGCTTCGATGGTCGAAACTGCAGTCTTGCCTGTGCGGCGGTCTTCGGCTGTGTCGAAGGAAACCTTCTGGCCTTCGGCCAGACCGCGCATGCCAGCACGCTCAAGTGCAGTTGCATGGACGAAAACGTCCTTGCTGCCGTCGTCAGGTGCGATGAAGCCGAAGCCCTTTTGGTCATTGTAGAATTTAACGGTACCGGTTTTCATGGGGGAAGTCCTTTATGTCCATGAATGTAATTTCCGGCGCAAGCGCTCTTGAAAGCGCTCGGCGCAGGCGTTCGTCATCGAGTTTAAGTGAAGTGTTGAGCGTGTCTCCGCCTCAGGGCGGTGAGCGACCAAGTCGTCCGGTCCAAAAATCGATAGGCTGTTAGTACACTGATTTTTGCGCCAGCACAAGCAAAAGCGCGTTGACCTTGAAAGCAGGTCAGAAAAGCAGACCAGAAACCTGGTCCGCTATTCTTGTTTCGGCTGCCTTTTCACCGCAGATCAGGCCGCGGCGGCAACGCTCGAAGTCCGGCCCCGCACCGAGCGGAACGGCACCAGCCGGCGGCGTTCTTCATCCCACAGCGCCAGCGGCACGCAGCGCAGGCTCTGCCAGAATGTCAGCCGGCCGATCTCGGCCAGTTCCGGGAAATCCTTGAGCACCTGCGGCAGGCGGTAGAACGGAATCCGGCTTGAAAGATGGTGCACATGGTGGATGCCGATATTGCCGGTCGCCCACATCAACGGCTTGGGCAGGTCATAGAACGAGCTGCCATGCAGCGCGGCATATTCCCGTTCCCACTCCGGCGCATGGTCCCAGTGGGTCGGATCGAACTGGTGCTGGACATAGAACATCCAGACGCCGATCGAGGCGCCGATCAGCATGATCGGCAGGTGAATGATCAGGAATGCCTTGAAGCCCACGAGCATGCCGAGCGCCATCCACATCACCAGGATCGCAAGGTTTGTCACCATGACGCTCTTCCACGACATGATCCCGTCCTTCAGCGCGGTCACCGGCAGGCGGTGCTGCAACATGAAGATGAAGGCCGGCCCGAGACCGAACATCACCAGCGGATGCCGGTAGAGACGGTACTTCCAGCGCCCCACGCTCGACAGCGCCAGATATTCCTCGACCGTCAGCGTGTCGATATCGCCGATGCCGCGGCGGTCGAGATTGCCCGAGCCTGCGTGATGGATCGCGTGCGAACGGCGCCAGTAATCATAGGGCGTCAGCGTGATCACGCCGAGAACCCGGCCGACCCGGTCATTCCACTTGGCCGTGGAGAACATCGAGCCATGGCCGCAATCATGCTGGATGATGAACAGGCGCACCATCAGCAGCGCAGCCGGAATCGAAAGCACGAGGGTAAGAATGATGCTGTAGGAAAGTGCTGCCCACATCAACGCCCAGAACGAAACCAGAAGCCCGAATGTCAGGACCGTCTCGAACGCGCTTCGTCCGTCACTCGGCAACCTGTAGGGTTGCAGACGACGCACCCACTCCCGCGCTGATCCTGTCACCATACGAACTTCTCCTAAGATCTCGTTTCCTCACCGGCCCGGCAATTCTTGCTGCTCTCGGCACACTTTTGTGGGGGCCTTACCACGCCGGTTCCGAAAACGGCATCTTTTTCTCCCCACTTCCCCAGATCACGATGTGTCACATCGTCACTCCGAGTGTTACCAGTGGTCAGATTTACCTTGTGCGAAAACGGATGTACCGATTTTCAATCGATTTAATACGGATCTCTCCATGTCCACCTCCGCTATTGCTGCTCCCCCATTGCTTTCGCCTCAACGCCTCGCCGTCTCGCTGATGTTTCTCGCCAATGGATTTGTGGTTGGCAGCTGGGCGCCCAAGATCCCGGAATTCGCTGCCCGGCTGAAGCTTGATGAAAGCGATCTCGGCCTGATGATCATGTGTTTCGGCATCGGCTCACTCTGCGCCATGCCGGCGGTGGGTGCATTGATTGCCGGACGCGGCTCCCACGCCGTCACCCGAATCCTTGCCGCGCTGACCATTCCGTGCCTGATCCTTGTCACCATCGCGCCCTCGATCTGGACCGCGGCGCTGGCGCTGTTTCTCATCGGCGCCCTGATCGGCGGCATGGATGTCGCCATGAATGCCAATGCGGTCGAGGTCGAGAAACGCCAGGGCCGGGCGATCATGTCGTCCTGTCACGGCTGCTGGAGCCTCGGCGGTGTTGCCGGCGCAGCGCTCGGCGGTGTGCTGATCGCGCTCTACGGCGTGCATGTGCATGCCATTGCCGCATCCGTCGTCACCTGTATTCTGGTCCTGGTTGCCTGGCCGCGGGTGCTTGTCGACCCGCCCCATGTTGAACTGGATGATGCCAGGCGCCCTGGTGCGGCCACTTCCCGGCCCAGCCTGCTCGGCGCCGGCGCCGCTGTTTGGCTCACCGGCATCATCTGCCTGATCATGATGACGCCCGAGGGAGCCATTCTCGACTGGGGTGCACTTTACCTGCGCCAGGAACTGGGTGCTGACCCGGCCCTCTCCGGCCTTGCTTTCGGCGCCTTCTCGGCGGCCATGGCGCTGATGCGCTTCCTCGGCGATCTGGTGCGCGACCGGTTCGGCGCGGTCAGGACATTCCGGGTTTCCTGCGTGCTCGCCATGGCTGGCCTCGGCACCGCCGGATTGGCAACTTCGCCGGAACTGGCCATCGCCGGTTTCGCCATTGCCGGGCTGGGCTTTGCCAACACCGTGCCGATCGCCTTTTCCGCTGCCGGCAACCTGCCCGGCCTTCCCCAGGGACTGGCAATCTCCGTGGTCACCTTCATGGGCTATTCGGGCATATTGTTCGCGCCCTCGGTGATCGGTTTCATCGCAGAGCACACCGGATTCGCGGCAATCTATGTGGCGCTGCCCCTGTTCGTCGTCCTGCCGCTCTTTTTCTCCAGCCTGATGCGGCACGCTGACAGGCAACCCGGATAGACCCGGGGCCTGTTTTCAGCACTCCTCGAACCTGTCGAGCCAGTCCAGCCCATCCAGCGTGGCTTCCTTCGGCCGGTATTCGCAGCCGACAAAACCGCGATAGCCGAGCTCGTCCAGCGCCTCCAGAACCCGGAAATCATCAAGCTCGCCGGTTCCGGGTTCATTGCGCCCCGGCACCGAGGCAATCTGCACATGCCCGATGATCGGCATCATCTGTTCAAGCGCCCTGAGCACATCCCCGTGCAGGATCTGGCGGTGATAGACATCGAATTGCAGCTTCACGTTTGGACGGCCCAGATCGGTGATCGCTGCGGCAGCCAGATCGAAACTGTTGAGGAAATAGCCCGGCATGTCGCGTGGGTTGAGCGGCTCGATCAACAAGGTGATGTCCTTCTCGCCAGTGGCATCCGCAACAAAGGCCAGGGCGTCCCTGTAGGCCCTCTGATGAACCGGGTCCGCGGGGTCGGCAATCCCCGCCATCATGTGCAGTCGCCGCGTGCCCAGAGCCTGGGCATAGGCAAGCGCGGTGGTCACAGACTGCTGCAATTCTTCCTTCCGCTCGGGCAATGCCGCCAGTCCGCGATCGCCGCCCGCCCAGTCGCCCGGCGGCAGGTTGAACAACACCTGCTCCAGCTCCGCTTCAGCCAGCCGTTCGGCGATGGCATCAGCCTCAAACTCATAGGGAAACAGAAATTCCACCGCGTCGAAGCCGGCATCGGCCGCAGCCTGGAACCGGTCAAGAAACGCATGCTCGGTAAACATCAACGACAGATTTGCGGCAAAGAATGGCATTTGAACCTCCGGTCTAACCCTTCCCTCCTTCAGCTTTAACAGTGTTGCGCCAGCTGACAACCTGCGATAGCGAATCGGTAAACCGCACCGGCACAAAAAGACCGCCAGGAGCATTAAGCTCTCGGCGGTCAGGCCCTTGGGGGACAAAGGGCAGGTTTTTGCCCGGCACGGGCCGGCGAAACCCGGCAGATGAGGGTCAGGCGGACCAGTTGGCGTACCAGTCCCTGAACAGCTTGTACTGGGTTTCGACATACTGTTTCTGCGAGGCCGAGAGCGCGTCGGTCTCGTTGAAATGCAGCGTGTATTCGGCGTTGCCGTTGAGAACCATCAGGTGCTTGTAATAGAGCACCAGGTCGGCACCTTCATCGAACGACGACAGCACGCCGAGTGCCTCTTCCAGCTCCTTGGCCTTCAGTCGCGCCGTGGCATCGCCTTGCGCCGCCTTCTTGCACAGATCCACCAGCTGCAACACTTCCCTGGGCAACGCATTGCCGATGCCGGTGATCGCGCCGGTGGCGCCGCAATTGACGAAGCCGTGATAGACATTGGTGTCGACGCCGACCATCAGCGTGACGCTGTCATCTGCCGAGGTGATGTATTCTGCCGCATAGCGCAGGTCTGCCGCACCACCGAATTCCTTGAAGCCGATCAGGTTCGGGTGATCCTTGCGCAGCGCGAAGAACAGATCGGCACGGGTGGCAAAGCCATAATAGGGGCTGTTGTAGATCACTGCCGGCAGATCCGGAGCAGCCGACAGGATCGCCTTGAAATGGGCTTCCTGGGCGCTTGCCGAAGTGCCGCGCGACAGAACCCGCGGGATCACCATCAGGCCCTGCGCGCCGACCTTGGCAGCATGCGCCGCATGGGCAACCGCCGAGGCGCTGTTGATCGCGCCGGTGCCGACGACGGTCGGAATGCCGGCGGCGACCAGGCGCGAAACCCCTTCCATCCGCTGCGCGTCGGTGAGAAGCGGCCAGTCGCCCATCGAACCGCAATAGACCACCGCCGACATGCCGGCATCGATCAGTTCCTGGCCCATGCGCACCAGCGCGTCGAAATCAGGCGTCCGGTCGGACTTGCAGGGGGTCATCAGCGCCGGCATGCAGCCGGTGAAAATCGAGTTGTCCATAAGGAGATGTCCTTCTTTCAATAAACGGGATCAGAAGCCGATGATCTGGGAGGGGAGCCAGGTCGACAGGGCAGGAAACAGCGCGACCGCAAGCAGCGTGGCGATCTGCAACAGGATGAACGGCACGACCCCACGGCACATCTGGCCATAGGTCATGTCGGGCGGCGCGATCGACTTGAGATAGAAGATCGACGACGCCATCGGCGGTGTCAGGTAGCTGGTCTGGATGACGATGATCATCATCGTGCCGAACCAGACCGGATCGATGCCGGCAGAGCGGATGAACGGCGTGAACAGCGGCACCGCGATCAGCACATTGGCGGTCCAGTCGAGCACGAAGCCCAGAAGCAGCACGATCAGCAGGAAGAAGATGATCATGCCGGTGTCGCCGAACCCGGCGGCCTCGATGAAGGAGCGGATCATCCGCGAGCCGCCATTGGCGGCAAATGTGCCCATGAACATGGTGCCTGCGGCAACAATCAGCAGGATCATCGCCGAGATCCGCACCGTGATCTTCAGCGATTCGAACAGCATGGCGAGGTTGAAGCGGCCATAGAAGATGCTCAAAAGCGTCGCCCCGACAGCCCCCACCGAGGCGGCTTCCGTCGGCGAGGCAATGCCCGCCAGCAGCGAGCCGAGAACGGCAAAGATCAGCGCACAGATCGGCAGCAGCGAGGTCACCGTGATCCGCAGCTTTTCGCCCAGCGGCATCTCCGGCTCGGCGAAGTCCTGCGTCGGCTGCGGCGGCGCCAGCACGCCCTGGATGATCAGGTAGATGATGAACAGTCCGACCATCAGCAGGCCCGGCAGCATCATGCCGGCAAGCAGTTCGCCGACCGACATCTGCGCCAGCGAGGCATACATCACCGCGATCACCGAAGGCGGGATCATGGTGCCGAGCGAGCCACCGGCGCAGATCGTGCCGGCAATCTGGCTGTTGCGGTAGCCACCACGCTGCATTGCCGGGATCGCCATCATTCCGATCATCACCTCGACCGCGCCGACAACGCCGGCTGCGGCGGCAAACACTGCCCCCATGGCAATCGTGGCGACGGCAAGCCCGCCGGGCAGTCGCGACATCCAGATCTGCATCACCTTGAACAGCCGTTCGGCAATGCCCGAGCGCTCCAGGATCGCGCCCATCAGCACGAACATCGGAATGGCAGCGAGAATGAAATTGGTCGAGGCCGAATAGAATGCGCCATAAAGCTGGGCAAAGGCATTCGGACCGAACTTGGCAATGCCCGCGGCGGCCGACACGATCGCCAGCGAAAACGCGATCGGGATGCCGGTCAACACCAGCACGAACAGCGCGGGAAACATCAGGGCGGCAATGGTCATCGGATCAGGCTTCCAGTTTGAACGGCTGGTCTTCATCGCCGCGGAACACCCGCAAGCCGTGAACCAGCTGCTGCAGCGTCAGCGCCACCAGCCCGATGGCCAGGATCGCGAAGAACGGCCACATCAGCGGCGCCCAGGGGCTGACATTCTCGACCTCGCCGGTCTCGAAGGCCCGCCAGGCCCGCTCGATGGCGAATTTCGACAGTCCTGCGAAGATTGGTGTGATCAGGAACACGAATACGAAACCTTCGAGCTTGCGCCTTATGCCGACCGGCATCTTCTGGGCAAGGAAATCGATCCGCACATGCGCATCCTGTTTCAGCGCATAGGCCGCACCCAGAACAAACAGCGTGCCGGTCGCCATGTAGGAAATATCGAAGGCCCAGATGGTCGGCGCGCCAAAGACATAGCGCGCCACCACTTCGTAGATCATCGAGATCACCAGAACCACCGTCACGACTTGGGCGATCCAGGACAGCAGACGGGAGAATGCGTCGACAATGTTGAATAGCCTGGTCATGACGGTGGTTCCGTTGTCTCGGTTAGTCCTGGTTGCGAACCAGGTAGCTGCTTTCGGCGGACCACAGGGACTTGAAGGCCATGTAGTCAGCGAGGATGTCGGCCATCTCCGCCTTGCCGTCGGCCTTCTGGGCTTCGGCGGTCTTGCCAATCCAGTCCGCACCGGCGTCGGACAACTGCTTGATGAACTCCGGCGACAGCGTGATCACCTCGTTCTTGCCGTTGCGGTAGGTGTCCATCGCCTCGACATCACCACCGTAGAAATGGATCAGTGCCTGCATGGTGGTCAATTCCGCGGCCTTTTCCAGAAGCGGCTTCAGGTCGTCGGGAAGCGCGTCCCAGGTTTCCTGCTTGAGCACGACTTCCCACAGGAAGGTCGGCTGGTGCACGCCCGGAACGATGATGTATTTCGCCGCTTCATGGAAGCCTTCCGGCAGGTTGGCCGACGGCGGGCCCCACTCGATCAGGTCAACGCCCTTGCGCTGCAGCAGGGTGTAGATTTCACCGGGCGGAACAACGGTCGGAACCGCGCCGAAATACTCTTCCATCACCTTGGCCCATGGACCCGAGGTGCGGTATTTCATGCCCTTGAGGTCTTCGGCCTTGGTGATCGGCACATTGGAATGCGCCATCACTTCCGACGAGCCGATGCCGACGATCAGGTTCTTGAAACCGTCCCTGGCGCGCAGCTCTGCAAGCTTTTCCTTGCCGCCCTTCTCGTAGATCCAGGTGACATAGGCTTCGGGACCCATGCCGCCGGGAAATCCTGCAAAGATCGCGTTGGTCGGGTCCTGGTTGACCAGATAGCTCGGGGTCGAGTGACCGGCCTGAACGATGCCGTCGCGAACGCCGTCATAGACCTGCAGCGCAGGCACGAGCACACCGGCGCCAAATGGCTCGATCAAAACCCGGCCATTGGTGAGAACATCGACATTCTCGGCAAAGCGCTCGAGGAAATTGACATAGAAGGGCGAACCTTCCGGCACCGAGGTCGGTACCTGCCAGGTGACTTCCTGGGCCACGGCCGGCACGGCTGCAACAGACAGCATCGATAGCAGCGCCCAGTTTCTGATTTTCTTGAACATGAAACCCTCTGTGGTTTGGCCGCGCAGCCACGCGGACGATTGGTGGTGTTCTGACCAACGCCAGACCTCGCTTCAGCGACGCCCGTCGCATGCGTCTCTCTGCGGAGACACACCGACTATAGGTAATTGTATTTTCGTTGTCGACATGAAATATCCGTCAAATTCAGGCCAAACAGAATTGCCGCCCGATGGCGTGGTATGTCCAAATTTTGTGCAGTGTTTTTAGAGACTTATGTCGGAGTTCAGACGCCGGTCCGCAGTCATCGCACTCTGGATCTGCCGGACAATTTGCTCCGCATGTGCCTGCGCGATGCGGTCCGCAGCCTCGATATCCTGCGCCTCGATGGCCGCCAGCATGACCTCATGTTCTTGCAGATAGATCTTTGGAAGCTCGTCATTGTAGGACGAGTAATAAAGCCGCAGCAGCCGCCGCCCCTCATCAAGCAGACGGATGAACAGATCGGTGTAGTAGCGATTCTTGCCGGCCTGCGCGATCGCCGCATGGAAATTGCGGTTGACCTCGATCATCGCCGGAACGTCCTTGGCGTCCACCGCCTGCGTGTAGCTGTGCTGCAGTTCCCAGATCGCCGCCAGCTCCTCCTCGGTGCGGTTGACGGCTGCCAGCCGGGTGGTCACCCGGTACATCAGCGACAAGGCATCGAAGAACTGCGGCAGGTTGGCAAAATCGATCGGCGCAACGATGGTGAACCGGTTCGGCAGCGTGACCACCAGCCCTTCCCCGGCCAGCTTCACCATGGCCTCGCGGATCGGCGTGCGCGAAATGCCGAAGCGCTCGGCCAGCTTGACCTCGTCGATCGGACTGCCGGGTTCGAGCGTCAGGTTGAGGATTTCATGCTTGAGCGTCTCGAAGACCGCACCGACACCCTGCCCGCGCTTGCGCTTGCCTTCAGGCAACTGCGTTGACACCGGCTCTTCAAGGCTCATGATTCACTCCAGATTTCCGCAACCCACGGCGAACCACTACAACCGCAAAGCAGCAAACACAATTCCCGGCGGGGCTGAAGGTCACCCTGCCAGCATCACCAACACCGCGATGGCAACCAGCGTCTGTGCGCACATGATCATGTTCAGATAGCTTCGAAACGGCTGCTTTTGCGTCTTGTGGCGCGAGATTGATCGGCCCAGCAGCATCGCGGGCGCCCCGCCGAGCGCCGCCAGCATCAACAACCGCCTTTCCGGCACCCGCCGTCTACCACGCAAAGCGCAGCTTTTGTCCCAGCCGAACAGTGCGAAACCGGTCAGATTGACTGCCACCCAATAGCCCGCCGCCACAAGAAACACTCCGCCGCCGCCCTTTCATGTCCTGCCTTGTCTGAGCGTGCGCACAGTCAGCTTATGCCGCCACACAATCGGCGAAATAGGCTACCTGGCCGTCGCTGCCAATCTCCTGCACCAGGCCGTGGATATCGGTCTCGAAGCCCGGGCATTCGCGGGCGAACGCACGGTTGAACTTCAGGTACTCCACGATCTTGGTGTTGAAAACCTCGCCGGGGATCAACAGCGGAATGCCCGGCGGATAAGGCGTCACCAGGCTGGTGGTGATCCGGCCCTCGAGCTCGTCAATCGGCACCCGCTGGGTAGTCCGTTGCGCAATATGCGCAAACGCGTCGCTGGGCTTCATCGCTGGCGTCAGATTGCTCAGATACATCTCGGTCGACAGGATCGCCACGTCATACTTGGCATAGAGCGAGTGCACGTGCTGGCAGAGATCCCGCAAGCCCATCCTCTCGTAGCGCGGCTGCTTGGCGCAGAACTCGGGCATCACCCGCCACATCGGCTGGTTCTGGTCGTAGTCGTCCTTGAACTGCTGCAACTCGGTCAGCAGCGAATTCCAGCGCCCCTTGGTGATGCCGATGGTGAACATGATGAAGAAGCTGTAGAGGCCGGTCTTTTCCACCACCACGCCATGTTCGGCCAGGTACTTGGTCACGATCGAGGCGGGGATGCCGGTGTCCTCGAAGCGGCCGTCGAGATTGAGACCCGGCGTGATGATCGTCGCCTTGATCGGGTCGAGCATGTTGAAGCCCGGCGCCATGTCGCCGAAGCCGTGCCAGGAATCCTCGCCGTCGGAGGATTGCACCCCGTCGGCATCGGTGCGCTTGAGCACCCAGTCACGGGTCTCGCCGATGCCTTCCTCCTCGAGCTCGACCGGCGGGCCCCAGACCTGGAACCACCAGTCGCCCTCGCCGAACTCGTCGTCCACCTTGCGCATCGCCCGGCGGAAATCGAGCGCTTCGGCAATGCTTTCCTCGACCAGCGCGGTGCCACCGGGAGGCTCCATCATGGCGGCGGCCACATCGCAGCTGGCAATGATCGAGTATTGCGGGCTGGTCGAGGTGTGCATCAGGTAGGATTCGTTGAACAGATGACGGTCCAGCTTGGTGTCCTGGCTGTCCTGCACCAGCACGTGGCTGGCCTGGCTGATGCCGGCCAGCAGCTTGTGGATCGATTGCGTCGCATAGGTCACCGAATGCATCGGCCGCGCCCGCTTGCGCCCCATGGCGTGGTAGCTGCCGTAAAACGGGTGAAACGCCGCATGCGGCAGCCAGGCCTCGTCGAAATGCAGGTTCTCGACATAGCCGTCGAGCAGGTCCTTCACCGTCTCGGTGTTGTAGAGAACCCCGTCATAGGTCGACTGCGTCAGCGTCATGATCCGCGGCTTGACCGTCTCCGCATCGACGCCGTCAAGCAGGGGATTGGCGCGGATCTTGGCCTTGATCGAATCAGTCTCGAACTCGCTCTGCGGGATCGGACCGATGATGCCGTAATGGTTGCGGGTGGGTTTCAGGAACACCGGCACCGCCCCGGTCATGATGATCGAATGCAGGATCGACTTGTGGCAGTTGCGGTCGACGACGACCACATCGCCCGGCGCCACCGTGTGGTGCCAGACCATCTTGTTCGAGGTCGAGGTGCCATTGGTGACGAAGAAGCAATGGTCGGCATTGAAGATCCGCGCCGCATTGCGCTCCGACGCGCCGATGGCGCCATTGTGATCCAGCAGCTGGCCCAGCTCTTCCACCGAGTTGCAGACATCGGCGCGCAGCATGTTTTCACCGTAGAACTGGTGATACATCTGGCCGATCGGGCTTTTCAGGAACGCCACGCCGCCGGAATGGCCGGGGCAGTGCCAGGAGTAGGACCCGTCCTCGGCATAGTCGAGCAGCGCCTTGAAGAACGGCGGCTGGATGCCCTCGAGATATTTCTTGGCTTCGCGGATGATGTGCCGGGCCACAAATTCCGGCGTGTCCTCGAACATGTGAATGAAGCCGTGCAGCTCGCGCAGGATGTCGTTGGGCAGGTGCCGGCTGGTCTTGGTCTCGCCATAGATATAGATCGGCACATCGGCATTCTTCCAGCGCACTTCCTCGATGAAATTGCGCAGGTTGAGCACCGCCGGATCAAGATCCGGCCCGGGGCTGAATTCCTCGTCATCGATCGACAGCACGAAGGCGCTGGCGCGCGACTGCTGCTGGGCGAATTGCGAAAGATCGCCATAGCCCGTCACGCCGAGAACCTCGAACCCCTCGTTCTCGATCGCCTCCGCCATGGCGCGAATGCCAAGCCCCGAGGAATTCTCGGAGCGAAAATCTTCATCGATGATGACAACGGGAAAGCGAAACTTCATGGCAATGTCCTAGCGGGAAGACCAAGGCGGTAACAAGCAGCAGGAAACAACCGGAACCCCGCCAGTTTTCAGCGCAACCGGCTCCCATGCATCAAGTGCAGTGTCTATAACACACACGACAAAGGCTTGAAGATGATGATGCGAGAGAACACAGTTCGGCGGCACGGCCAAAGCTGTTTCGGGTGATGGCAGGCAAAGCATAAGCAAGAATGGCGGAGGAGAGAGGACGAAGTCTGAACCGGGAGCCATTGCGCTTTGGGTTGGCGGGCGGCAAAGCGCAAACAAAAATGGCGGAGAGGGTGGGATTCGAACCCACGGTGGAGTTGCCCCCACGCCGCATTTCGAGTGCGGTACTTTCGACCACTCAGCCACCTCTCCGCGTCTTTGGTCGGCGCAGTATCAGTGCGCGGTCGCCTCCATAACCAAGGAGAGCGGCTTGCACAAGGGGTAAGTTTGCCTCTTGCCCCCGAAACCGGGCCGAACGGGCAATTTGGCTTGACTCATGGACCCGTCTGACGTATCTCGCGACCCGAATGCGGCGTGGGGCTTCCTGCGCCGTTGGCCTTTGAATGGATAATCCGAAACTCCCGGACCCCGCTTCAGGCTTCACCCGGTCGTCCGGCAACGGACTGTCCGATCACTCCGACTGGCAAAAAGACGGCCCACCACAATGGTGAGAGCCGGACGAACACGAAAGGACAAAAGATGTTCGCAGTCATTAAAACCGGTGGCAAGCAGTACCGCGTCGCTGCTAATGACGTTCTGACGATCGAAAAGCTCGAGGGCGCCGCTGGCGATTCCGTCGAGTTCACCGAAGTTCTCATGGTCGGCGAAGGCGCCGGCGCATCTGTTGGCGCACCCTTCGTTGAAGGCGCCATGGTTGTTGCCGAAGTTGTCGAGCAGGGCCGTGCCCGCAAGGTTCTCGCGTTCAAGAAGCGCCGCCGTCAGAACTCCAAGCGCATTCGCGGTCACCGTCAGCACCAGACTGTCGTCAAGATCACCGACATCCTGACCGGTGGTGCGAAGCCATCCAAGAAGGCTGCTCCGAAGAAGGAAGCTGCACCCAAGGCTGCCGCTCCGGCCAAGACCGAAGCCGCCGCCACCGCAGCGCCACTCTTCACCGCGCCAGAAGGCGAGCCCGACAACCTGACCAAGATCAAGGGCATCGGCCCGGTCGCAGCCGGTCAGCTTGCCGAGCAGGGCATCACCACCTTTGCCCAGGTCGCCGCACTTTCGGACGCCGACATCACCCGCATCGACGAAGCCATGCCGTTCAGCGCCGACCAGATCTCGGACTGGCGCGACCAGGCCAAGGCACTCGCGAAGTAATCAACCGCCCGTTCGGGCCCTGGCGGCCAAAAGCCGCAAACAGACAATCGCCCTAGAGGCGGAAACAGGAGCAGACCCATGGCACACAAAAAAGCTGGCGGTTCCACGCGTAACGGTCGCGATTCGAACTCCAAGCGCCTCGGCGTGAAGAAGTTCGGCGGCGAAGCTGTGATTGCAGGCAACATCATCATTCGTCAGCGCGGAACCAAATGGCATCCGGGCACCGGCGTCGGCATTGGCAAGGATCACACCATTTTTGCCGTGCAGCCGGGCAATGTTGACTTTCGCAAGACAGCCAACGGCCGAACCTTTGTGTCCGTTGTGGCGAAAGCCGAAGCAGCGGAATAAGCCGGATCGCATTTTGCAAGCCGGCGTCTCATCGACCCGGCCTTTGCAGGCATCCTCCGGAACACCGGACTGAAAAGGGGAGATGGGACACCATCTCCCCTTTTTCTTTGTCCCAAACCGGAGAACGATCATGAGACAGGATACAAGTTCAAGCCCGAGCGTCAGTGCACGGGCCCCCAGAGACAATCTCAGCGACTGTAGCAGCGCAAGCGACACCGAAAGGTTCGAAGAGACAGCATCGAGTTTCGATTGCCCCGTTCTTCTGACCGAAGACCTGGTCCTGCGCGCACCCCATGCCGAGGACATCGACGCAATTGCCATTCTCGCCGATAACCCGGCCATCGCCACCATGGTGTCCCGCATTCCGCATCCCTACACCCGCGCGGACGCCGACACCTTTGTGCGAACCGCCGCCAAACGCGGGAATGGCAATTGCGTCTATGCGATCACCGAAGCCGAATCCGGCAAACTGATGGGCTGCTGCTCACTGGAAACCGCGGCAGACGGTAACGCGCTGGAGCTGGGCTACTGGGTCGGAGAACCCTTCTGGGGCCGGGGCATTGCCACGCAAGCCGTGCACGCGCTGGTCGACATGGCCTTCCGCACCCGCGACATCGAGCACATCGACGCCCGTTGCCGGGTCATCAACCCGGCCTCACGCCGGGTGCTGCAGAAAAGCGGCTTCCAGTTCCAGGGCACCGGCATGATCAATGTTCTGGCCATCAACGCCAGCGCTGCGGTCGAATGGTTCCGGCTCGACCGCAAGACCTGGGTATCGCTGATCAGCTGGTCAAACGAGAACCGGCCGGACAGGCGTTAGAGCAATTCCAGCAAAAGTGGGGACCGGTTTTGCGTCCGGAATTGCGTCAAAACAATGAGATAGAGCGTTGAAGGCGACTCGGATTTCGCCGCAGATGCTCTAGCCTGAAAACCGGCCTGCCGGAGCAATCCGCAAGCCCTCTGGCGGCGTAGAAGGATCATGACCCCTAAAAGGAATGATCCATGACCCTTCTGCGCCCCCTCGCCTTCACGCTCTTTGCCACGCTTGTCTCCGTTCCTGCTCACTCCACTGACCTCCGGCTCGAGGACTTCTTCGAGGGCAAGACCTATGCCTACGGCTCTTTCGGCGCCATCACCGGCCTGAGCCGCAGTTTCCGCGTTGACCTCACCGGCAAGGTGCGTGGCAAGGTGCTGACCTTGCGCGAGGATTTCCGCTATGACGACGGCGAGCGCGACACCAAGACCTGGATCTTCACCCGCACTGGCCCCAACACCTATTCCGGCACCCGCGAGGATGTGGTGGGTGAAACCACGGTGCGCCTGTCAGGCAACACGGCGCGCTTCACCTACCGGGTGGATCTCAATCCCGGTGGCGATCCCAACATCGTCCGCTTCCACGACAAACTGGTGTTGAAGGACGACGGCACCTTGCGCAACACCGCCCTTGTGACCAAATTCGCCCTGCCGATCGCCCGCGTCAGGGTGAATTTCGCGCCCACCCTGGAAGGCGCCAAGGCCATCAAACCCTGACCGGGCCGCGCCGGAACCTTTACCAATGGCCGCAATAGGCTTTGACCTTACGTCCTTGGGCGTTTATCGATGCGGCCAAAGCCGGAGGCCTGCGCCAGTCCGGCTAAACGCGTTACAAGTCCGGATCGGTACACTGCGATGAAATTCCTCGACGAAACCAAGGTCTATATCCGCTCCGGCGACGGCGGCGCCGGCAGCGTCTCCTTCCGGCGTGAGAAATACATCGAGTTCGGCGGGCCCGACGGTGGCGATGGCGGCCGCGGCGGTGACGTCTGGGTCGAGGCCGTCGACGGCCTCAACACGCTGATCGACTACCGTTTCCAGCAGCATTTCAAGGCCAAGACCGGCGGCCACGGCATGGGCCGCAACCGCACCGGCGCGGGCGGCGACAGCGTCACCCTGAAGGTCCCGGCCGGAACGCAGATTTTCGAGGAAGACAACGAAACCCTGATCTGCGACCTGACCGAGGTCGGCCAGCGCTACCGCATCGCCGTCGGCGGCAATGGCGGCTTCGGCAATGCCCACTTCAAGTCTGCCACCAACCAGGCGCCGCGCCACGCCAATCCGGGCCTTGAGGGCCAGGAAAAGACCATCTGGTTGCGGCTCAAGCTGATCGCCGATGCCGGCCTTGTCGGCCTGCCCAATGCCGGCAAGTCGACCTTCCTTGCCTCCGTCACAAGGGCGCGGCCGAAGATCGCCAATTACCCCTTCACCACGCTGCACCCCAATCTCGGCGTCGCCACCATCGATGGCCGCGAATTCGTGCTTGCCGACATTCCCGGCCTGATCGAGGGCGCTCATGAAGGCGTCGGCATCGGCGACCGCTTCCTCGGTCATGTCGAGCGCACACGGGTGCTGCTGCACCTGGTCTCGGCGCTCGAGGAAGATGTCGCCCAGGCCTACAAGACCGTCCGCCACGAACTCGAGGCCTATGGCCACGGCATCGCCGAGAAGCCTGAAATCGTGGCGCTGAGCCAGGTCGATGTGGTCGACGCGGAAGAGCGCGCCAACAAGGTCCGGGCGCTGAAAAAGGCTGCTGGGCGTGCGCCTTATGAGATCTCCGCCATCACCGGCGAGGGCATGACAGGCGGTCTCCGGGCACTGCGCGACATCATCGTCGGCTCCAAGGCCGACGAGGCTGAGACGGACAGCAAGAAAGACTGACCATGTCCGCCCACCGCAAGCCTGTTTCCGCGCACAAGCGCATCGTCATCAAGATCGGCTCGGCGCTGCTCGTCGACCGCAAGACCGGCCTGAAGGCTGCATGGCTCGAAGCGCTTTGCGCCGACATTGCCGAGCTCAAGGCCGCCGGAGCCGAGGTTCTGGTTGTCTCCTCCGGCGCCATCGCCATGGGCCGGACAGTGCTTGGCCTGCCCGGTGGCGCGTTGCGGCTTGAGGAAAGCCAGGCCGCAGCTGCCGTCGGCCAGATTGCGCTGGCGCGGGCCTGGTCGGCGAGCCTCTCCACCCATTCCATCGTGGCGGGGCAGATCCTGCTCACCCTGGGCGACACCGAAGAACGCCGTCGCTATCTCAACGCGCGCGCCACCATGGCCGAGCTGATGCGCCACGGCGCGGTGCCGATCATCAACGAGAACGACACCGTCGCCACCAGCGAAATCCGCTATGGCGACAATGACCGGCTCGCCGCCCGCGTCGCCACCATGGCCGGGGCTGACCTGCTGGTGCTGATGTCGGATATCGACGGGCTCTACACCGCCCCGCCGCATCTCGACCCCGATGCCCGGTTTCTCGAAACCATCGAGGCCATCACCCCGGAAATCGAGGCCATGGCGGGTGACGCCGGGTCTGAACTCTCGCGCGGCGGCATGAAAACCAAGATCGACGCCGGCAAGATCGCCACCGGAGCCGGTTGCGCCATGATCATTGCCTCTGGCAAATCCGATCACCCGCTGTCGGCCATCGACAAGGGTGCCCGCTCGAGCTGGTTCCAGCCCTCGGGCACACCGCAATCGGCGCGCAAGATCTGGATCGCCGGGCAACTCGATCCTGCCGGCAGACTGAGCATCGACTCCGGCGCCGAAAAGGCACTCCGCTCCGGCAAGAGCCTGCTGCCGGCCGGCGTCAAATCCATCAGCGGCGACTTTCATCGCGGCGACCCGGTTGCGATCTGCGACCCGTCGGGCCGTGAAATCGCCCGCGGCCTGTCCGCCTATGATTCCGACGAAGCCCGGCGCATTGCCGGACGCAAATCGGCCGAAATCGAGGCCATTCTGGGCTATTCCGGCCGCGCCGCCATGATCCACCGCGACGACATGGTGATCGGCTGAAAACGCCTGGATCGCGTCCCGGCTTTACGGCGTCACCCCGATTGCGTAAGAAACCTGCCTGATCGCAAGCCGGGAGTATCACCATGCTCGACAAGACCGAGAGCAAAGCAGACATCGCAACGCTGATGGCCGACATCGGCCGCCGGGCGAAAGCTGCCGCGCGACCGCTTGCGATTGCGACAACCGATCAGAAGAATGCCGCGCTCAACGCCATGGCCGACGCCATTTCCACACGCCGGCAGGAGATTCTCGACGCCAACGCGCTTGATGTAGACGCCGCGTTGAAGAGCGACATGGCGGCTTCTTTCGTGGATCGTCTCAAGCTTGATGACAGCCGCATCGATGGCATCATTGACGGCATCCGCGCCATCGCGGCACTTGCCGATCCCGTCGGTGACGTGATTGCTGCCTGGGATCGTCCCAACGGGCTCAAGATCGAACGCGTCCGCACGCCTTTGGGCGTCATCGGCGTGATCTATGAAAGCCGTCCCAATGTCACCGCCGACGCTGGAGCTCTCTGCCTGAAAGCCGGCAACGCAGTGATTTTGCGCGGCGGATCGGATTCGTTTCATTCCTCTCGCGCCATCCATGCCTGCCTCACCGACGGGTTGGAAAGCGCCGGACTGCCCGCGGACGCCATCCAGATGATCCCGGTCTCCGACCGCGCAGCCGTCGGCGAACTGCTCACCGGACTGAACGGCACGGTCGACGTGATAGTGCCCCGCGGCGGCAAGAGCCTGGTCGCCCGCGTCCAGTCCGATGCCCGGGTGCCGGTCTTTGCCCACCTTGAAGGCCTGTGCCACATCTATGTCGACAAGTCCGCCGATCCCGCCATGGCGCGGCGCATCGTGGTCAATGCCAAGATGCGGCGCACCGGCATTTGCGGCGCCGCCGAAACCCTGCTGCTCGACAGCGCCATGGACCGCTCACTGGCAGCCGATATCCTTGCCGATCTGGCTGCCGCCGGCTGCGAGGTTCACGGCGACAACGCGGTAATGGCGCTGCAGCCCGAGGCAACCCTTGCCACCGAGGATGACTGGCGCACTGAGTATCTCGACGCCATCATCGCCGCGCGCTTTGTCGACGGCATCGATGGCGCCATCGCCCATATTGCTCAGTGGTCGTCGAGCCACACCGAAGCCGTGATTGCCGAAGATGCAAGCGTCGTCGAGCGCTTCTTCACCGAAGTTGATTCGGCCATCCTGCTGCACAATGCCTCCACCCAGTTTGCCGACGGCGGCGAGTTCGGCATGGGCGCGGAAATCGGCATCGCCACCGGCAAGATGCATGCGCGCGGGCCCGTCGGTGTCGAGCAGCTGACCTCGTTCAAGTACCAGGTGCATGGCACGGGCCAGATCCGGCCTTGAGCGAAAAGCCAGCCAGGTCCCCATCCTACCTGAAAATGCCCCATGTCGAGCGGGGCATGACCGTTGGCCTGTTCGGTGGGTCCTTCAACCCGCCGCATCAGGGCCACGAGCTGGTCGCGGAAATCGCGCTCCGCCGCCTCGGCCTTGATCAGCTCTGGTGGATGGTCACGCCGGGCAACCCGCTCAAGAACCACAGTGACCTCGCAGGCCTCGACGAGCGTATCGAGCTGAGCCGCCGGATGGCGCCCGGGCCCAGGGTCAAGGTGACCGCCTTCGAAGCCGCGCATGACCTGCATTACACCGCCCAGACGCTCGCCTTCGTCAAGGCGCGCAATCCGGGCATTCATTTTGTCTGGATCATGGGGGCGGACAATCTGCGCCAGTTTCACAAGTGGCAGGACTGGCGCGCCATTGCCGAAACCTTCCCGATCGCGGTGATCGACCGGCCGGGTTCGACGCTGGCCTACCTGTCATCGAAAATGGCCAAGGCCTTCAGCCATGCCCGTGTCGATGAGAACCACGCAGCGCTGCTGCCCTTCCTCCGGGCGCCAGCCTGGACCTTCATCCATGGCCCCCGCTCGTCGCTGTCGTCGAGCGCCATCCGCAGCGAGCGCGCCACGAATAAAACCGCCACATCTTGAAAAACCACATGCTCCGTGACTATCTTCATGCTGCGCCGCAATCAATTTGATGATTTGGGGCGTTGGCTGGACTGTTCAGGACACGGAAAGGAACCACTCTGAGAACAGAACACACGAAGGGAAACGTCAAGGACGGTTTCTCGCAAGCGACCGGAAGCGGTGAACCTACCGCTCTGCGTCAGCTTACACTGGTCCGCGACAGCTTGGCGGACTCCAAGGCAGAAGACATCGTAGCCATCGACATTGCAGGCAAGTCGGCGCTGGGCGACCACATGGTTGTTGCCTCCGGCCGCTCGAGCCGTCATGTCGCATCGATCTGCGATCGACTGATCAGCGACCTCAAACATGCCGACTTGGGCAATCCGCGGGTCGAAGGTCTGGCGACCGGCGATTGGGTGCTGATTGATGCTGGCGATGTCATCATTCATGTTTTCCGCCCGGAAATCAGGGAGTTCTACAACATCGAGAAGATGTGGCAGACCCCGGATCTCGACGACGGAAAGCTGCACTGACCAACACGGCCTGATCCGCTCTGGAGCTGACAGGCCGGCTGGTCTTGACGATCAGGTTGGACGCCGCCCGGTCATCTCAGGCGGGGCGGCCGGGTGTCTGTTGCGCTGATCTGACAACGGAAAAACACGGGCTCCATGCGCATCACACTGTTTGCCGTCGGACGGCTCAAGTCCGGCCCCGAAAGCGAGCTGTCGAGCCGCTACCTGGATCGCTTCGCCAAGTCGGGCAGCGCGCTCGGGCTCGATTTCGCCAGGACCATCGAGGTCGCGGAAAGCCGTGCCGCCACCGCGGAGCTGCGCAAGAAGGAAGAGGCCGCGCAACTGATTCGCACCATGCCCGACGGCGCGGCGCTGATTCTTCTCGACGAGCGCGGCAAGACCCCTGATTCGCCTGGTTTTGCCGATACGCTGGCGAGGCTGCGTGATGACGGCCGCCGCGACCTCGTGATCGCCATCGGCGGCGCCGACGGTCTCGACCCTGACCTGCATCGAAAGGCCGACGCGGTGATCTGCTTCGGCCGCATGACCTGGCCGCACCAGCTGGTCCGGATCATGGCCGCCGAACAGCTCTACCGTGCCGTCACCATTCTTTCAGGCCATCCCTATCACCGCGCCTGAAACCCGCAGGTTCCATCTGCGCGAGCAGCCCTCGCGGCCCCCGAGCTCGCAAAGAATTGACCTTCCGGGACAATATGGTTCATGGAGCCTTAACGCGGAATTCGATAGGGTCCATTCATGTTGAGCTTCCGAATCGTGCACTCAGGCTCCCGCGCGGCAATGGCTGCCGCCGGTCGACGCATGCGTTTGATTCGGCCCCTGCCGGGCGCTCTGCTCGTCCTCGCTCTGACAGCCGTGACAGTGCTGATGCTCTGGAGCACGACACCGTCAAACGCAACTGATGCAGATGCAACCGATCCCGATTCGGTCGGCACAATCGAACTTGAACAGGAACAGGAAGCCAGCCGGCTGGAACTGCAATCGGTCGCCAACGAGGCAGCCCTTGCGGCAAAAGCGCTCGAAGCGCTGCAATCCGACATCGCAGCGCTTCGCGCCGATCAGCAGGACCTGGATCAGAAGATCGCCGAGACCGCATCACGCCGGGCCGAGCTCGACCAGCAGATCAAGGCCGGCGAGCAGACCATGACCGGCCTGTCCGAACGGCAGGAAGCGGTGCGGCTGTCACTCATTTCGCGCCGGTCGGTGCTGGCCGAGGTGCTGGCCGCACTGCAGCGGCTCGGGCGGGATCCGCCCCCTGCCCTGCTGGTCAGTCCCGAAGATGCCTTGTCCTCGGTCAGAAGCGCCATCATGCTGGGTGCGGTCGTGCCCGAAATCCGCGCCGAGACGCAGGCTCTCGCAGACGATCTCAAGGAATTGGCAGCCCTGCGTCAGGCCATCGCCGTCGAACGGGTGGCGCTTGCCAAGGCGCTGGAAGAAAACGCCGAGGAAGAACAGCGGCTTGCCAACCTGGCATCGGAAAAGGCTGCGCTTCAGGAACAAAGCTCCCGGCGGCTCGAGCGCGAACGTGAGCGCGCCGAAGCCCTGTCGGTCCGCTCCACCGAACTCGAATCCGTCATTGCCCGGCTGGCCGATGAAATCGTCTCTCTCCGGCAGGCTGCAGAGGCTGCCCGCAAGGCGGAGGAAGAGCGCCAGCGGCAACTGGCCGAGCAGCTGGAGCGCGCCCGCGCCTTTGCCGCGGTGGCCGTGCCCGACAAAAACCGCATTATGCCCGCATATGCATTTTCCAGGCTGACCGGGACACTGTCCCTGCCGGTGCAAGGCGAAACGGTACGCTATTTCGGCGCCGACGACGGCACCGGGCACACGCTGGCCGGTGAAGTTCTGGCCACGGAAAAGGGCGCCACTGTGGTGGCCCCGGCTGATGGATGGATCGCCTATGCCGGCCCGTTCCGCAGCTACGGCCAGGTGGTTATTATCGATACCGGCGAAAATCACCACGTGGTGTTGGCCGGAATGGAAAAGATCAAGGTCTCGGCCGGCCGGTTTGTCGTAGCCGGAGAGCCTCTGGCGACGATGGGACAGACGAGATTTGCAGGTTCGGCGGCTTTGTCGCTGGCATCGGAGCGTCCAACGCTCTACATTGAGATCAGAAAAGACGGTCAACCGGTCGACCCGCGATCGTGGTGGAAAGACGATATGTCTTCGAGAAAGGCAAGCAATGATACGTAAGGTGACACTTCTGGCGGTTGGCGCATTGATGGGCGCAACAGCCGTAAGCGCGATCAACTCCTATGGAGGCTCCGCCAATGCGGCGGGGACAGAGACCTACCGGCAGCTTGCCATCTTCGGCAACGTCTTCGAACGCGTGCGCGCCCAGTATGTGACGCCGCCAGAAGAAGAAAAGCTGATCGAGAATGCCATCAACGGCATGCTGACCTCGCTTGACCCGCATTCGAGCTACCTCAACCAGGAAGCAGCCGATGACATGCGGACCCAGACCCGTGGTGAATTCGGCGGTCTCGGTATCGAGGTCACCATGGAAGACGAACTGGTCAAGGTCATCACCCCGATCGACGACACGCCAGCCGCCCGTGCCGGCGTTCTTGCCGGTGATTTCATCTCGGAGATCGATGGCGAGGCCGTGCGCGGTCTTTCGCTCGGCGAAGCAGTCGACAAGATGCGCGGCCCGGTCAACACCGCCATCGAGCTGACAGTGCTGCGCGAAGGTGCCGACCAGCCGATCAAGATCAAGGTCGTCCGCGACATCATCTCGGTCAAGGCTGTGCGCTACCGGGTCGAGGAGGATGTCGGCTACCTGCGGGTCATCTCCTTTACCGAGAAGACCTATGACGATCTCTCCGACGCGATCGAGACGATCACCGATGAAGTCGGCAAGGACAAGCTCAAGGGGTTTGTGCTCGATCTCCGGCTGAACCCGGGCGGCCTGCTCGACCAGGCAATCAGCGTTTCCGACGCCTTCCTTGATCGCGGCGAGATCGTCTCGACCCGCGGCCGCAACCCGGAAGAAACCCGCCGCTTCAACTCCCGTCCGGGGGATCTTGCCGGTGGTAAGCCGGTGGTTGTGCTGATCAATGGCGGTTCGGCCTCTGCGTCCGAAATTGTTGCCGGAGCGCTGCAGGATCACAAGCGCGCCACCATCCTGGGCACGCGTTCCTTCGGCAAGGGATCGGTCCAGACCATCATCCCGCTGGATGCCAAGACAGCCCTCCGCCTGACCACGGCGCTCTACTACACGCCGTCCGGCACATCGATCCAGGGCACCGGCATCAAGCCCGATATCCGGGTCGAGGAGCCTGTGCCTGAAGAGTTGCGTGGTCGCGTGAAGCCCTCCGGCGAAAGCGAACTTCGCGGCCATATCCAGGGCGAAAACGAGGATGAAGAGGGCTCGGGCTCGATTGCCTATGTTCCGCCGGATCCGAAGGACGACGTCCAGCTCGGCCATGCGCTTGACCTGCTGCGCGGCAACAAGACCGACCCGGCCTTCCCGCCGAGCCCGGACCAGGCCGCAAACAAGAACTGACGCAAGCTTTTCCGCCGCCCCGCCTGCCCCAGCCTTGCTGGCTTGCATGCGGGGCGGCGGACTGATTCAATCAGCCCGTATCGGGATTCGGACAGAAGATCGTGGGCGACAAGATCCATCAGCCGCTGGGACAGCACTTGAAGCCGGAGCGAAAGCCCGGCCGGGGGCCTCGGCGCGGTTGGTCAAGGATCCTGCTTGGCACGATTGCAGTCTGCCTGGTTCTGGCCGGCGCCGGCTGGATGGCCTTTTCAGGTGCCCGCATCGAGACCGGCGACAGGGTCGTGCTGCTCGACCGTCCCGAAACCGAAGCCCCCGATGCCGCTTCAGGCCGGCCCACGGATACAGAGCCGGCAAACAATCAGCTGGCCAGCGCCAGCGCTGCAGCCGAAGACACTGGCGGACTGAAATCGCTCCACGGCCAATCCGGCGCGGATGTCGCCACCACGCTCGGTGACGATGGCGAGGAAATCAACAAGTTCACCCCGGTCAAGCGGCCCGACAACCGTCCGGTGCTGCTCAACCCGCCCGGCCGGGTTGGCCAGAATGTGCATTTGGCCCATTTGCCGGATCCCGCCGTAGTAGAAGACACACAGATCGGCCCGTTGCCGGTGCGTGGGGCCAATGGCGAGCGTGCCTTTGACATCTATGCCCGGCCCTGGTCCGGCGCCCGTGGCGCCCGTGTGGTGATCATCGTCGGTGGGCTCGGCCTGAGCCAGACCGGCTCGCAATATGCGATCAGAACGCTGCCCGAGGAAATAACTCTGGCTTTCGCGTCCAATGGCAACAGCCTGCAACGCTGGATGCAGGAAGCACGGCGCCAGGGTCACGAGATCCTGCTTCAGGTTCCGTTCGAACCCTATGATTACCCCGCCAATGACCCTGGAGCCGGAACCCTCACCGTCGCGGCCGGAGCCAGCGCCAACCTCGCCGATCTGCACACGGCCATGGCCCGCATCACCAATTACACCGGCATCACAAATTTCATGGGCGGCCGTTTTCTCGCTGATCCCGACGCACTCGAACCGGTGATGCGCGATCTTGCCGAACGTGGCATCATGTTCCTCGATGACGGCACCTCCGCCCGCTCGCTGACCGGACAATTCGCTAAAACGCTGGGAATACCCTTCGCCGCAGCCGACATGGTACTCGACGCCACCCAGGAGCGCGGCTACATTCTTTCCAAACTGGACGAGCTGGAACGCGTAGCCAGGCGGAACGGAACAGCAGTGGGTGTCGCTTCGGCGTTTGAGGTCAGCGTCGACGCGATCGCCACCTGGGCTGAAGAAGCCAAGGCGCGGGGAATAGAAATTGTCTCCGCCTCGGCCGTGGCCGACGACCCGGAGAGATAGGCAGGAAGCACATATGGCCGGCAAGGACGCAACAAGCACAGTGGACGTCAACAGCCTTCCCTATCGCCTGTGTGTCGGTGTCATGGTGCTCAACAATGAGGGTCTTGTCTGGACCGGCCGCCGCATTGCCGAAGGCAACACCGAATATGATGGCTCACCGCAGCTCTGGCAGATGCCCCAGGGCGGCATAGACGCCGACGAAGTGCCTTATCGGGCAGCCCTGCGCGAGCTCTATGAGGAAACCGGCATGCGTTCGGTGGAACTGCTCGCCGAGGCCCCGGACTGGATCGATTACGACCTTCCCGGGCACCTGCTTGGCATTGGCCTGAAAGGCAAGTATCGGGGGCAGAGGCAACGCTGGTTCGCCATGCGCTTTACCGGCGACGAGAGCGAGATCAGCATCGACCCGCCGCCTGGCGGCCACCAGGCCGAGTTCGACGCCTGGGAGTGGAAGCCGATGCACGATCTGCCGGGCCTGATCGTGCCCTTCAAGCGCAAGGCCTATGATCAGGTGGTCAGCGCCTTCGAGCACCTGGCGGGTGTGGCGCCATGAAGCTGATAGGGTTGTTGGGCGGCCTGAGCTGGGACTCCACTTCCCTGTACTATCGGATGCTCAATGAGCTCACCCAGAAGCAGCTGGGCGGCCACCATGCGGCGCGGGTTCTGCTCCATTCGGTCAACCATGCCGCCATCAAGGAAGCCCAGAGCCTGCGAGATACCGATGCCATTGTCACGATCCTTTGCGAGGCCGGGCGCAGCCTGAAGGCCGGAGGCGCGGATTTCCTGGTGCTGGCGAACAACTCCTTGCATCAGTATGCCGAACAGATCGAAAAGGCCTGCGGTCTGGAACTGCTGCATATATCGGACGCCACCAGCTCCCAGGTTCGGCAGGACGGGCATCAGACGGTTGCGCTTCTGGGCACCCGGGCCACCATGGAAGCTGACTTCTATGCAAAACGCTTGAAGTCCGATTGTGGTGCCACGGTCATCTCGCCGGAACTTGTCGAGAGGATCGAGATCAACCGCGTGATACACGATGAACTTGGCCGAGGCATCATGCGCAACGGCTCACGCGAATTCGTCAATCAACTGATCGAGAAGCTCTGCAATCGCGGCGCCGAAGCCGTGGTGCTCGGCTGTTCGGAATTGACCACACTCATCACCCCGGCACGCGATCAGATTCAGTTCTACGACACCACCCGGCTTCACGCTCAGGCGGCTGTTCAGCGTGCACTGGAGGTCTCCTATGCCTGAGCCGCGAAGCATTGCCACCAGGGCGCTCTATCGCCTCAGCACAGCATCCGATCTCACTGCCATCGAGGAGATTGAAAGGCTGAGCTACCCGCCACAACAAACCGGCCTCGCCCGGGCCCTGCTGGCTGGTGCTGAGCCCTCTCTCTCCCTCATCGCCGAGATCGAGGACAGGCCCGTCGGTCACGTCCTGCTGAGCAAGATTTCCGGGCCGGACAGGGCGCTGGCGCTGGCGCCATTGGCGGTTCTGCCAGCATGGCGTGAGATGCAGATCGGCACGGAACTGGTTCGCCATGCGCTCGAACTGGCGCGGCAGCAGGGCTGGCAATCGGTGTTTGTCTTCGGCCAACCCGATTACTATTGCCGCTTCGGATTCAGATCCCGCACCGCTGACGGAGCCGAAACCAAAATTCAGGGTCCACGCTTTCTGGCCCTCGAACTGCGCCCCGGAGCGCTGTCTTCATGGACCGGTCCTTTGAACTTTCCCGACCTGTTTCTCCGGCATCTCCCTGTTGGCGCACAAGGCTGAACCAGGCTGCTTGAGGAGAACTGCAGCCATCCCGACACCATGCTGGTCCGGCCGGCAACATGCGGACACAAAAAAGGCGGCCCGAAGACCGCCTTGGCTTTGAACCTGCGGTCCGAATCAGGCCGGCAGGATGGCGCCGTTCAGCGTGGTCAGCTGGTCCAGATATTCCTGGGCCTTCTGCTTGGCTGCATCCGTCGAAGCATCGGCGACGTCTTCGCGCGCGTCCTGCAGACGTCTGTTGATATCGTCGCGGTCGATGTCGCTCACCGCTACGGCTGATTCCGCCAGCAGGGTGCAGCCGTCCGGCAGGATGTCCGCAAAACCACCAAACACCACGAACCGGTCGGTCTTGCCCTCGGAGGTCGTCACTGTGACGACACCAGGCTTGATCGTGGTCATGGTCGGTGCGTGGTTGGCCATCACCGTCATTTCACCGTCGGTGCCCGGAAGCACGACTTCGGTCACGGTTGCCGACAAGAGCAACCGCTCGGGAGATACGAGTTCAAAATTGAAGCTGTCAGCCATGACGTTCACTTTATCGCAGTGCTGTTCGGGAGCACCGCGCAAACCGGAACCTACCGGTTTGCGCGGGCAATTTCATGATTAGGCGACTTCCGCAGCCAGACGCTGGGCCTTTTCGACGGCCTCTTCAATGGTTCCGACCATGTAGAAGGCCGGCTCGGGAAGATGGTCGTATTCGCCGTTCACCAGGCCCTTGAAGCCCTTGATGGTGTCTGCGAGATCAACCAGCTTGCCAGGCGCGCCGGTGAACACTTCAGCCACGAAGAACGGCTGCGACAGGAAGCGCTCGACCTTACGGGCGCGGGCAACGGTGACCTTGTCTTCTTCCGACAGCTCATCCATGCCGAGAATGGCGATGATGTCCTGAAGCGACTTGTAACGCTGCAGGATTTCCTGCACGCCACGGGCAACTTCGTAGTGCTCTTCGCCGATGATCAGCGGGTCGAGCATACGCGAGTTGGAGTCGAGCGGGTCAACCGCCGGGTAGATGCCCTTCTCGGCAATCGAACGGTTCAACACCGTCGTTGCGTCAAGGTGGGCAAAGGTCGAAGCAGGCGCCGGGTCGGTCAAGTCATCGGCCGGCACGTAAACGGCCTGCACCGAGGTGATCGAACCCTTGTTCGTGGTGGTGATGCGCTCCTGCATCGCACCCATGTCGGTGCTGAGTGTCGGCTGGTAGCCCACAGCCGAAGGAATACGGCCCAGAAGCGCCGACATTTCCGAACCGGCCTGGGTAAAGCGGAAGATGTTGTCAACGAAGAACAACACGTCCTGGCCTTCGTCACGGAACTGTTCCGCAATCGTCAGACCGGTCAGCGCCACACGGGCACGCGCACCTGGAGGCTCGTTCATCTGGCCGAAGACGAGAGCGCACTTGGAGCCGTCTCCGCCGCCTTCCTTGTTCACGCCGGATTCGATCATCTCATGATAGAGGTCGTTGCCTTCGCGGGTACGTTCGCCAACACCGGCAAACACCGAGTAACCGCCATGCGCTTTCGCGATGTTGTTGATCAGTTCCTGAATGAGAACGGTCTTGCCAACGCCGGCGCCGCCGAACAGGCCGATCTTACCGCCACGGGCGTAAGGTGCGAGCAGGTCGACGACCTTGATGCCGGTGACCAGAATTTCAGCTTCGGTCGACTGTTCGGAGAAATCCGGAGCGTCCTGGTGGATCGAACGGCGGGCCTTGGTCTTGACCGGGCCGGCTTCGTCAACCGGCTCGCCGATCACGTTCAGAATGCGACCGAGCGTTTCTTCGCCGACCGGCACCGAGATCGAATCGCCGGTGTCGACCACTTCCTGGCCGCGAACAAGACCTTCGGTCGAGTCCATGGCGATGGTGCGAACCGTGTTTTCACCCAGATGCTGTGCCACTTCCAACACCAGGCGGTTGCCCATGTTGTCGGTTTCCAGCGCGTTCAGGATGGTCGGCAGTGCGCCTTCATCGAACGTCACGTCCACAACCGCGCCGATGACCTGAGTCACGCGACCGATTGCACCGGACTTGGCTGCCGCGCTTTTGACTGCGCTCGCCTTTGTCGCTGCTGCTGCGGGCTTCTTAGCCGCTGCGGGTTTTTTCGCCGCTGCGGGCTTGGTTGCCGGGGTAGCTGCCTTAGCCATGTGTCTTACCCTCTTCCGTGTACCTTAGAGCGCTTCCGCGCCCGAAATGATTTCAATGAGTTCCTTGGTGATCTGGGCCTGCCGCTGGCGGTTGTAGCTCATCGACAGCTTGTCGATCATCTCGCCAGCATTGCGGGTTGCGTTGTCCATTGCGGACATTTTCGCGCCCATCTCGCCTGCAACATTCTCAAGCAGCGCCCTGAAGATCTGCACCTTGATCGAACGCGGCAGCAAATCCTCGAGGATTTCTTCGGCACTCGGCTCGTAGTCGTAGATCGCCGATGCGCTGGCATCGTCAGCTGCTGCGCCGGTTGAAGCCGGGATCAGCTGCTGTGCGGTCGGAACCTGGCTGATCACCGATTTGAACTCCGAGTAGAACAGAGTGCAAACGTCGAAGCCACCCTGGTCAAACAGATCCGTGACCTTGTCCGCGACCGTTTCGGCCTGGGCAAAGCTCATCTGCTTGACGTCGCGGAAATCCACACGCTCGATAATCAGAGATGCGTATTCCCGGCGCAGGATATCATAACCCTTCTTGCCGACGCACAGGATCTTGACGGTTTTGCCGTCAGCCAGAAGCCGGCGCACATGATCGCGCGCGAAACGCGCAATCTGGCTGTTGAAGCCGCCGCACATGCCACGTTCGGCGGTGCAGACCACCAGCAGGTGCGTGTCGTCCTTGCCGGTGCCGGTCATCAGCTTCGGTGCATCATCACCGCCGCCGACAGCTTCGGCGATGTTCGACATCACCGAGGCCATCCGCTGCGAATACGGCCGTGCGGCCTCGGCCGCCTCCTGCGCGCGCCGAAGCTTCGCCGCGGCGACCATCTGCATCGCCTTGGTGATCTTCTGCGTCGCCTTGACGGAGGCGATCCGGTTTTTCAGATCCTTGAGTGAAGGCATCCGTTATCCGTCCTCGGTCTGTTGCCGTTAGGCAAAGGTTTTGGCGTAAGTGTCGATCGCTGACTTCAGCTCGGACTTGGTGTCGTCGCTGATGGCCTTTTCCTTGCGGATCGTTTCGAGCACATCCTTGCCTTCGCTGCGCATGTAGGCCAGCAGGCCCTGCTCGAACTTGCCGACCTCACGGACAGCAATCTTGTCGAGATAGCCATTCACACCGGCAAAGATCACCGCAACCTGTTCTTCCGTCTTCAGCGGCGAGAACTGCGGCTGCTTGAGCAGCTCGGTCAGGCGCGCACCACGGTTGAGCAGGCGCTGGGTCGCTGCATCAAGGTCGGAGCCGAACTGCGCAAACGCAGCCATTTCACGATACTGGGCAAGCTCGCCCTTGATCGAACCGGCAACCTGCTTCATCGCCTTGATCTGAGCCGACGAACCCACGCGGGACACCGACAGACCAACGTTCACAGCCGGGCGGATACCCTGGAAGAACAGTTCGGTTTCAAGGAAGATCTGACCGTCGGTGATCGAGATCACGTTGGTCGGAATATAGGCCGACACGTCATTGGCCTGGGTTTCGATGACCGGCAGCGCCGTCAGCGAACCCGAACCATTGTCTTCGTTGAGCTTCGCAGCGCGCTCAAGCAGACGGGAGTGAAGGTAGAAAACGTCGCCGGGATAAGCTTCACGGCCCGGAGGACGACGCAGCAGAAGCGACATCTGACGATAGGCCACAGCCTGCTTGGACAGATCGTCATAGGCGATCAGGGCATGCTTGCCGCTGTCGCGGAAATATTCACCCATCGCACAGCCGGCAAATGGTGCCAGGAACTGCATCGGAGCGGAATCGGACGCCGTTGCGGCAATCACGATCGAGTACTTCATTGCGCCGCGATCTTCGAGGATCTTGACGAACTGGGCAACCGTCGAACGCTTCTGGCCAACCGCCACGTACACGCAGAACAGCTTTTCAGCTTCAGGGCCATTCTCGTGGATCGGCTTCTGGTTGAGGAAGGTGTCGAGAATGATCGCGGTCTTGCCGGTCTGACGGTCACCAATGACCAGCTCGCGCTGGCCACGGCCGACCGGGATCAGCGCATCGATGGCCTTGAGGCCTGTCGACATCGGCTCATGCACCGACTTGCGCGGCATGATGCCGGGAGCCTTGACGTCCACGCGGGCGCGGCTCTTTGCCTTGATCGGGCCCTTGCCGTCGATCGGGTTGCCAAGCGCGTCAACGACGCGGCCAAGCAGTTCCGGACCCACGGGAACGTCCACGATGGCGCCGGTCCGCTTGACGATGTCGCCTTCCTTGATGTCCCGGTCGGAACCGAAAATCACGACGCCGACATTGTCGGCTTCAAGGTTGAGCGCCATGCCGCGAATTCCGCCTGGGAATTCGACCATTTCACCAGCCTGGACATTGTCGAGGCCGTAGACGCGGGCGATACCGTCACCGACGGACAGAACCTGACCAACTTCGGAAACTTCGGCTTCGTTGCCGAAATTCTTGATTTGGTCCTTGAGAATTGCGGAAATTTCCGCGGCGCGGATATCCATCAGCCAACCTCTTTCAGTGCATGCTTAAGGGTGGAAAGTTTAGTGCGAAGTGATGTGTCGACCTGACGCGAACCGATCTTGACGATCAACCCGCCCAGCAGCGACGCATCGACTGTGACGTTAAGCGTCACGGTTTTTCCGGTTACGCCTGACAGCGCAGCCTTGAGTTCTTTTTCCTGCGCCGCCGACAGCGGGTGCGCTGTCCTGACGTCTGCAGTGACTTCGCCGCGCTCGCGCGCAACGGCCTCGTGAAAGGACTTGATGATCGCAGGCACGGCGAACAGCCGGCGGTTGCGGGCAACGACCTTGAGGAAATTGCCGACCAGGCCGGAAATGCCGGCCTTGTCGATCAACGCGACGATCGAGCGCGACTGGTCTTCAGCTGAAAATACCGGGCTGGTGACCAGGCGCTGCAGATCAGCGCTGCTGTCAATCATTGCCTGAAACTGGTTCAGATCCTTGGCGACAGCGTCAACCGATTTGGCTTCTGCCGCCAGCTCATAAAGCGACGAAGCATACCGTTCAGCGACACCGGAAATTTGATGGGAGTTATCTGCCACGGGCGGGATTGTCTCTCATTGCCATTCAGACCCCTGCGCTTGACCGAAAGCCGGAAAGGCAAGTCTCTGAATTTGTTACGGTAAATTTCAGGTCGTCCAAGCTCGAAAGTTTGTTTTTCCCGAAATGCGCGGTCCGTCTAGCATAGAGCGCCGGGACTCGCAACACGCCGGGTGCGCCATTCCGCACCTGCTTTAGGATGAGAGACCGGCTCTGCCGGTCCCGGTCAGCTTCAAATCAAACCCGATTCCATCATGTCCAGCCCAGCGCATACATCAGCGGTCCTGCCGCGAGCAGGATTTCAAGCACCACCGACACCAGATTGAACACCGTCACGCCGCGGTCCGAGAGCATCGAGATGATTCGCCCGAACGCCGTGAACGCCCATCCCGCACCCAGCGCCAGGTAGATCAGCGGCTGGGCAAACAGCATCGCGCAGATCCCGACCCCGAGATAGAACCCGGCCATGGTCCCGCGCGCTTCCGACAGTGCTTCAGGATGGTCCGGCAACGTCTGCAGCCTGAGGATCCTCAGCGAGATCCGCGGCGCAAACAACAGCATCAGGCCAAACAGGATCGTCACCAGTGCAGCCGACCAGGCCAGCCATTCGCCCTGGCTTGTCGGCCAGTAGAATTCGATCATTCCCGCATCTCCATTTCGGACCCGCATTCAGCCTTCAGCGGCACGGTTTGCCTGCCGGCATCTGCCACAGCGCCAATCTGACGCATCAGGCCGGATCGGCACCCCTTCACGAACGCTTACCATGCAGCGCCCGCCCGCCATAGCCCCGGCCTGGGCCGCAAGGAACAGAAACCCGCCGCATCAGTTCGCAGACCCGAGCCTGGCCTCGCGGCGTGCGATCAACCGTTCCCGGTTCATGATGTAGATGCCGCTCAGGCAGATGATCGCGGCGCCCAGCATGGTCCAGCCGTCGGGCACGTCGCCGAAGACAATGAAACCGAGCGCCGTCATCCACAACAGCTGGCTGTAGACAAACGGCGCAACCTTGGAGGCGCTGGCCAGCCGGCTGGCCTTGACCAGCAGCACATGCCCGCCCATGCCGAGCGCCCCGAGGCTGGCAAGCAGCGCGAAATCAAGCACCGAGCCCGGCATCTGGCCATAGACAAAGGCCGGCGGCGCCATCAGGAGGGTTGCGAAAATGCAGGAATAGAACACCAGGCTCGACTGGCTTTCCTGCATCGCCAGATTGCGGGTCAGGATCGAGTAGAGCGAATAGGTGATCGTTGCCAGGATCGACCATATGATCGACAGCGAGAACACGTCGGTGCCCGGCCGCACCACGATCAGCACCCCGACAAAGCCGACCATGATCGCCGCCCAGCGCCGTGGCCCGGCCCATTCGCCAAGCAGCGGGCCGGCCAGCGCCGTCACCAGCATCGGCACGCTCAAGAAGATGCTGATGGTCTGCGCCAGCTGCAACTCGCGCAGCGCCAGGAAGTTGAACAAGGTGGTCGCCGGCAGCAGCAGCCCGCGCAGGATCTGCAGCGGCGCGTTCTTCATCCGGTACATGTCTGCCCGGCGCCAGCCCTGGAAGATGATGAAGGCAATCACCGCATGCCCGAAAAACCGGCACCAGACCACGAAGATCGCGGCATAACCCGCCGTCACCAGATATTTGGCGCCGGTGTCGAGCACGGCGAAACTCATGAAGGTGAACAGCGCGATCACCATCGCCACCGGCGGCATGGCTTCGCGGTCAACATCGTGCCGCGCCGGGCGATGGTGGGGGATGTGGTCCAAGCTGAGGCTTTCCATAAGAGTGTAGCGTCAGAGCTGACGCGTTCACGATCACCAAGACATGCACGGCATGGCCGCCCGTGTCAAAACCTGCCGCGCTTGCCCCGATATCCTGTCCCGCGCATTATCAGGACCCGGCCCCGTCAAACATCTCGCGGATTATCTTTCCGGCATTGCGTGCCTCAACCTCCGATTCTCGCACCAACGCGTCGAAATGCTCGGTCAGCGCCGAGACCTGGCGGCTGTCGCGGTAGACCAGGTAGAATTGCCCGACATAGACCGCCGCCAGCAGCCGCCCGAAGATCGACACCGGCGCCGAGAACATCTTCTTCGCATCGTAGAAATAGAGCCTCAGCGACGGATAAAGCCGCTCACAGCGCCCGGCCATGAACGCGATCTGCTCGGCGCGGGCATCGTGGCCGAGCCCCTGCCAGTAGCCCTCGCCGCGCGCCAGCGACCTGATCTTGTCGATCGAGACACAGATCTCGTAATCCGAGCCCGGCGCCCTGAGCCAGTCGACTGTCTCGCGCATGGCGCCACGCGCCTGTTCCGGCGTCTTGTCGAGAAATGCGGCATATTCCCATTCGAGCACCGTCTCGGTCTTCAGGATATCCGGCAGGGTTGCCGGCACGTGGCGGATCTTGTGCCCCGCCGCCTCCTGGTGCCATGCGATGATCTGCTCGTCCGCCGGCGTCCGCTGCGCCGTTGCCATGCGGAAATTCGCCGACAGCACTTCCGCCGCCGATTCCGGCCGGTCCGAAAGGCCCAGCAGCCAGTCCGCACTCACCCCCAGCGCCTCCGCGCATTCCGCTGCCAGATGCGCATTCGGCAACCGCACCTCGTCCGGCACCAGCAATTGCGCGATCGTCGACCGGTCGACGCCTGCCGCCCGCGCCAGCGCGCTGCGGGTCATCCCCGTCAGCGCCAGCCGCGCGGCCAGACGGGTGCGAAACAGTTCTGCGCGATCATTTTTGTGCATTGCTGATTATTCACACACTTGGTGAAATTTATCAACAAACGAGCCTTTATGCTACGAAGATACAGAATACCGGCAGCCCCTCGAGAGAGCTAGAAAGCCCCTGTCGCCACCAGCACAGGGAGCCGCCGCAGACCATGGAATCGAAACTCAGAACCATCGCCAAAGCCATCACCTGGCAAGCCCTCGGCCTCGCCGTCACCGGCGCCCTGGCCTGGTTCCACACCAGCAACATGGTAACCGCCATGAGCTTCGCCCTCTCCACCGCAGCCAGCGGACTGGCGTTTTTCTTCGTGCATGAACGGGTCTGGGCGCGGGTGCGCTGGGGGATTGGCGAGCGGCATGCGTAAGGAAGACGAAATGCACATGCATGAACAAGCCAGTACAGCCTTCCGGATGATCAACGCGCGAATGCCGACCTTGGACGAGACGCACCCCTCCCCACCGGCCGTTCGGCCCTTCAGTGGCCCGCAACAGCTGGTTTGACACCGACAAATGGCGATTGCGCCATCCAGTCCTGAGCGGAATTGGTCAGATGCCTGTCGCCCTCGATGAAGGCGGTCTTGGCATCAATGGCATCCTTGACGCTGACATCCCCCAACCAGAGCGCGACCAGAATGGAAAGCGGAGCCGTCAGGTAGACATCCACCTCGTGGCCCGGATCATCAGGGCACAGGTCGACCGCATCTCCGTTCGCAATAACCCACCAGGCGTTGAGTTCGCTCCGGTCCGAAATCTTTACCAGGATCACGGTCTCTCCGTCCGGCAATCCCTGGGTGTTCAGGGTGCGGTGGAAATCCCACATGAACCCGCCGACATCGCAGTCCTGAGCAGCAATACTCCGTTTGCGCCAGCGCATGCCCCATATCGCCATGTTTTCCACGATCGGACCAAGTTCGCGCCCTGACCGGGTGAGCCTGTATTCTCCGGCTTGAGCCGCAGGAAAGGGCTTTCGGACGATGATTTCCGCCGCCTCAAGCGTTTTCAAACGCTTGCTCAGGATCGACGGCGACATGCGCGGGATCGCCTTCTGAAAGCCGCCAAAGCGGGTCGTTCCGAGAAACATCTCGCGCAGCAGGAGCAGCGTCCACTTGTCGCCCAGGATCTCGGCGGAGGACATTGCGGGGCACAGACTGCCGGAGACGTTGCGGGGCTTTTCATCCATTGCCGAGCGTAGCGCCACTTGGTTCACCCTGACAACTACGGAATCCGAAGCGGTTTCATACGGATCGAGAAGTAGGAGCCGCCTTTTAGGGCGCCTATCCTGAAACAGGGCCCGGCTTATCGGGTGTTTTCATCGGAAAGGAGCCCGCCATGGGCCGCTCAGCCACATTTCTCTATGGGATGATCGTTTATGTCATCTTTCTGATCACGTTTCTCTACGCGATCGGGTTCACCGGCAATATCGTCGTCCCGAAATCGATCGATTCCGGCACACCCGGCCCTGTCACCATGGCCGTTGTCATCAATCTGGCGCTGCTTTCGGTTTTCGCACTTCAGCACAGCATCATGGCGCGTCCGGCCTTCAAGCGGGTGTGGACACGGCTCATCCCCGAAGCGGCCGAGCGCAGCACCTACATCCTGATGACCTCTGTCGCGCTTGTCCTGATCTTTGCGTTCTGGCAGCCGATTCCGCATGTGATCTGGGACTTCTCAAACTCGATCACCGGCGTCACCCTTAGCGCGTTGTTCTGGGGCGGCTGGCTCGTTGTCCTGTCCTCGACCTTCATGATCGACCATCTGGATCTTTTCGGACTGAAGCAAGTGTTTGCACATCTGAAAAAGCGTGAGGCGATGCATCCGATTTTCGTCAAGACCGGGTTTTACCGGCTGGTGCGCCATCCGATCATGACCGGATTCCTGATCGCCTTTTGGGCCACGCCCAGCATGTCAGCGGGTCATTTGCTGTTTGCCTGCGTGACAACCGGCTACATCGTGATCGCCGTTCTGCATCTGGAAGAAAAGGACCTGATTGCCAGCATCGGTGATGACTATCGGACCTACCGCGACGAGGTTCCCGCCTTTGTCCCCGGCCTCGGACGGGGGCGGTAACATGACACTCGATCCCAAACACCTCGCGCAGATCCAGAAATTCGCCACCACCCCACCACCAAGTGTGCGCGATCGGCAACTGCCGCTGCGCACCCGGTATCAGGATACACCCGACGCAGCCCGGGTGTTCGATCATGCCAGCACTTCGGACAAGCAGGTCCCCGCGCACCATCCGCTTCACGGCCATGTCGTCTGCGGCGAAGCCATCCCGGTGGACATTCCGGTTTCAGTGCACCAGGCCGTCGGCGGAGAAAGCGATTTTCCCTGCCCTGGCGAACTGCTGGCCGCGGCACTGGCAAGTTGCCTGGATACGGCTATCCGCCTGGTCGCCAACATCAAGGGGATAGAGCTGAAGCATCTCGAGGTTCACGCGAGCCTTGGCGCCGATGTGCGCGGCGCCTTGATGACCGGCGACAACGTTCCCGTCGGCTTTCAGAGCGGTCACATGAAAGTCGAAATTCAGGCGATGGATGACCTGCCGGAGGCGCATCTCAGTGCTCTTGTCGCCGCGGCGGAGCGAAGCTGCGTCATCCTGCAAACACTTCGTGCACCGCCCGCAATCGCGGTTGAGCTCTGCAGCGACCTGTCGGCGGTCAAGGCCCGCTGAGCGCAGAGACACTTGGCGGAGCGGAGCTTGAGCTGCGCTCCGCTTGACCGGCCTTAACCACACTCCGGGGTACAACTTCGCTCCCGGCTCTTTTCGCCAAAGCAAACCTGAAACATATGGATGAAACGAGCCCGAAGCCGTTTCCCTGACCCAACCCCTCACCAAAACTCTTCAGATCGATGTCGACCTGCACCGAGCCGCGCCCTTTCGCGCCCTGGCTCAGCGTCTGCCGGTTGTCCCCTGCATGTCGCGCCCGCTCGCCATGCACCAGCAGCCGTTGGCGGCCGCGGATCGGCTGGCGATCGGCGTTGCGCATGCCTGAAACCCTCCCGGCAGGCCCCACCGGAAACAAAATCATCCCAATCAATAAAGTCTTACCCGCACCTAGCAAAGTCTTACCCGCGCCTAGCCCCGGGGCTCGCGGCCGAACCACTGCAGGAACATGGTGCAGCCAAACCAGCTGCCCGTCAGTGTCAGCAGACGGATCATGCCGCCAGGCGAATCCAAGCCTCCAACCTGCCCTAAGAGGAAAAGCACCAGATAGACCGCACCGCCAAAAAGCAGGCTCGTCGCCAACACATATTTCAGCGTATCGGGCAATGACCGCCGGTATCTGCCGGTGACCGGGTAGCACCGGTCGGCAAACCAGGAGCCAAGCAGGAAGGCACAGAACACCAGGAAGATCGCCGCCGCGCGTGAAACACCCGCATAACCCGCAAAATAGGCGATCAAAGCCATTGCTGCGGCAAAGCCGGAGATCTGCATCAGCACGCGCGAGCCGGGAAACCCGCTTCGGACAGTCTGGTTCATCATGCACCACCTGACTGGATTTTCACGCCGTCACCGGTTGGGCAAGACTAGCATTTTCAACCCTGCATTTCAATTCCGGCTGTAGCGAAAGCCCGATGCGGGGCTGGAAGCCTACAAGAAACTCTGCGGATCGATGTCGACCTGCACCTGCACCGAGCCGCGCACTTTCGGGCCCTGGCTCAGCATCTGCCGGATGAACCCCTGCATGTCGCGCCCGCGTTCGCCATGCACCAAGAGCCGGAAGCGGTAGCGGCCGCGGATCAGGGCCAGCGGGGCTTCGGCCGGGCCGAGCACCATGATGCCGGGCATGGCGGGTGCTGCCGCGCGCAGGCCCCGCGCGTGGGTTTCGGCTTCCGGCCTGGTGGCAGCCGAGATGATCACCGAGGCCAGCCTTCCGAAGGGTGGCAGCATCGCCCGGTTGCGCTCGTCGGTCTCGCGTTCGTAAAACGCATGCGGGTCGCCCGAGGCCAGCGCCTGCATCACCGGGTGCTGCGGCTGGAATGTCTGGATCAACCCGTGGCTCTTGCGCCCCGTCCGCCCGGCCCGGCCGGTCACCTGCGACAGGAGCTGATAGGTCCGCTCCGCCGCGCGCGGATCACCGTTCGACAGGCCGAGATCGGCGTCGACCACGCCGACCAGCGTCATCAGCGGAAAATTGTGCCCCTTGGCCACCAGCTGCGTACCGATGACGATATCGGCCTCGCCCTTGGCAATCGCCTCGAGCTCGATCCGCAAACGCCGCGTGCCGCCGACCATATCAGACGACAGCACGATCACCCGCGCATCGGGGAAATGCTTGTCGGCTTCTTCCGCAATCCGCTCGATCCCCGGCCCGCAGGCCGCCAGGTGATCCAGCGTGCCGCAGGAGGGGCACGCATTCGGCGTCCGTTCGGTGTGGCCGCAATGGTGGCATTGCAGCTGCTCGCGGAACCGGTGCTCGACCAGCCAGCTGGAGCAGTCCGGACATTCGAATCGGTGGCCGCAGACCCGGCACAGCGTCAGCGGCGCATAGCCCCGCCGGTTGAGAAACAGCAGCGACTGCTCCTTGCGCGCAAGCGTTTCTTCCATGGCTTTCAGCAGCACCGGCGACAGGAACCCGCCGCGCGCCGGCGCGTAACGCCGCAGATCCACCAGCTTGAGGTCCGGCAATCCGGCATCGGCATAGCGGCTTTCAAGCAGCAGATGCTGGTAGCGCCCCTGCGCCGCGTTGACCCGTGTCTCGATCGAAGGCGTCGCCGAGGCCAGCACCACCGGAATGTCGGCCAGCCGGGCGCGCACCACCGCCATGTCGCGGGCATTGTAGAACACCCTGTCTTCCTGCTTGTAGGCCGGGTCGTGCTCCTCGTCGACGATAATCAGCCCGAGATCGGCGAACGGCAGGAACAGCGCCGAGCGCGCGCCGGCCACCACCTTGACCTGCCCCTCCGCCGTCTGCCGCCAAACCTTTTCGCGCATCCGCGGCGCCAGTTCCGAGTGCCACTCCGCCGGCCTTGTGCCGAAGCGGGCGTGAAACCGGTCGAGAAACGCTGCCGTCAGCGAGATTTCCGGCAGCAGGATCAGCACCTGCCGCCCCGCCCGCACGGCTTCCGCAATCGCCTCGAAATAGACCTCGGTCTTGCCCGAGCCGGTGACCCCGTCAAGCAGCGTCGCGCTGAACCCGGCCCTCGCCACCGTCGCCCGCAGCGCGTCCGCGGCTTCCGTCTGCCCGGCCTCCAGCGCCGGAGGGCTGAAATCCGGATCGGGCGCAGCCACCACCGGCGGCGGCGGCAGTTTCACCGGCTCGAACACGCCCTGTTTGGCCAATCCATCAATCACGCTCGGCGTCACGCCCGCCGCATGCGCCAGCCCGCTCTTGGACCAGGCGAGCCCGTTGCCGGCATGCTCGAGCACCCGCTCGCGCGCCGCCGTCAGCCGTTCCGGCCGCGCGCTTGTCAGCCGCAGCGCGTCGATCATCGGCTCGGGATCAAACGCCGCCGGCGCGCGCAGCGCCATCCGCGCCACCAGACCGGGCGGCGACAGCGTGTAGGCCGACACCCAGTCGATGAAACGCCGCATCGGCTCGACAATCGGCGGGCAGTCGAACACCTGGGTGACTTCGCGCAGCTTGTCGGGGTTGATCACGTCGGCCTCGCCGTCCCAGACAATCCCCGCCACCAGCCGCGGGCCGAGCGGCACCTGCACGATCTGCCCCGGCCCGGCATCCACCCCTTCCGGCAGCGCATAGGAATACGCGCGCTCCGCCGGCATCGGAATGAGCACGGGAACCACCTTGCGGGGAAACAGCCCGCCTTCAATTTGTCGCGAATCTTTGGCCATGTGGCGTGACCTTGCCCCCGCTTTGGGCTAAAGGAAACCCGGAATTACAGATTGGTGCCGGAACACTCCGGCTTTTGCAGCTTGGGAGTTTGAAATGAAATTCTTTGTCGACACAGCGGACGTCAACGAGATCCGGGAACTCAATGATCTGGGTCTGATCGACGGCGTCACCACCAACCCGTCGCTGATCATGAAGTCCGGCCGTGACATCCGCGAAGTCACCAAGGAAATCTGCGGTATCGTCGACGGCCCGGTCTCCGCCGAAGTCGCCGCCACCGAATATGATGCGATGATGAAGGAAGCGGCCGTGCTGGCCAAGATCGCCGACAACATCTGCATCAAGCTGCCGCTGACGCTGGACGGTCTCAAGGCCTGCCGGGCGCTGACCTCCGACGGTCACCAGACCAACGTTACGCTGTGCTTTTCGGCCAACCAGGCCCTGCTCGCCGCCAAGGCCGGCGCCACCTTCATCTCGCCCTTCATCGGCCGCCTCGACGACATGGGCATCGACGGCATGGACCTGATCCGCGAAATCCGCCAGATCTACGACAATTACGGCTTCGAGACCGAGATCCTCGCCGCCTCGATCCGCACCGTCAATCACGTCAAGGAAGCCGCCCTGATCGGCGCCGATGTCGCCACCATCCCGGCCTCCACCATCAAGTCGCTGGTCAAGCATCCGCTCACCGACAAGGGCCTCGATGCCTTCCTCGCCGACTGGAAGAAGACCGGCCAGACCATCGCCTGACAAGGCGAGCCTGATCCGAGAGACTTCAACGGCCCGGTCACCCCGGGCCGTTTTTGCGCGCACTGGCGCGACAGCCGGGCGCTTTGACCGGCTTACCCAATTCGAAGAAAAAAGACGAACGGTCTGACCGCGGCTCAGAGCGCTTGCGTCCAGCCTTCCGGCGCAGGCTCGAAGGCCCGGTCCGGGTCTTTGGCGAGACCGTGCACGGCGTGATATTCGAGCGCCCGCACCGCTTCGGCCGGATCGCCATCCAGCGCATCGGGCATGATCGGCTCGCCGACGGTAAAGCGGAACGTGTGGTGCTTCTTGTTGAGCAGCTCGTGGAACACGGTCATGTCCCTGAGCTCGGTCGAATGCTTCGACAACCAGTAAAACAGCCCGGAATTGCGCGCCGAAATGTTGACCGGGATCACCGGCAGCTCATGCCGTTTGGCCAGCGTCACCGCCGAAACCTTCCACGGCCGTTCGGTCAGCTTGCCCTCGTTCCAGAACGCGATCCGGCCCGATGGAAACAGCACCGTGGCCTTGCCTTCCTGCACCGCGCGGTTGGTCAGCTGCAGCGTCTCGCGGGTCTTGTCGCGGCTCTTGAATTCATCGCGCCATTCCACCGGGATGATGACTTCGTTGAAGCGTGGATTGACCCGCACCGCATCGCGGTTGGCAAACACCATCATGTCGGAGCGGCGGCGGTTGAGAAAATCGAACATCGCCACCCCGTCGGCAATACCGGTCGGGTGATTGGCGACAAGCAGGAAGCCGCCTTTTTCGGGAATGCGTTCTTCACGCCGGGTCTGGATGTCGAGCTTCAGCAGGTCGCTGAGATGCTGGAAAGCATCGCGGCCCGACATCTGCGCCATCGCGTCGGCCATCCGCACGGCTGCACCGTATTTCAGGGTTGCATAGAGAAACGGCCGCATCACCGGCCAGGCCGGATGCTCCACCAGCCGGCCACCGCGCTCGGCAATCAGCCGATCGATGATATGCCCGGGCCGGCCGTGCGCCAACACCTGCAGTCGGCCTGAAATCTCAGCCACATATGCCAATGGATCCGACCTTCCGTGAGTCTGCGCTGAAAAAACCTATGGCAACAGATTGTGATGTCCTTGTGACATCCTTCAACCGCATCCGTTTACCCCCCGCTAAGCCCACTATGCAATAGTCACCTTCCAAGTTTGGCCGCAGGTGTGGCCGCTCAGTCTCACCAGCAGAGCGATACGGCAGCCGAGTTCACCCCGAGTTTGCAATGGCGGAGCCTCATGCAACAGCCCCTCGTCACCGCAGCCCCCGATGTCATCGCCGAACGGCAGCACTGGCTCAACCAGCTGACGGATGAACGGCGGCTGTCGCCCAAGACCGCCGACGCCTATGAGCGGGATCTGCGCCAGTTCCTGAGCTTTCTCACCACCCATCTGGGCGGCCCGCCATGCATTGCCGATCTGGCCGATCTAAGACCGCTTGATCTGCGCGCCTTCATGGCCGAGCGGCGCCGCGACGGCGCAGGCGCCAGAACCCTGGGGCGCGGTCTCGCCGGCATCCGTTCGTTTCTGCGCCATCTCGAGCGCAAGGGCATGGCCAATGCCGCCGGCGCATCGGCCACAAGGGCGCCGCGCCAGCCCAAATCGCTGCCCAAACCCTTGAGCGCCCGCGATGCCAGGCGGGTCGTCGACGCCGATCTGCAGCTCTCCGACGAGCCCTGGATTGCGGCCCGATCCGCAGCCGTTCTGACCCTGCTTTACGCTTGCGGCTTGCGCATCTCCGAAGCTCTGGGCTTAACCGTCAATGATCTGCCGCGCGACGGCGAAACCCTGCGCATCACCGGCAAGGGCGGCAAGACCCGGATCGTCCCTCTGCTGCCGATTGCCCGGGAAGCGATCGCCGACTACCGCAGGCTTTGCCCCTATTCGCCCGACCCCGATGCGCCGATGTTCCGCGGCGCACGCGGCGGGCCCTTGCAGCCGGCCATCGTGCAGAAGGAAATGCGCCGTCTGCGTGGAGCGCTAGACCTGCCCGAAACCGCCACCCCGCATGCGTTGCGGCACTCCTTCGCTACCCATCTTCTGGCCGGCGGCGGTGATCTTCGCACGATCCAGGAACTGCTCGGCCATGCCAGCCTCTCGACCACACAGGTCTACACCGGGGTCGATGCCAGCCGCCTGATCGACATTTACGACCGCGCCCACCCCCGGGCCTGAGTTGGGCCTGAGTCGGGCCTGATTCTCGGCCTGACCGGACAAAAAACGTAATCGCGCCTTGTATTGAGCGGCAATTCTCCCCAAAGCTGCCTTGATAAGATTATGCAACCATTAGCAAGCATTGATAGAGCCATGTCCGCATCAGTTGTTTTCACCTTCGTCCTGCGCTTTGCAGTCATTTCCGTCGTCATCTACTTCCTGATCGCCTTCGGCCTGATCCTCTCCCAGAGCCCGTCGGAAACCATAGCCGGTGACACAATCGATTTTTCCGGCCAGACCGAGGCCGCGAGCCAGGAGCCGGCGCCACTGCAAACCTATCAGTCGCGCGACGGCGCTTCGCTCGGCTACCGTCATTACGGCAGCAACACCACTGATGCTCCGCTTCTGATTTTCATTCACGGATCCGGCTGGCACGGGGCCGCCTATGACGGGCTTGCGCGCTCTATCGCCGAACAGGCCGGGATCGAAGTCGCCCTGCCGGATCTGCGCGGCCATGGCCCGTCGCCTGAAACCCGCGGCGACATCGCCTATATCGATCAGTTCGAAGATGACATCGCCGATCTCGCGGACACCCTGCGCAAGCCCGGCCAGCTATTGCTGATCGGCGGCCATTCCAGCGGCGGCGGACTGGCGATCCGCTATGCCGGCGGGAAATACGGAGAAACACTCGACGGTGCAGTGCTGCTGGCGCCCTATCTCAAATATGATGCCCCGACCGTAAGACCCAATTCCGGTGGCTGGGCCCGGCCACTCACGCGCCGCATCATCGGCCTGTCCATGCTCAACGCCGTCGGCATCACCGGCCTGAACGGGCTGACCGCGATCCAGTTCAACTTCCCTGACGAGGTGCTCAACGGATCGCAGGGCAACACAGCGACCGCGAGCTACAGCTACCGTCTCAACACGGGCTACGCGCCACACAACGACTATCTCGCCGACATCGCCGCCCTGCCACCGTTTCTCCTGGTTGCCGGGTCCGATGATGAATCCTTCATCGCCGATGCTTACGAGCCGACCATGAAACCCGCCAATCCGGACGGCAGGTATGAATTGCTCGACGGACAGTCCCATCTCGGGGTCATTTCGGACGACCGAACCATTGGCCTGATTGCCGGCTATATCGATGGACGACGAGGCGAGCGATAACGCAAACGCCTCGTCGCGCGGGCGTACAGGGCGGGCGGTTAACCCCCTGTTCACCACCGCCTCAACTTGGCTGCCGGTTAACCGGATTGTCAGCCTCTGCGCGCTAACATGACAGGTCAGATCCAGAAGGAACGGCCTGCCATGCTTCACCAGCCAGTCTTGTCCCGCATGAGGACCACCTGCGCACAATTTTCAAATATGGTCTTCGCCGTCGCCATATCGCTGCCGTTCGTGCTGCTGATCCTGCTGGCCGTTGGCCTGATGTGGGGAACTGATGGCGCCCGTGCCGATGAGACCGCAGCCTGCGACGGCACCAGTCTGGTCGAACAACTGGCAACTTCCAATCCGCAGAAGCTGGCGGAAGCACGTGCTGAAGCCGCCGCAGTGCCCAATGGCAGCGGTCTTCTGTGGAAGGTGGAAAAACCCGGCACCGAACCGTCCTGGCTATTCGGCACCATGCATGTGACAGACCCCCGGGTCACCAAGATGCCGTCTGCGGCTCAGGCCGCCTTCGATGCTGCCGGCACCGTTGTCATCGAGACCATCGATATCCTCGACCCGGCAAAGGCCCAGGCGGCGCTCATGTCAAAGCCGGAACTGACCATGTTCACCGACGGCACCACACTCGATGCTTTCCTTGACGAGGACGAGACCGAAATCATCAAGGCCGAGCTTGCCCGTCGCGGCATTCCGCTGGCGCTGGTTTCGCGCATGAAACCCTGGATGATTGCGGGCCTGGTGGCCTTGCCCGCCTGCGAAATGGCGCGCAAGGCCGAGGGTGTCGAGTTCCTCGACATCAAGATCGCCAACACCGCCCGCGACGAGGGCAAGCAACTGCTTGGGCTTGAAAGCATCGGCGAACAGATGGCCGCCATGGCCGATCTGCCGATGGAGTTTCACGTCCGCGGCCTGGTTGAAACCATCAAGCTTGCTGACCTGATGCCCGACATCATGGCCACCATGACCGGTCTTTACCTCGAAGGCGAGATCGCCCAGATCATGCCGGTCATCCTCGCCGCCGGGCCCGAGCAATTGGAAGATGATGCCAGCGGTTATGCCGCCTTCGAAAAACGCATCGTCACCATGCGCAACCACATCATGACCGAACGCGCCGACCCCATTCTGCAGGCCGGAAATGCCTTCATCGCGATTGGCGCCCTGCACCTGCCTGGTGAAGAAGGCGTGGTCGCCCTGCTGCAGGACGCCGGTTACACGGTCAGTGCTGTCCGGTAACAAAGCGTGACCATCCTCACGGAACCTATCTCCTGATCCGGGCGTTTTTGCCCTGTGACACAAAAGGAGATGTCCAATGGTCGATTACACACCGCATAACCGCCCCAGCGAGCAGGGTCGTCCTCCCTACGAGCATGTTCGCGACACCACTGTCGTCAGGACAGGCAACACCGGCGTGATGGCCGCAGTCGTCCTGTTTGTTCTTCTTGCAGTCGCCGCCTTTGTCTTCTGGACAGCCGATGACGCCCAGATGGTCGAAACCACCGCCCCGGCTGTGGAGAGCGGCGCTCAGGTCAACGAGCAGGTGGCGCCCGACGCCAACCCGGCTCGCCCTGCCCCCGCACCCGATGCGCCGTTGATCGCCCCGGATGCCGCAGCTCCGGCTGCACCGGCGGAAACCGCTCCGGCGCCCGCCACTGACGGCTAAACCATATGTTTTCCATCCTGTTCAGACCTCCCTCCTCTGACCTCCACCAGTGATGGAAACCCACGAACCGCCCGGCCCCACACCGGGCGGTTTCGCGTTTCTGAGAATAGGTTTTCCCGCTCAAATTCGCGAAAGAGTGCTTTTCACGATCAGTTTGTGAAACGGCATGATCACCGCGAGATACACCCGGCCAAGGCTGTTGTGCCGCTTGATCAGCGTCATCATGCGTACCGCTGTCTGCTGATTCCCGAGCGCTTCGGTCTGTACCACGATGCGGAAATCAAGATGCCGGTCGTCAAACCCGAGCACGGTCTCGCCGGGCTCGGTGCTGAGCATCGGAAACATGCCAACCCGCGGGACATCCGCTGCGGCAGCGTCCGGATCTCCCTGCAAGCCGAAGGGCCGGACCATCAGGTTCCGCAACAGCATCAGCCCGTCAACCCATTTCGGCATCCGCTCGAACGCCCGCCGGGCCGCAGCTTCCGCCGTCAATCCGGGCTGGGCCACTCTGGTCTCGAAACAGTCGGCCCAGTCCGCACCCGGCAAGGCCGGATGCGGTAGGGTGACTGGAATCTCGCGGGCTTTCATCAACTGGCACACCCCGCGAGATTGAGCCTTGCTCTTACAGATGGATCGGCTTGAAGAAGGTCGCCAGGGCCGCTTCCTTCACCGCTTCCGACATCGTCGGATGCGCGTGGCAGGTGCGGCCCAGATCTTCCGACGACCCGCCAAATTCCATCAGCACGGCGGCTTCATGGATCATCTCGCCGGCGCCGAAGCCGATAATGTGGACGCCCAGCACCCGGTCGGTTTCAGCATCGGCCAGCACCTTGACGAAACCGTCCGAGGCTTCCATCGCCCGCGCCCGGCCATTGGCCGAGAACGGGAATTTGCCGGACTTGTATTTGACGCCGTCGGCCTTGAGTTCTTCCTCGGTCTTGCCGACCGAAGCCACTTCCGGCTGGGTGTAGACCACGCCCGGAATCACGTCGTAATTCACATGCCCTGCCTGGCCGGCCATGATCTCGGCCAGCGCCACGCCTTCATCCTCGGCCTTGTGCGCCAGCATTGGCCCGGCAATCACGTCGCCGATGGCATAAACCCCTGGCACATTGGTCTGGTAATGATGGTCGGTGCGCACCCGGCCGCGCTCGTCCAGAACCACGCCGGCATCCTCGAGACCGAGACCTTCGGTGAACGGCTTGCGGCCGGTGGCGATCAGCACGATATCCGCGTTGATGGTCTCGGTGTCACCACCCTTGACCGGTTCGAACGAGACCTTGGCGCCCTTGTCCGATTTCTCGACGCCGGTCACCTTCGCGCCGACCTTGAACTCCATGCCCTGCTTGGCGAGAATCCGCTGGAACTGCTTGGCCACCTCGCCGTCCATGCCGCCCAGGATCTTGTCGAGATACTCGACCACGGTCACCTTGGCGCCAAGCCTGCCCCAGACCGAGCCCATTTCCAGCCCGATCACGCCGCCGCCGACCACGACGATATGTTCCGGCACATTGTCGAGCGCGATGGCGCCGGTCGAGGACACGATCACCTTCTCGTCGATATCGACCTCGACACCCGGAATGCCTGCGACATCGGAGCCGGTGGCGATGACGATGTTCTTGGCTTCGAGTTCGGTTTCCTTGCCGTCATTGTCGGTCACCGAAATCTTGCCTTCGCCGAGCACCTTGCCGTGGCCGATGAAGCTGTCGATCTTGTTCTTCTTGAACAGGAAGGCGACGCCGTCCACATTCGACTTCACGGTCGCATCCTTGTGCGCCATCATCTTCTCGAGGTTGAGCTTCGGCTTGCCGATCTCGACACCGAGGCTCTCCATGCCGTGATTGGCGTGGGCAAACATTTCCGACGCATGCAGCAGCGCCTTCGATGGAATGCAGCCGATATTCAGGCAGGTGCCGCCGAAGGTCGCGCGTTTTTCAACCACGGCCACCTTCATCCCCAGCTGTGCCGCCTTGATGGCGCAGACATAGCCGCCGGGTCCGGAACCGATAATGATGACGTCGTAGCTCATGGTCTTGTCCTTATGATCCGAAATTTATTCCTGGCAGGCTTTCAGCCGAAACACATCATCCGGCAGCGCGGTGATTTCCTGCGCCTGCCATGCCTGCGACCGCATCACGGCGGCACCGAAATCCGGCAGAAGCAATCTCTCGCCCGCCGTCCGCATCGCCTCTCGCGTCGGCAGCCAGTCAACAGTGCCGTCATTGCCGATGCTGTAGACCGGGCCTTCCCAGACCGTGCAGGCGGCAATTTCCGCACCGGTCGCATCGCCTTCAGGGCACTGATGCAGGATCACGCCCCAGGGCCGGTCTGGCTCTCCCGCCATCATCACCACGCCATCCATGATAACACCATTGCCGGCAAAACTCAGGCGGAACCGGTGCTGCATGCCGTCGACATCCGGCAGAGGTCCCGAAAACGCGATCTCGGTGCCCGATGCCGCTTCATCATAGACCGCAAGCGCCTGCGGGCAGGCGGCGCTGGCCGTCTGGCTGCCTGCGGCCAGCATCATGGCCGCAAGCATCGCTGAGGTAAGACGGGCCGAAGCCATCAGCCTCTCCTTACAGGTCGAGAACCAGGCGTTCGGGATCTTCCAGGCTTTCCTTGACCCGGACCAGGAAGGTCACGGCTTCCTTGCCGTCGACAACCCGGTGGTCATAGGAAAGGGCCAGATACATCATCGGCCGGATCACCACCTGGCCACCGATGGCCATCGGACGTTCCTGGATCTTGTGCATGCCGAGTACGCCCGACTGCGGCGAGTTCAGGATCGGCGAGGACATCAGCGAGCCGTAGACACCGCCATTGGAAATGGTGAAGGTGCCGCCCTGCATGTCGCCCATCGACAGTTCACCATCGCGCGCGGCGCGGCCAAGACGGCCTATTTCCTGCTCGATGCCGGCAATGCTCATCTGGTCGGCATCGCGAACCACCGGGACCACCAGGCCCTTGTCGGTGCCGACGGCGACGCCGACATGGCAGTAGTTCTTGTAGATGATGTCGGTGCCGTCCATCTCGGCATTGACGCCGGGCACTTCCTTCAGCGCATGGCAGACGGCCTTGGTGAAGAAGCCCATGAAGCCAAGCTTGACGCCGTGCTTCTTCTCGAACAGGTCCTTGTACTTCTTGCGCAGATCCATCACCGCCGTCATGTCCACCTCGTTGTAGGTGGTCAGCATGGCGGCCGTGTTCTGGGCTTCCTTGAGGCGGCGGGCGATGGTCTGGCGCAGGCGCGTCATCTTCACCCGTTCCTCGCGCGGCGCATCATCCGCCGACGAAGCCGGACGTGCGGCAGCCGGTGCTGCGGCAGGAGCTGACGAGCCCTTGCCGATGGCATCCAGAACGTCGCCCTTGAGCACCTGTCCGCGCTTGCCCGATCCGGACACGTCACCGGCGTCGATCTTGTTTTCCGCCATCAGCTTCTGCGCCGAAGGGGCCGCCGGCATGTCCGAGCCGCTCTTGGCGGGAGCCGCGGGCGCTTCCGCCTTGGCAGCCGGCGCTTCGCTCTTGGCTTCGGGCTTGCTCTCGGCCTTGGCCGGTGCCGCAGCACCTCCCTCGCCTTCCGTGACCTGCGCCAGCAGCGCATTGACTTCGACCGTCTCGCCGTCCTTGGCGAGGATCTCACTCAGAACACCCGAGACCGGAGAGGGAACCTCGATCGACACCTTGTCGGTTTCCAGTTCCACCAGCGGTTCGTCCACCTTCACGGTGTCGCCCACCTGCTTGAGCCAGGTGCCGATGGTGGCTTCGCTGACAGATTCACCAAGGGTCGGGACGCGAACTTCAGTAGCCATGATATTTGTTTCCGTTCTTTTTCAGTCAGTCAGACGATTGTTCGGCAACGCGGGCGGCATCAGCCGCCCAGCGCATCCTCGAGGAAGGCTTCAAGCTGTGCAAGGTGGCGCGACATCAGGCCGGTCGCCGTCGATGCCGAAGCCGGACGTCCGGTGTAGCGAACCCGCTGGAACTTGGCGTCGATATGCGCCAGCACCCATTCGAGATAGGGATCGATGAACGACCAGGCGCCCATGTTCTTGGGCTCTTCCTGGCACCACACCATCTCGGCGTTGCGGAAGCGCGACAGCTCGTTGATCAGCGCCTTGGCCGGGAACGGATAGAGCTGTTCCAGGCGCAGCAGGTAGATATCGTTGATGCCACGCTTTTCGCGCTCTTCGTAGAGATCGAAATAGACCTTGCCCGAACACATCACCACGCGGCGGATCTTGTTGTCCTTGACCAGCTTGATCGGCTCGTTCTTGAGCACCTCGGCA